>Ga0316189_10005169_pt1 | contig 12512 bp, 11 predicted proteins | sample LowCovwburrow_MG_FD_204930 | JGI IMG/M metagenome (GOLD analysis project Ga0316189, IMG submission 204930) | Coastal sediment microbial communities from Maine, United States - Lowes Cove worm burrow | ecosystem: Environmental > Aquatic > Marine > Coastal > Sediment | place: USA: Maine... | reverse complement strand
TTCTATTAGCATCGTTAATTACCATGGCGTTGGCTTTAAGCTCGAAGAAAGTTAGAGTTGGCGAAACTTTTAGACCGACCTTTTATTAACAATAATTATTACTCTATATTTGCACTCCGTTTTCAGAAAGTAATAATTTCGGACATGAGTGAACTGATCAAATTTATAGAGGCTGAGTCGCAGGAAGCCAAAAAAAAATACCCGGATTTTAAGCCCGGAGACACCATTAACGTTCACGTTAAGATCAGAGAGGGAAATAAGGAGAGAATCCAGCAATTCCAGGGAACTGTACTTCAACGTAGACATCCAAATACTAACGGTGAGACCTTCACTGTAAGAAAGGTTTCTTCAGGAATTTCCGTTGAAAGAATCTTTCCTATTATATCGCCAAACATTGATAAAATCGAGGTTGTAAGAAAAGGTAAAGTCAGAAGATCTCGTTTGTATTACTTGCGAACCAGAAAAGGCAAGGCTGCAAGGATCAAAGAAAAACTTTAATAAAAATATATTTCATATTATGGAAAGCCTTCCCGTTTATCAGGAAGGCTTTTTACTTTTATAAATATGAACCTCGCCTTCCAAAAATATCAGGGTACGGGCAATGATTTCGTCATCATTGACAATCGGGAGTTACTTTGGGCTCCGGAGGTTTCCCATGTATCAAATATTTGTGATCGTCGTTTTGGTGTTGGGGCAGATGGGCTCATCCTGATACAAGACCATACCGAATACGATTTTGAAATGATCTATTTCAATTCCGATGGAAGCAAAAGCCTCTGCGGAAATGGAAGCCGTTGCGCCATTCATTTTGCGAAATCATTGAACATAATTAGTTCCCGAGCCAAATTCCTCACTACGGATGGAGTACATGAGGCAAGGATTGATTCTGATCAAATAAGTTTTCAGTTGTTTGATGTCAATGAAATGAAGAAAATCGGGGATGACTTATTCATCAATACGGGGTCTCCTCATTATATCCGGTTTGTGCAAAATGTTGACCAGGTTAATGTTTTCGAACAGGGAAGGCAGATTAGGAACGATCCCCGTTTCGCTTCCGATGGCACCAACGTTAATTTCGTTGAAATAATGGACCAATCAACAATTTGCGTGAGAACGTATGAACGAGGTGTTGAAAATGAGACCCTTTCCTGTGGCACTGGTGTGACTGCTTCGGCTATTGCAGCACAATCAAAGGGTTTGAAATCACCCATAAAAATCAAGACCAAAGGAGGCAATCTTGAGGTGTCTTTTAAGGCCAATGATTCCATTTATCAGGATATCTGGCTAAAAGGCCCGGCGGTTCCTGTTTTCTCAGGCACTGTTTCCGTCTGAAAGGTGCGGTATTATTAGTCAATCACGGCAAACAAATCTTTAAATCCTCGTAACTTTGCGGGCTTAAATCGTTTAATTTTAAATCTATTCAGTAAGTACAATTACAGATGTTAGGAGCGATAACAAAAGGGTTTGCAAAATTGTTGGGTACAAAGTCTGACAAGGACATCAAACTACTGATGCCCTATGTGGGGCAGATCAATGATGAATTCAAAAAACTTGCAACTATCTCGGATGACCAACTTCGAAATAGAACAACTGAGCTAAAAGAACATATAAAAAACGACCTGAAGAAGATCGATGATCAGATCGGCGAATATCAGGGCCGTGTCGATGACAACCCCGATCTGGATGTTTCCGAAAAAGAGGAGCTATTTACCAAAATTGATAAGCTCGAAGAGGAGCGGGACGAGGCACTGGAAGTAACCCTGATGAACATACTTCCACAGGCGTTCGCAGTAATGAAAGAAACTGCCCGTCGCCTGACAGAAAATGAAAAATTGGTGGTCACTGCGACAATGCGTGATAAGGAAATTGCCGCAGGTAAAGACCATGTTGAAATAAACGGAGAAACAGCCACCTGGAAGAACCGATGGCAGGCAGCAGGAACTGAAGTTCACTGGCAAATGGTCCATTACGACGTTCAGTTGATTGGAGGAATTGTATTGCACCAGGGTAAGATTGCCGAAATGACCACTGGTGAAGGAAAAACTTTGGTGGCTACATTACCGGCCTATTTGAATGGACTCGCAGAAAGAGGTGTACACATTATTACAGTGAACGAATATCTCGCTAAAAGAGACGCCGAATGGAATGGGCCTTTATTTGAGTTCCACGGATTGAAGGTCAGTTGCATCGATAATTTCCAACCACATTCACCGGAAAGGCGAGTCGCTTATAATTCTGACATTACCTACGGCACCAACAACGAATTCGGTTTCGACTATTTAAGGGACAATATGTCCAGAAGCCCGGAGGAGCTGGTTCAAAGGAAACACCATTATGCCATGGTGGATGAGGTCGATTCAGTACTGGTTGATGAAGCCCGGACGCCACTGATCATCTCAGGGCCAATCCCAAAAGGAGATGAACACGAATTTCATGAACTAAAACCCCGAATTTCAAAGCTTGTCGATGCTCAAAAACGACTGGCACAGCAATACCTTCACGAAGCAAAAAAGGCAATTAGTGAAGATAATCATGATGAAGGAGGTTTGCCTCTTTTTAGGGTGTATCGTGGTTTGCCAAAGTATAAGCCTTTGATTAAATACCTCAGTGAAACAGGTATGAAGGCTATTCTGCAAAAAACAGAGAATTTCTATCTTCAGGACAATCAGAAATTGATGCCTGAAGCAGATCAGGAACTTTTCTTCACTATCGATGAAAAGCATAACAGCATTGATCTCACCGAGAAAGGCATTGATTTGATCACCAATGAAGGTGAAGACAAAAACTTTTTCATACTGCCAGATATCGGGGTAGAAATCTCCAAAATCGAGAATGATACCAGCCTGGAAGAATCCGAAATGTTGCAGAAAAAAGAAGTGGTTATTCAAGACTATACCACAAAAGCGCAACGCATTCATTCGATTAATCAGCTTCTCAAAGCTTATTGTTTGTTCGAAAAAGACACTGAATACATCGTGGTCGATGGCAAAGTTAAAATTGTGGATGAGCAAACCGGCCGGGTAATGGATGGACGCCGCTACTCAGATGGGCTGCATCAATCCATTGAAGCCAAAGAAAATGTTAAGGTGGAAGACGCCACTCAAACTTACGCTACCGTCACGCTTCAGAATTATTTCAGAATGTACCACAAACTAGCCGGTATGACGGGTACTGCCGAAACAGAGGCTGGTGAATTTTGGGAAATCTACAAATTAGATGTTGTCGTGATTCCCACGAACAGGATCATAATTAGGGACGACCGTGAAGACATGGTTTATAAGACAGTCCGCGAAAAGTTCAACGCAGTGACTGACGAGATTGTGGAGCGGACAAAAGCAGGACAGCCCGTACTGGTAGGAACTACATCGGTAGAGATTTCTGAATTAGTCAGTCGGATGCTACAAATGAAGGGCATCGAGCACCAGGTTTTAAACGCTAAACAGCATCAGCGGGAGGCTGACGTGGTGGCTCATGCCGGTGAATCGGGAGCAGTTACCATCGCCACCAACATGGCTGGTAGGGGAACCGACATCAAGCTTACCTCGGAATCAAAAGCAGCCGGAGGATTGGCTATTATTGGCACAGAAAGGCACGAATCCCGTCGTGTTGACCGTCAGCTCAGGGGCCGTTCCGGCCGTCAGGGTGACCCGGGATCAACCCAATTTTACGTCTCCCTGGAAGATAACCTAATGCGCTTGTTTGGTTCTGATCGTGTAGCCAAATGGATGGATCGCCTTGGCCTTGAAGAGGGAGAAGTGATCCAGCATTCCATGATTACCAAATCGATAGAGCGAGCTCAAAAGAAGGTGGAAGAAAACAACTTCGCCATTCGTAAGCGGCTGCTTGAGTATGATGATGTAATGAATAACCAGCGAGAGGTTATTTATAAGCGTCGGCGCAACGCACTTTTCGGAGAGCGTTTGCAGGTTGACATCCTCAACATGTATTATGAAATAGCCGAGGATATTGTAATAAATGCAAAAACCGCAGAGGATTATGACAGTTTCAAACTCAATTGTCTAAGCTTACTTAGTATTGATTACCAAATTGAACAAGAGGACTTTCTGAAGGCCACCAATGACGAACTAAGTGACAAAGTTTACCAGGAAGCGCTTAACCGATACGACGAAAAGAACGCAGAATTAGCCAAAAGGGCTTTCCCAATCCTGAAGGATATTCAAAAGAATCGTGGCGCTACCGTCGTGGATGTATTGGTTCCTTTCACGGACGGTAAAAAACAGATTGGCGTAGCCGTCAACCTGCAAAAGGCAATCGAAACGGAAGGAAGGCAGATGATCCGTGAGATGGAGAAGTTTGCCGCTTTGGCATTCATCGATCAGACCTGGAAAGAACATCTGCGTGACATGGATGATTTGAAGCAATCTGTGCAGGCAGCAGTTTATGAGCAGAAGGATCCATTACTGATCTACAAATTCGAGTCATTCGAATTGTTCAAACGGTTTATCGCTAAGGTAAATGAGGACACTGTTTCGTTTCTGAATAAAGCCACCATCCCGGTACAAAAATCTGATCAGGTTGATGAAGCCCGCCAACAAAGAACAGCCAAAGATTACGAGGAAAGCAAGGAAGAATCAAAATCACTATTGTCGGGCGGTGGAAAAACCAGGCCACCAGCGGAGAAAGTTGCGCCAGCGAAATCAATGAAGGTTGCCGGGCGAAATGAACGGGTTTCGGTTCAATACAGCGATGGGACAATCAAGAAAGATGTCAAATTCAAAACGGTTGAGGCAGATGTGAAAAGTAATAAGTGTGTTATTATTGAGGACAAAAAATAGAAATGATGAGGTTTTTTTCATACTTATCTTTTTTGATTTTCATATTGGCCATTAAAGGCTGTAGCCCAAGTTCACAGCCGACATCTTCAGCAAATATTTATGATGAAGACCTCTCAATTTACAGGCCAAAAGCTGTGGGGTCAGTTGAAGAAACAACTTCTGTTCAGAGTGCTGATAATCAGACAATTGAGTATGTGGAGCCAATCCAACACTTACAGACAGAAATTGACAGTGTTTTAAGGATCAAAGCTGCCAGAAACAAAGAACTCGGGTATTTGCCTGGCTTCACCATCCAGATCTACACTGGGAGAAACAGGGATGAAGCTAACAGGGCAAAACGATTGGCCTATGACCTCCTGATCGATCAGGAACCCAAAATCACTTATGACCAGCCCATGTTTCGTGTGAAAGTTGGTCAATATTATACCAGGCTTGAAGCCGAGAAAAGCTTCCAGTTGCTCCGAAAAAGCTTCCGCCAGGCGTTGGTGCTTCAGGAAAGAATACCTCTTGAATAATTGTCTGAATCAGGATTTTCAGGATTAATGAATTGCAGGATAAAAATGGCTATTAATGATCAAGGACGAATTAACCTATAAGATTATTGGTTGCGCCATGAAGATTCACAATACCCTTGGCCCAGGATTTCAGGAAGTGATCTATCAACGTTGTCTTTCAATTGAATTGGAAAGGGCGAAGTTAGAATTTGCCCGAGAACAAGAGCATGTTGTATTTTATGAAAATATTGAAGTTGGTACGAGGAGAGCAGATTTTGTAGTTGAAAACAAGGTGATTGTAGAGTTAAAAGCTCTTGTCCGCTTAGAGGATGCGCATTTAGCTCAGGCAAAAAACTATACTGTTGCTTACGATTTTCCTAAAGGGCTTCTTATTAATTTTGGCGCCCCTAGTTTGGAGTACAAATTGGTATTCAATCCAAAATATAATGAATCGGTTCCTTCCAATCCTGTAAATTGAAAAATCCTGTAAATCCTGATTCAGACATGCTCCAAACCATAAAAGCAAAAGCCAAAGCAATACACCCTGACCTTGTCCGAATCAGGCATCACCTCCATGCCCACCCTGAATTGTCTTTTCAGGAGTACGAGACTTCGATATTCATAAAAACTGAGTTGGACAAACTAAATATTCCTTATTCATCAATGGCAGAGACGGGAATCGTTGCGCTGATAAAAGGGAAAAATCCCGAGAAAAAAACCATCGCTTTAAGGGCAGACATCGATGCCTTGCCCATTCTGGAGGCCAATCAGGTGGAATATAAATCCAAAAATGATGGCGTGATGCATGCCTGTGGTCACGATGTGCACACCACCAGTTTGCTTGGCGCTGCAAGAATTCTGAGTGAAACCTCTGATCAATTTGAAGGCACTATAAAACTTATTTTTCAGCCTGGAGAGGAGCGATTGCCTGGGGGGGCTTCTATCATGATTAAAGAGGGTGTGTTGCAGAACCCCAAACCAGCTGCAATAATTGGCCAGCATGTGATGGCCTATATCCCGGCAGGCAAAGTAGGGTTTAGGTCAGGAATGTACATGGCCAGTGCTGATGAAATTTACCTGACTGTGAAGGGAAAAGGAGGCCATGCTGCAATGCCCGAAATGAATATTGACCCGGTGCTGATTACCTCTCACATCATCGTTGCAATGCAACAGGTCATTTCAAGAAACGCATCACCAAAAATTCCATCTGTCCTGTCATTTGGGAAAGTAATCGCTGATGGCGCCACCAATGTAATTCCAAATGAGGTGAAGGTTGAGGGCACCTTTAGAACCCTTGATGAAGAATGGCGAAATAAAGCTCACCTTAAAATCAAGAAGCTTGCCGAAAGCATGGCCGAAAGCATGGGTGGTGAATGTGATGTGGAAATCAGAAAGGGTTATCCTTTTTTGAAAAACCACCCTGAAACAACCGAAAAAGCAAAAGCCTGCGCTATTGAGTACTTAGGTGAAGAAAATGTGGTTGACCTCGATATATGGATGGCCGCTGAAGACTTCGCCTGGTATTCACAGGAAACAGATGCCTGCTTTTATCGGCTTGGCATCAGAAATGAAGAAAAAGGAATTACATCAGGTGTACACACACCTACTTTTGACATTGATGAATCAGCATTGGAAATAGGGGCCGGGTTATTGGCCTGGATTGCGGTTACTGAATTAAATAAACAGCCTCTGTAATTGAAATGTAAACACTGGTGCTGAGCTTTTCCATCTATTCAGCTGACTCCACCTGCATCTCTCTAACCTCCCTTTCTTTTTCACCGGTAATGGCTTCGGTCACATTCATAATGTGGTCACCTACCTTTTCTCCTGAATAAAACATATCCCTGTAGATAGTGCCACTCTTAATGTCAAAAGAGCTCTTCTCCATTCTTTTCAAATGCTGCTTTCTTAGTTTATTACGAATGCTGTTTATCTCTGCTTCTTTATCAAAAGCATCATTAATGGTTACTTGCCTGTAATCCTTCTTTAAGTTAGAATTCATTACGACAAAAGCGGCATCGATGGCATCCAGCATTTTATAAATACCCGCTAATTGCTCTTCAGTAAACTCCAACTCATCTTCAATTATTCTTCCTACATCTTTTGACATCTGGAAAATCACGTCGCCCACTCTTTCCAAATCATTGATGATACTCATCAAACTGGCAACACGCACTGAAGTTACATTGCTCAATTGACCTTGGGAGACTTTCATCAAATAGGTAGATATTTCTTCTTCCATTCTATCAGTGATCTCTTCGTACTTTCTGATCTTAGCCTGGAGTTTATTCTGCTTTTTAGTCTTTTTCGCATCTATTAAATCCCTGAGAAAACCTGACATCCGGCTGGTAATCTCTCCAAATTTCGAAACTTCTTTTGTTGCTTCTTCCAGAGATAATTCAGCGGTGTCCATCATTCCTGTCCCGATATATTCCAAATGGAATTCCTCGTCATCACCTTTTGACTTTACCATTTTTGTGACTGCTTTGGCGATAAAGTTTACAAAATTTACCAGGATAAGCGTATTAATAATATTAAAGCTAGTGTGAAAGAAAGAAAGGCCAATAGGTATATCTTCCGGATTAGTATAGGGTGAAGTTCCACCCGTAGAAATCATATAAGAATCAATAACACTAAGGAAAACGGGCATTAAAAAAATGATCCACATTACTCCAAAAATGTTGAACATAAAATGTGCTGCAGCTGCCCTTTTTGCATGAACATTCCCAATGAGTGCTGCCAGGTTTGCAGTAATTGTTGTGCCAATATTTTCACCTAAAACCATGGCTGCCGCCAGTTCAAATGGAATCCACCCATTGTTGGCCATCACCAAAGTCAATGCCATTGCTGCACTTGAGGACTGAACAATAACAGTTATTAATGTGCCAATGCCAACAAATATTAAAATAGACAGAAAGCCCAGATCGGTATAACTTGATAGGAATGATAGTATTTCAGGGTTGGATTTGAGGTCTGGAACAGAATTTTTGAGATAAGTCAACCCTAAAAACAGCAAGGCAAAGCCTATCAATACTTCTCCCCAGGATTTGACTTTGCTTCGACTAAAAAACAGCATTGGAAACCCCAGTGCGATAATGTACATCGCATAAGCGCCAATTTTAACTTTAAATCCAATGATTGAAATCAACCATGCTGTGATGGTTGTCCCGATATTGGCCCCCATAATTACACCAATGCTCTCTACCAATGACAGCAACCCAGCATTCACAAAACTTACAACCAGAACAGTAGTTGCTGAAGAAGATTGAACCAGACCGGTCAAGGCAAAGCCTGTAAAAACGCCCTTGATCCTGTTTGAGGTCATTGCGCTCAGTATTTGTCGCATTCTATTACCGGCAACTTTTTGTATTCCTTCACTCATCACCTTCATACCGTAGATGAAGAAACCAAGAGCTCCAAAAAGCTGGAGTAGTTCAGAAAATCCGAAATTCATAGCAAATATTTTAGGTAGGTTGTTCTATATGGAATCGTGGTTGCACTTTAGTTTTGCTCAAACTGCAAAGTAGTTAATTCGCTAACATTTTATTAACACAAACATAACATTGAAGAGCAAAGTACTTCTGATTTCAAGTCTAATTTTGCATCGAAATGAAATCGTTTCCAAATGTCTATGTATAAATTATCAAACTTTGTCTTCCTAATTGCAGTTGGCACAATACTTCTTGCCTGTGGAGGAAGTTCAAATTCTTCTAACCAATTATTGGGAGAAGTTAAAATTGATGGGTCAAGCACCGTTTACCCAATCACAGAAGCAATCGCAGAAGAATTTCGTGTAGATCAACCAAAAGTAAAGGTGACTGTCGGTGTTTCCGGAACCGGCGGAGGCTTCAAAAAATTCAGTAGGGGCGAGACTGACATCAATGATGCATCCAGGCCTATTAAGTCGGGTGAAAAAGAAACCTGTGCAGCCAGCAATATTGATTTCGTAGAATTGACAGTTGCTTATGATGGACTGGCTGTGCTAGTTAGCCCTGACAATGATTGGGTTGATCACTTCACTGTTGATGAATTAAAAAGAATTTGGGAACCATCAGCCCAGGGTCAAGTCACCCAATGGAATCAAATAAGGCCTGAGTGGCCTGATGAGGAGTTTCATCTTTATGGCCCAGGTGTTGCTTCCGGCACTTATGATTATTTCACGGAAGCAATCGTAGGCGAGAGCGGCGCCAGTCGTGGCGACTACACCGCAAGCGAAGACGACAATGTTTTAGTTCAGGGAATTGCCGGTGACAAGAACAGCATCGGATTCTTCGGCTTGGCATACTATGAAGAGAACAGAGAAAAATTACGCCTTGTGGGGGTTGATAATGGGACTGGTCCAGTGACACCAAGCCTGGAAACTGTTAAAACAGGAACTTACGCACCTCTATCCCGACCAATATTTATCTACGTGAGTAGCGCTGCAGTAAAAAGACCGGAAGTAATCGAATTCGTAAACTTCTATCTTGCCAATGCAGCTACATTGGTTACTGAAATTGGCTACATTCCTCTTCCTGATTCTGAATATCAAAAGGAGGCACAGGAATTTTCATCCTTTATAGGCAGCTAATGCATTTGCATTTAGCGATTAACTTCCTCAAATGACCAGCGTGAGGAAACTTAAGGAGAATATAATTGAGGCGGCCCTTGCATTCAGCGGGGCTGTTACCATTCTCACGACGATTGGAATAATCTGGGTATTGTTTTCTGAGTCCTACGGGTTTTTCAGCGTAGTCTCTTTCTGGGACTTTTTGACTGATACAGAATGGACTCCCCTTTTTACCCAGAAACATTACGGCATACTGCCACTTCTTGCAGGCACATTTAGTGTCACTCTAATTGCAATCATTGTAGCCCTTCCAATTGGGCTGACAATTGCCATCTATCTAAGCGAATATGCCCCCAAAGGATTCAGGCGTAGCATAAAACCCGCTTTAGAAATTCTGGCTGCGGTGCCCACGGTTGTTTATGGATTTTTTGCCCTGACTGTAGTAACCCCTTTTCTTCAGCTTTTTATTCCAGGCTTAGGCGCATTTAATGCGCTTTCTGCTGGAATCGTGATGGGCATCATGATCATTCCGATGGTTTCTTCCTTAAGCGAAGATGCACTATTCGCCATCCCAAAGACCTTAAAAGAAGCCTCTTACGGAATGGGCGCTACTAGATTTCAAACTGCATTTAAGGTAGCTGTTCCAGCTGCATCTTCGGGTATCATCGTTTCGGTGATTCTTGCAATAGCAAGGGCTATCGGAGAAACTATGATAGTTTCGATAGCTGCTGGTCAACAGCCAATCCTGACACTTGACCCACGAGATGCTGTGGAAACGATTACTGCCTACATTGTACAAGTTAGTCTTGGTGATGTGGAGCATGATTCGCTTGAATACAGAACTATCTTCGCAGCAGGCATAACATTATTCATATTTACATTCATCTTGAATAATATAAGTTTTTGGATGAAAAAGAAATATCAGGAACAATATGAATAACCTGAAGAAAAACAGACTTATTGATAAGTCATTCCAATATTTTGGAATCGCTTGTACATTATTTGGTTTGATCATGCTTGCCGTTTTCATATCCAAAATTCTTATGGATGGAATAGGCCGAATTGACTGGAGTTTTATCACATCACTGCCCTCCAGAAAGCCTGAAAAAGCAGGAATATTAACTGCCTGGACTGGCACCGCCTGGATTCTGGGACTTACTGCGATTATATCCATACCATTGGGAGTAGCCGCCGGCATTTACCTGGAAGAATATGGCAAAAAGAATAGGCTGGCATCTATTATCGAAATCAATATTGCTAACCTGGCGGGGGTACCGTCGATTATTTATGGCCTATTGGGTCTGGAGATTTTTGTCAGAACATTAAACTTTGGTGGCAGCTTATTGGCCGGTGCATTTACCCTGGCATTGCTCATCCTTCCAATCATTATTGTGGCAACCAGGGAAGCTTTAAAGGCTGTTCCGCCTTCGCTGAGGGAGGCCTCTTTCGGAATGGGTGCTACAAAATGGCAAACAATCTGGTACCAGACACTACCCGCTTCCTCTGGAGGAATATTAACAGGAATTATCCTGGCTTTATCTAGGGCAGTTGGAGAAACTGCACCACTCATAGTTATCGGAGCATTGGCCTATGTGCCATTCGTTGCCAAGACTCCGTTAGATGAATTCACAGTATTGCCCATGCAAATTTTTAATTGGGTTTCGAGGCCACAGCACGGATTCATTGTCAATGCAGCAGCGGCAATCATCATACTATTGGTGATCACTTTTATTCTCAACGGAATAGCGATTTACCTTAGAAACAAGTGGCAGAAAAAAGTTAACTGGTAACCCAGCGATTCAATGAAAAACATTCAAGCAAATAATGTCGATGCCTACTACGGGGACAACCATGTGCTGAAAGGAGTCACACTCGGCGTTAAAGAAAATTCTGTTACCGCCTTCATTGGTCCCTCCGGATGCGGCAAATCAACCTTCATCAGGATGTTTAACCGGATGAATGATTACATTGATGGCTTCAGGAAAGAAGGGGAGATCCTGATTGATGGCCAGGAAATTTACGATGAGGACGTTCGGGTTGAGGAGCTAAGGCAGAATGTAGGAATGGTGTTTCAAAAACCAAACCCCTTCCCAAAATCAATTTTTGACAATGTCGCCTACGGTCTTCGCATCCAGGGAATCAAGGACAAAAACGTCATTACTGAAACGGTCGTAAAGTCACTGGAGCAATCAGCACTGTGGAATGAAGTAAAAGACAATTTGAATAAATCAGCGCTGTCGCTATCGGGCGGCCAGCAGCAGCGGCTTTGCATTGCAAGGACCCTGGCAGTTGAGCCGACCATTTTACTAATGGACGAACCTGCTTCTGCCTTAGATCCAATATCTACTGCAAAAATTGAGGAATTAATTAGCACATTGAAGGAGAGTTATACCATTATCATTGTTACCCACAATATGCAGCAGGCGGCAAGGATAAGTGACAAAACGGCTTTCTTTTATCTTGGAGAGCTAATTGAGTATGACAAAACAACTGAACTGTATACTAATCCAAAGCATGAGAGAACTGAAAATTATATTTCGGGCAAGTTTGGTTAAATTATTGATCAATTAATTAACAAAAACTGAGAGCATGTCAAATCTTGAAGCAGCATTAGAAGAACTAAGAAATTCATTACTGGAAATGGCGGAACTGGTCAGCCTGCAATTGACCAAC
>Ga0316189_10005168_pt1 | contig 12514 bp, 13 predicted proteins | sample LowCovwburrow_MG_FD_204930 | JGI IMG/M metagenome (GOLD analysis project Ga0316189, IMG submission 204930) | Coastal sediment microbial communities from Maine, United States - Lowes Cove worm burrow | ecosystem: Environmental > Aquatic > Marine > Coastal > Sediment | place: USA: Maine... | reverse complement strand
TCAACAAGCTGGACCGCCTCGGCGCCGATTTCTACCGCGTGGTAAAACAGGTCGAGGATGTACTCGATGCAAACCCGCTGGTGATGGTGCTGCCTATCGGTATCGAAGACGATTTCTGCGGAGTTGTGGACCTGCTGACACGCAAGGCATGGATCTGGGATGACTCCGGCGATCCTGCCGCCTATGAAATTACCGAGCCACCGGCTGACATGGCCGACCTGGTCGAGGAGTGGCGCGAGAAGCTGATCGAAACCGCGGTTGAACAGGACGATGACCTGCTGGAGCAATACCTGGAAGGCAACGAACCTTCGGTAGAAGATATCAAGCGCTGTGTTCGCAAGGGTACCATCGCGCTCGACTTCTTCCCGACCTATTGCGGTTCCGCCTTCAAGAACAAGGGTATTCAGCTGGTACTGAATGCCACGGTAGACTTCCTGCCGAACCCGACTGAAGTACTGCCACAGCCGGAAGTCGACCTGGAAGGTAATGAGACCGGTGAATTTGCCATCGTCGACGCCGACCGGCCATTGCGCGCACTCGCCTTCAAGATTATGGATGACCGCTTTGGCGCGCTGACCTTTATCCGCATCTACTCCGGCAAGCTGGAAAAAGGCACCACCGTGCTGAACACCTTTACCGGCAAGACCGAGCGTATTGGCCGTATCGTCGAGATGCACGCCGACTCCCGCGAGGAACTCGACAGTGCCCAGGCCGGCGATATCGTTGCCGTCATCGGCATGAAGAACGTGCAGACCGGTCATACCCTGTGCGACCCCAAGCAACCGGCCACGCTGGAACCGATGGTATTCCCGGACCCGGTGATATCAATTTCAGTCACACCCAATGACAAGGCGGCATCCGAAAAACTGGGTATCGCACTCGGCAAGATGATCAAGGAAGACCCGTCATTCCACATGGAGACCGACGAGGACAGTGGCGAGATCATCCTGAAAGGTATGGGTGAACTGCACCTCGACATCAAGATTGATATCCTGCGCCGTACCCATGGCATTGACGTCACCGTGGGCAAGCCACAAGTAGCCTATCGTGAAACCATTACCCAGCGAATCGAAGACAGCTACACCCACAAGAAACAGACCGGTGGTTCCGGTCAGTTCGCAAAGATCGATTACGTCATTGAGCCGGGTGAGCCGGGTAGTGGTTACGAATTCGAATCGACCGTGACCGGTGGCAGGGTGCCACGGGAATTCTGGCCAGCTGTGGACAAGGGCTTCAAGAAGAGCATGGTTAGAGGCGTACTTGCCGGTTTCCCCTGCCTCGACTTCAAGGTCATCCTGACGGACGGCAGCTATCACCCGGTCGACTCCTCGGCCGTTGCCTACGAACTGGCCTCCGCAGCCGCCTACCGCCAGACCATGCCCAAGGCCGGGCCACAGTTAATGGAACCGATCATGAAAGTTGACGTGTTCACACCGGATGAACAGGTTGGTGACGTTATCGGCGATCTCAACCGGCGTCGCGGCATGATCAAATCCCAGGAACCCGGTGCCACCAATGTTCGCATCAAGGCCGAGTGTCCCCTGAGTGAGATGTTTGGCTACATCGGTGACCTGCGTACCATGACTTCCGGCCGCGGCCAGTTCACCATGGAATTCCTGCACTACATGCCCTGCCCGAGAAATGTGGCCGAAGAAGTGATCAAGGAAACCAAAGAGCGCGAGGCGAGCAAGAAGTAAGCGCACTCCACGTGACAGCTGTGATACAGGATGTGAAAAGGCCGGTTTTTAACCGGCCTTTTTTTATGCAAAACTACCGCGGCTATGACACTAACAGGCTGATCATGGCAGCGGCGGTCTGCATGTTGATATTAATCTGTATTTCACAATATTCCGGGCAGGTAGCAGCCGGGTTTGGGTCATCGGCACAACTGCATCCGGCAATGATGCCATTGTAAAAGACGCCGGCCCTTACCTGGAGTATCCCCGACACCTCTGCGGCATGGGTAACCACGAGCCTGATATCTTCATCGCAGGCATAGCTGCTGTGTGACAGCCCCTGCTGCAGCGGCAGGGATGCGGCATCCAGCTGCTCGATATCTGCTTTCAGAACGGTCTCGAAAGCAGCAGTACCCCAGGCATCCAGTGCTGCATCCAGCTGAATCATTGTTTCCATGTCGGTTATTGGCAAGCTTCCCGGAATGCAGCAAATAATCAGTTTAAATCAGTCGCAAGTTCTTTCAAATACTCTAATGGAACGATCTCCAGTGCCTTTCTGTGCGTACGGGTCAAATGCACCCGTGGCGCCATATCATTCTCATAGGCCTCCAGCCAGCGTGCCGCACATACACACCAGCTGTCGCCGGGTTTCAGCCCCTTGAATCCGTATTCAGGAGCAGGCGTTGACAAGTCATTGCCTCTGAAACGGGAGAATTCGAGAAATGCAGTGGTAGCTTCAATGCAAACCGTATGCGAGCCGGCATCATCATCACAGGTGTTACATTTTCCGTCCCTGAAGAAACCTGTTACCTGCTCATCACCACACGCCAGCAGTGGCTCCCCCAGTACATTTATTGATTCATCCATATCCATCAAGCAGTTCCCCTCACAAAAAACATACAACACAAAAAATGAAACAGTCGCGCTAGTGGTTAGCGTGGACAAACAGCCCGATTTCACATGTTTTGCAGCGGCCGGCTTTCAGCGATGGCGTATTCCACCAGTCACGTTTTTTCTTCAACAGCATAGCGGCGAAAACAGTCATGGTCTTTTTTTTCAGACACCAGCGCAACTCCACATTTGGGACACACCAGACCCGCAAATTCCTCGTGTTCCATGCTGCCCACCCTGATTACGACAAAGCACGTGAAGTACCAGGGGCAATTATTAACTGCCCTGGCTGCAGTGCGGCTGCCAGCTGTAAATAATCAGCAGCAACACCTGGCAAATCATCACCGCAGGTTTCCGGCAAATATTTTTCAACCGCATCACGAGCCTGCCCGTAAAACAGGCAGTGCAGCTGTTGTCTGGTTGCGTCACTCAAGAAGATCAATGCGCACTCCGGGCCAGACCGTATCAGTCATGCGCAATAGTCTTGTCTGTAAACAGGTAGTCCTTCAACTCCTTGTCCATGGCCGGGTCCTTGCGCCGGATCCACTCGAGCACCATGGCGGCATGTTCTTTTTCCTCGTCGCGGTTATGCGCAAGAATCGCCTTTAGCGCCTTGTCCTTGCAGGCGTCGACGCGCTGGTTATACCAGTCGACCGCCTCCAGTTCTTCCATTAAGGAAGTAATTGCACGATGCATGTCGCGCGTCTCGTCTGACAGTTCGTTGATCGGTTCGTGGTAGCCTTCGTTCGCCATGATTTTATCTCCGCTTGATGTGTAAAAATAATAGCATGGTAACCGGTAACACCCTTAGTTCCGGTTAACCTCAAAGTGTCTGCGATACCCAGATAACCAGCGGTAACGTCACCACGGCAGCAAAGACCTGCAGCGTGATCAGGTTGGCCATCAGCGGGGCATCACCGCCCATCTGCCGCGCCAGCACAAACGAGGAGGACGCCGTTGGTACGGCCCCGGCCAGCATCGCTATGGTGCGCGGCAGGCCCTCTACCCCGAATAACAGGCACCCGGCCAGCATCAGCAGCGGCATCCCCAGCAGCCGCAGCAGTGCGCCAAACACGACCAGACCGCGGTGGTCCCTGATGCCACTGAGATGAATACCCGCCCCTACTGCCAGCAGGCCCATCCCAAGCGCACCACTGCCGATGATATCAGCAATGTTGTACAGCAACGGCGCAAGACCCAGCCCGGTTATATTCAGAAAAGCACCCAGCGCGCAGGCGATGATAAACGGGTTCTTCACCAGCTTACCCAGCACCTGCAGCAAGTTATTTTCTATCTCACCATAGTGCGCTAACACTATAATATTTATTATATTTAACGGCGGTATAATCACGGCCATGGTGACCGCCAGATAGGCCACACCGACATCCCCGAGCAGCAAACCGACTATCGACAGGGCAATAAAACCGTGCCAGCGAGTCGCCCCCTGTACCAGGCTTGAAAAGGCAGCACGTGAGACATTGAAGTAACGGTGCAACAGCGGATACAACAGCAACAACAAGCCGGTCATCGTAAAAATGGCAAACAGCAATGCGCCGGAGAAGCGCACAATTTCTGCAGAGCCAATATCCGCCACTGCCAGTGTCTTCACCAGCAACACCGGGAACAACACGAAGTAACAGAGGTTCTCCAGCCCGCGCCAGGCCGATTCATCCAGCAACGAGGAATGCCGCAGGTAATAGCCCAGCACGATGACGGTAAACACCGGCAACAGCGCAGAAATCACCAATAACACGTCAGGGCTTGCTCAGCAGCACTGACTCAGGCAAGCGCGAGGAGACCGGCTTTTAAAAGGAATCTTCAACGACCAGTTCGTCGAGTGGCAATTGTCCTGGCTTCGGCCAGGGTTCCCTGGTGCCTTTACCGATGGCCACCATCGGCCCCATCACATAATCTTCCGGCAGCTTGATCAACTCGGCAACCTGCTCAATTTCATAACCGATCATGGGGCAGGACTGGTAGCCCATGTCCTGCGCGGCCAGCATCAATGTCTGCATTGCAATCCCGATGGAACGTTGCGCCTCGTCGCGCTGCAACCAATCACGCCCTTCATGGAACGGGCCCATCCAGTTAACCAGCAGATCAGCAACCTCATCCGGTGCATTAGCCCAGTATCTTTCCGGATTTTTGGCCCACGCCTTGACGTCTGCGGTAAACAGAACAAGCAACGAGGCATCGGTTATCTGCGCCTGATCATTACCGAATTGCTTGCGCAGCTTCGCGCGCAACTCCGGATCACGGAATATCACCATGCGCCAGTGCTGGATGTTAAAACTGGTCGGCGCCTGGATAGTTGCTTCCAGCAAGGTACGCTCTTCATCGGCACTCAGCTTGTGCGTGGCATCAAAGGCTTTCACGGCACGGCGTTTGTAGATAGCTTCAATCGTATTCATAGCACCCTCTCTGCAGTTTGGGAAAAAACATAACTGTTTCAGTCAAACACATACGGACAGCCACCAACCTCACTAAACCCCGGATCCCAGCGGCGCACATCATTGGCCCGGCGCCAGCGCGAATGAAAGAACTCCATCAGGCATAGTCCGCGCCCGCTATCAACAAGCAAGGTGTCATGCTCGCCGACTTTCTCATATGGCGGATATTCCGGGCTCTTCCCCCAGAAAGAGCCGTCATTGGCAGCCGCATATTGCAGCCAGAAAGCCTCGGGAGAAAGCCAGTCACCTGTTTTTCCAGACCAGACGGCACAGTGCCCCTCCCCGCACCTGAGCTTGCCGTTGGCAGGCACCGCGTCTGCCAGGCTCAACTGTGCCATTGAAAAAACACTCGGAAAAATAACCAGTGCTGCCATTCTCAAATAATTCATTAAACACCTACACTTTTTTAACGAATGCAGATTTAAGCTGCATCGAACCAATACCCGGTATCCTGCAATCGATATTGTGATCTCCTGCTACCAGGCGAATACTCTTCACCCTGGTACCCACCTTTATGACAGAGGAGGAACCTTTCACTTTCAAGTCCTTGATAACAGCAACCGTATCGCCATCTGACAGTACATTACCATTGAAATCAACAATACTTAACCCGGCATCCACTTCATCCGATTCAGGAACGGACGGCCATTCATTAGCGCATTCGGGACAGACATACATTGCCCTGTCCTCATAGGTGAATGCAGAATCACATTGCGGACATTTCGGAAGCTCATTCACACTATCACCCACTCCAGCACCTTAACCAGTACAAACAACCCCAGCAAAACCATCGCCATGGTAGCACCCAGATAGACAAGCGCCGTGTTCAGGCTTTCCGGTTTGTCAGTGACAGTATCGGCAACTTTATAAAACTCGATCATGTCTACTTTATTAACAACCTCGTAATCAGGATCCTCGATCAGCCTCAAGGCCTCATCCCTTTGCTCATCCAGATATACCCACAGGCTGGGCTCCGTCATCAGGAAGGGGGTAATGATACGCGCCGTATTTTCACCGTTGATGAGCGCAGGAATTCCATTGGTCTCAAGCAAGTCCTTCAGCACATGTAACTGGCTGGCATCAATGCTCTTGATGACACGTTTCATTTAACAGGTTTCCTTGATCTTAATGCGGCATCAAAAGCGAGGCTTGCCCAAACCTTCGCCTCTTCAGGATCGTCGAATATTTCCTCTGGAGCCATGTAGTACGACATATTTATTATCTTCGAGTTCTTTTCGTACCCGAATTGACCCAGGCCACGCTGCTCGAACTCGCTTGAAGATTTGCCATCTGCCTTGAGGTACAACACCTCATCGGCTACCAGACCAAACATCAGGCCGTCATGGAAAATACCATACCCCCCAAACATGCGCCGCGCCTGCACAGGGCCGAACAGCACAAACACCTCCTGGAGACTGTCTGTGAATTCACTCATTTGTCTGCTGGAATACTGAAATAAAATGAGACGCGCCTGAACCCCATCAGTCAGCCGGAACAGTACGTTCCAGCGCCCATTGTCGAAGCGCACTGATCTGTTCTGACATAACCACGGAAAGGGGACGGGTATTGACCAGTTCCGACTCAATCAGCCCGGTTGATAGTGGTACGCCCCGGGCATAGGACGTATAGAGCGCGGAAACCACGGCCTGCTCGAGTTCTGCACCTGTGAATCCCTCGCTAATACTGGCCAGCGCATCCAGATCAAACATGGCTGCATCAAGACCCCGCTTCTCCAGGTGGATCTGAAAGATTGCGGCGCGAATATCTTTCTGCGGCAGGTCTACAAAGAAAATCTCGTCAAATCGACCCTTGCGGACCAACTCGGCCGGTAACGCCTTTATATTGTTGGCCGTGGCCACCATAAACACCGGCGCCGTCCTCTCTGCCATCCAGGTAAGCAAGGTACCCAATACGCGGTTACTGGTACCACCATCTTCTGTCCCGACGCTGAGCCCCTTTTCGATCTCATCAATCCATAACACACAGGGGGCCATTATTTCCGCCATTTTCAGCGACTCGCGCAGATTCCGTTCTGTTTCGCCATGGTACTTGTTGTACAGGGAACCAAAATCCAGTCTCAGCAAACCCACGCCAAACAAGCCGGCAACTGCCTTGGCAGCCAGACTTTTTCCGCAGCCCTGTACCCCCAACAGCAGGACACCGCGGGAAGGATCCAGCCCCGGCGTTTTATCCGGAAAAAGAAAGGTCTGCTTGCGTTGCCCGAGCCAGTTTTTCAACCGTTGCATACCCGCGACATCAGCGTAATTTGCCGTGTCCGCTTCAAAACTCAACAGGCCGTCATTTTTCAGCAGTTCATACTTCGCCTTCATCAAGCCCGGCAAATCACTGTGCGTGATTGCATCGTCATCATAAACAAGATTACGAGCCAGTCGACTAACATCCAGGGCAGTCATCCCCTGAAGATTGGAGACCACCTGATCCAGCGAGTCCTGATCAATGTTTACCATGCCGGATGCCAGTTCCTGTGACCGCGAATCAGCAATCTCCATAACAATACGGCGGGTTTCCCTGTCGTCAGGCAGTGCCGGCTCGAAATGGCCACTGTAATGCAGGAGTTCTCCGGGAAGCTTGATCTGGTGACTTAACAACACCACCGTTGTCCCCGTTTCCCGGGCTGAAAGCACTATATCCTTGAGGCGCCGGACCAGTACCGGATCATTAAAGTGCGCATGAAAATCGAGCAGAACATAGACGGCCCGGGTTTTTGCGGCCGCAATATGCGCGAGCACCTTGTCAGGTTCTGAATTATGTCTTTGCGGCGAATAATCAGGATCCACACGTCGCAAGCCTTCAGTAATCTTCCATGAAAACAGCATCGTCTGCACATTGAGGCAGGCACTCTTTATTAACTCAAGAACCCGTTTTTCTTCGCCTGACTCAATTACAAGCAACGGGGTACGCGATTTTAATAAAACTTCCAGATCGTGTTGCGTATTCATACTAAAGTTAGCAGTAAGAAAGTGTTTTATCGGAAGGTCAATAACCTGATCCGGGCTTTATCGACAGATTCAGGAAGTTTTTTTCAAGCAGACTGTTAATTGTGCGTCCCTCCCGGTTGTCCTGCTTATAGTTCGCAGATATACCAATAATGCTGGCGTATGCACCATACTATAAACATTTCATAACTTTCAGGGATTGGCAGGAAGCCCTCAACGAAGTCCTGCCTGCAACTGCTAACACCTGCTTTCAGGAACTGGTACCACCCACCGTCAGCTTGTCAATCAGCATGGTTGGCTGCCCCACCCCGACCGGGACACTCTGGCCTTCCTTGCCGCAGGTACCGACACCGGAATCCAGTTGCAGGTCGTTACCAAGCATGGAGACGTGCTTCAGTACTTCCGGTCCATTTCCAATCAGTGTGGCGCCCTTGACCGGGCGTGTAACCTTGCCTTTTTCGATCAGGTAGGCCTCGCTGGCGGAGAACACGAACTTGCCGGAGGTGATGTCGACCTGGCCGCCACCAAAGTTCACGGCGTAGATCCCCCTGTCGACCGAAGCGATGATTTCCTGCGGGTCGTGCTCACCGGCCAGCATGTAGGTATTGGTCATCCGTGGCATCGGCAGATGCGCGTAGGATTCGCGGCGGCCGTTACCGGTTGAGCTCACGCCCATCAACCCGGCGTTCATGCGATCCTGCATGTAACCCTTGAGAATTCCGTTCTCGATAAGGACGGTGTTCTGGGATTCAATACCCTCGTCATCGACATTCAGTGAACCGCGTCGGCCGCTTATAGTGCCGTCATCGACCACGGTACACAGGGGCGAGCCCACCTGCTGACCCACCATGCCGGCAAAAGCAGACGTACCCTTGCGATTGAAATCACCTTCAAGGCCATGGCCAATCGCTTCGTGCAACAGGATGCCCGGCCAGCCGGGACCCAGCACCACCGGCATGCTGCCGGCGGGAGCGTCAACGGCATCCAGGTTTACCAGTGCCTGGCGCACGGCTTCATGCGCATAGCCTTTGGCACGGTCTTCATCCAGAAAAAAACCATAGTCGGAACGTCCGCCACCACCGGAACTGGCCTGTTCGCGGCGGCCATCCTGCTCAACAATGACGGTGACATTACAACGCACCAGGGGGCGCACATCCGCAGCCAGTGTGCCATCACTGACGGCCACCATGACAACTTCATGCACACCGGCGAGGCTGACAATTACTTCCCTGACGCGGGAATCCTGTTGACGCGCCTCGGCATCCAGCTGTTTTAACAGTGACACCTTGTCATCCGCGCTCATGCGGTCCAGCGGATCGATCGCCGGGTATAACAACTGCTGATCGCGGGCATGCCAGGCCTGCAGTTTGCCCTCGCTGCCGTGCTTTGCAATGGCGCGCGCGGCACCGGAGGCCTGCAACAGTGCCGGCATCATAATCTCGTCGGAATAGGCAAAGCCGGTCTTGTCACCACTGACAGCGCGTACCCCGGCACCCTGCTCAATGCTGTGTGTACCTTCCTTGACGATGCCGTCTTCCAGCACCCAGGATTCATAACGGGTTGACTGGAAATACAGGTCACCGCTGTCAACGGCATGTCCCAGCAAACTGCCGAACACCTTGTTCAGGTCATTCTCGTCAATACCGGCCGGGGCAAGCAGACGTTGCCGTGCGATATCCAGGTTTGATTGACTCATGATTTTTTATTCAGACATTGAAGACGACGATGATCGATACTCGGGAAATTGCGGCGTGCATTATTCAGCCGCCCAAGTTCGATCTCGGCGCAGACGACACCCGGGCCGCGATTGAGACTGTTTAATACCGAACCCCAGGGATCAACGATCATGCTGTGACCGTATGTTTCTCGGCCGTTGAGATGGTAGCCACCCTGGTCCGGCGCGATCACATAGCAAAGGTTTTCAATGGCACGGGCACGTACCAGCACTTCCCAGTGCGCACGGCCGGTTATTGCGGTAAATGCAGATGGCAGCACCATGACTTCCATGCCGGCCTCCAACTGCTGCCGGAACAACTCCGGAAAACGCAGGTCGTAGCATACTGACAGCCCGATGCGTCCGAAGGGTGAATCGATAACAACGACCTGGTCCCCCGGCTCAATGGTGTCCGATTCCGTGTACTGCTCTGCATTGTCGGGCAGCTCGACATCGAACAGGTGAATCTTGTCATAGCGGGCAACCTGCTTGCCCTTGTCATCAAACACGAGGGAACTGGCGCGTACCTTGTTGGGGTCCTGTGCGACCAGCGGGATAGTGCCACCGACCAACCAGATACCATGCCGCGATGCCTGTTCTGACAGGAACGTCTGGATAGCTCCGCTGCCCGGCTCTTCGCGCGCAGTGACCTTGTCCTGTTCGGTTTTGCCCATCAGTGCGAAATTCTCGGGTAGCACCACCAGCCGTGCCTGCTGACTAACGGCCTCTTCGATCAGGCGCTCGGCTTCCAGCAGATTTGCCCCGATATTCGGGCCGGAAGCCATCTGGATACATGCGACAACACTCATAATTTTATGCCAGTTACCTTGATATACGGACAGATTCTAAAGAATAACACAATTTCCGAGAACAGCCTTTTCTATGCGGCTAACTGCACCACGTAAAGTAAGGCTATTCAAAGTCATCATTATAATCAGGTGCCGTATCCACTGCCTCCTCCTCACCCTCCTGCTGCGCCGCTCCAGCGTCTCCGGAGCCAAGCTCTTCAATCAGTGGATCACTCCAGGGGCCGGTTACCGAATATTGCTTCTGCCCGATCCTGCTGAGAGGACCGAGCTTGTCTTCCAGCAGCTTGTCGGCGAAGATAATCACCGCACCGATGACCGGCCCGGCCGCCAGCGCTCCAGCCAGCGACAGGCCGGATTGCACATACGGCGTCACCGTCACCAGTTCATCGTAATCCTCTTCAGCCAGCCCGATACGCCCGGAAATTTCGATCTTGGCAGATGGCCCGTCGATGTACAGATCATTGGTATAGGCATTACCCCCGTCCAGGGTAAAAGTGCCCTTTATACTGTCAAAACTGAAGCCTTCTTTGTAAAGGTCACTGAAATCCAGTAACAGGCGTCGTGGCAACTTGCTGAGACTGGTCAGACCCAGCACACGCCCGGCCGCTCCGGGCTCGACATCCAGCAACTGGCCATCCTCGATCTTGATACGCAATTTTCCTTCTGCGGTAGCCGGTGAAAAATTCCAAAGCGCACCCGGCCAGTTAACACGCAACGCGCCAGAGAGCTCACCGTCCTCAATACTTTTCTGGTAATCAAGCAGGCGCATCAACCGGTCCAGTTTTCCCCGCTCGACCTTTAGCTCCATACTGGATAATTGCTGACTGCCCTGTTGTTCCCAGTTGCCCGTGAGTTGCATATCAAGCAAATCAGAAAACAGTGATAGCGTTTTCACGTGATAGCGGTTGCCGGGTAATTTTGCTGCCTGCAGCTTAAACTGACCCAGCTGCGCCTTGTTATAAACCAGTTTTTCTACCGTGACATCAAAGTCAGGGAAGTCTGCCGGCGTCATCTTGCTGGCCGATTCAGTGGCAGGCGGCTCGCCACTGCGAAGTTTCAGCCGCGCAAGCTTCATCACCACCTTGTCGAGCCCGGCGTCTGTGTTCACCAGTTGGCCATCACCGGCGGCAGCCGGGCCATCGACCTTGATATTCCAGACATCACCGACCGAATCCATCGCCACGGTAACTTCGCTGAGAAAATAGTTCTGCACCTCAAGCTCCCCAACCTGCAACACCAGCCTGACCGGCAGACCGGCACCACCACCGCCCGTCAGATGCGGCCGCCATTGTGTGACGTGAAGCTGGTTTAGATCACCGCTTAACAGGATCACTGCCTCTTCCGGCAACACCGGTTCGGCACCACCGCTGGTTACCGCAGCTTTCAGAATTGTGGCAGGCTGCTTGTCGGCGCTGATATCCAGCAGGGCATCCAGCACCCCGCCATAGGTGATGCGCAGGGTTTTTACCGGCTCAACAGCATTGTTGATGGTGATGGATATCAAACGTTCAACACTTTTTTCCTTGCCAAACGGTACTGGCAAATCAATCTGTGTTCCGACAAGATCAGACTTCACCACCACGCCGACATTTGCCTGCTTGCCGCGTGCAGGCATGCCGCGAATAACCACCTGCACATGCCAGTCACTGTCACCCGAAATAGCCGCGCCAATTGCATTGTCCTTTGGAACATAACGGTCCAGCACGCCCAGGCGCCCGTCCAGTGAAATATGCGTGGCGCCTGCATCTGTCCACACGTTGGCGACAGTTGCCTTGTCAAACAGCTTCGCCTGCAGTTGCTTGCCCTTGATACCGTTCGAATCAAAGTCCAGCCTGCCCTTGATTTGCTGCAGTTCAAACTCGGTATCATTGACCTTCAGGGTATTGTCCCCGAGCTGTATTTTCCCGCTTACCTGCACGGCTTGTCTGGTTTCCGTAAGCGGCAAGCTGATATCCAGCGCCAGCGAGGCTGGCCCGCTGGTGGTCACACTATCGACAAAGCCTCCGTAGGTCACACC
>Ga0316189_10005167_pt1 | contig 12514 bp, 8 predicted proteins | sample LowCovwburrow_MG_FD_204930 | JGI IMG/M metagenome (GOLD analysis project Ga0316189, IMG submission 204930) | Coastal sediment microbial communities from Maine, United States - Lowes Cove worm burrow | ecosystem: Environmental > Aquatic > Marine > Coastal > Sediment | place: USA: Maine... | reverse complement strand
CACCCACCAATGCCCCAAAAGCCATCTCTGGCAAAGACCACCGTATTGTGACCAAATCCGAGAAATTATTAAAATTACTGGAAATGGCGAAACGCACGGCCAAAAGCAATGCAACCGTTCTCATTCAAGCAGAAAGCGGCACGGGTAAGGAATTACTGGCCCGTTATATCTGTTCCCATAGTCACAGGTCTGACAAACCCGTGGTAGCCATCAATTGCGCGGCCCTACCCGACAACCTGTTGGAAAGCGAGTTGTTTGGTTATGAGAAAGGCAGTTTCACCGGTGCCTTGACCTCCAAAGCGGGAAAATTTGAAATGGCAGACGGTGGTACCATTCTCCTGGATGAAATAGGCGAAATGCCCATGGGCCTTCAATCCAAACTCCTGCGTGTCCTACAAGAACAGGAAGTGGACAGACTGGGTGGAAAACAACCCATCAAAATAGATGTCCGCGTTATTGCCATGACCAACTGTGAGCTTAAGAAGAGTATTGAAGAAGGAACCTTCCGAGAAGACCTCTACTATCGCTTGAATGTAATTCCCTTTGAAATACCGCCCCTCAATGAACGGAGGGAAGATATTGAGATTCTGTGCCAACATTTCATTAAAAAATACGATGACGCCAATCAGGTGAGCATCTCCCAGTCTGCCCTCAACATTCTCAAGAAATATACATGGAATGGGAACGTGCGGGAATTGGAGAACATCATTCAGAGAGCCTTGATACTCCGGGCGGGCGATACCCTGGAGATCAGCGATCTTTTTCAACTGCACGATCAAACGCCCGAAATGGCACCCCAAGACTCTCAGGTGGCGGGCAATACAAACCGGGATGAAGACGACGGAAAAACCATTAGCCTTCGAGCGGGAACCTCGGTTCAGGAGATGGAACGAAAATTAATTGAATTAACATTGGAAGAAACAGGGGGCAACAAAACCCACGCGGCGCGAATGCTGGGCATCTCCCTGAGAACCCTGCGCAACAAACTCAATGAATACCAGGCCGCTGACCTGGCTTAAGACAATAGAAATCAGATCTCTACCATGAGTTGCCTGGTTTGCAAAATGGTTCCTGCCACTGCAAGCACAAGGAGCACCACCATTGCCTCAAAAGCAGGCAGACCCACAGCTTCAATAATGAGAGAAGCCCCAGATAAAGAGGAGAGAACAATAAGAGCCCACTCAAAAAACATAAGGGCAACCACCAAACCCACCAACCCGCCAATCAAGTAAATAACCCACAGTCCATCAGGCACCGTGGCTCCCAGTGAACTGGGGAAGGCAACGGCCAGATAACCGCCCGCCAGAAAACCCGACAGACCAACCGCCCCTTTCTGAAAGACAATAGCCAACACGGCACCACAAACTCCTGCCATGGCAATGACCAGCACAATCACCGGCCAATCCACATTACCAATGAACGGTTCCATAACCAGCATTCCAGTAACAGCACCCAGGCAACCCACAAACAACCAGAAAAGGCGACGCCCCGAAATAAGAAATAAAAAACCCACAACCACCTGAAAAAGAACCATGAAACACCTCCACAGCTCCCCCGCCTCCTAACTATAAACGGTCAAATGCATCAATTGGTTCTCACATAATCGGAGATCATTCCAGAATGACGAATTCTCAATCGAGCGCCAATTTCAACCCAAGTACTGGTAGAACTGGTTTTCATGTGTTAAAGTTAATCAGAAACGCATGAGTTCCAGGATTTCACAGGAGCAATAAATGCCCCTATTTCCAAACAAGTCCAGCTTTCTTGTCTCCATAAGAGCTGTCTTCATGGCAGTTTTTATTTGCACAGTTATACCCTCAAATGCCCGTGAAGTTAGATTACGCTTTGAGAGCCTCACTGTGCAAGACGGGCTATCCCAAAGCAGCGTCCACTGTATTCTCCGCGACCATCAGGGCTTCATGTGGTTTGGAACAGAAGACGGTCTGAACCGTTATGACGGTTATGATTTTCTAGTTTTTCAGCACAGTCCCCAAGATTCCAAAACCATTGCGGGTTCTTATGTCAGCACCCTATACCAGGATAGCGCCAACAGACTTTGGGTGGGAACCTTTACGGGATTAAGCCTCTGGGTTGAAGATGAGATGAAATTTGAAACCTTCACTCATGATCCAGACAACCCCAAAAGTTTGAGCGCAGACAGACTGAGCGTAATCTATGAAGATGGAAAGGGCATTCTCTGGGTAGGCACCTACGCCGGGCTGAATGCCATGGACCCGGAACAGATGGGCGTGTTTAGACAATATGCCATTGAAAATGGCGTAATCAGTGGACAATCGCCCGATAAAATTACAGCAATCTGCGAAGATTCAGAGGGTGTATTATGGGTAGGCTCCACCAAAGGTCTCTTTCGTTTTGATCGGGAAACCGGCAGTTTTCAAGGCTACCATCATGATCCTGAAAACACCAACAGTCTCAGCGCTGATCAAGTTACATCACTGGCTCCAGATGAGAAGGGTAATATCTGGGTAGGCACGGTTTTCGCAGGCCTCAATAAGTTCACCCCCGCCACCAATGAATGGGTGAGATATATCCAGGATCCGGATATTCAAAACAGCCTTGTAAGCAACAGCATCAACCATCTTTTGCGAGACGGTAAAGGGAATATTTGGGTTGCAACCCTGGATAACGGACTGGGTAAATGGGATGAAAACAAGGGGGAGTTTACCAGTTACCCCTTAACAAATTATTCTTCGCGGGATGCGGCTACCAATATGGTTAATACCCTCTATGAAGACCCTGACGGCATTTTATGGGTAGGGGTTTCAGGGGGCGGAATCAAGAAGGTAAACCCTTCCGGCTCACGTTTCGAATACCACGGTGTAACGCCCGACAATAAAATTGACATCAAGGGGGTGAACGCCATATTTGGCGATCGGGACGGTTATTTTTGGATTGCCACCGATCACGGCGGCGTGACCCGGGTTCGATTTGACGAATCTCAGGAAGTACAACCCTTTGTCAACAACCCAAAAGACCCGAGTTCCATTGGTTCCGAGGTAGTGTCGGCCATTCACCAGGCTGAGGATGGCGTTATCTGGTTCGCAACATTTGGTGGTGGCCTTGCCAAATGGACTGCTGGTCAGAAGGGTTTCATACATTTGGGAAAGGATGGGGAAAACAGCCCGGGCCTTTCAAGCAATTGGTTTAGCTCCATTCTTCAAACCCAGGACGGTGCTCTATGGTTTGGAAGTCTTGATAAGGGCATTTTCCTGTTACAACCCGGCGCAGAGAGTTTTGCGAATTTTTCCAGTGATCCCGCAGAGAACACGTCTATCTCGGGCAATCAGGTATCCGCCATTCGCGAGGATCATAGCGGACGATTGTGGATTGGAACCATGGGCTCCGGATTAAACAGAATGGACCGAAAAACCGGTCGGTTCTTCCATTATCTCCACGATCCAGACAACCCAAATGGCTTGAGCAGTAACGACGTGATCTCCCTCCATGTTGATTATCGCGGTCAGTTGTGGCTGGGCACCCTTGCCGGTCTCAATATGTTAAAAGAAGACCAGAGCTTCATTCAGTACTCCAAGGAGGACGGCTTACCCAACGATGTGATTTACGCCATTTTGGAAGACGGAGATCACAATCTCTGGGTGAGCACCAACCAGGGCATTAGCCGCTTTCAACCCGTTACCTCAACCTTTGAGAATTTTGATATTACCGATGGTCTGGAAGGCAACGAATTTAATCAGGGTGCCTGCTTCCAAACCGATGACGGCAAACTTTTTTTTGGCGGACTCCACGGCTTGAACTCTTTTTATGCAGAGAAGATTCAACCCAATATGAATGAACCGTCCATGGTCATTATCGATCTGCTCCTCAACAACAAACCTGTACCCCTAACCCAATTAAAAACCAGAATGTCAGCCGATGGGCAGGAGGAACGGTATCTGGACCTGGACAGCAAGCACGATACTGTAGCCTTTAAATTTGCGGCACTTCATTACGACCGCCCGGAAAAGAACCGATACGCCTATCGCCTTCAAGGATTTAACAGGGACTGGATTGAAAAAGACGCCTCAGACCGCATTGCAACCTACACCAATTTAGACCCCAAATCATATTTATTCCAGGTGAAGGGAAGCAACAGCGACCGTATTTGGAACGAAAAGGGTCTGTCTCTTGTTATTAATGTAGCGCCCCCGGCTTATAAGACCTGGTGGGCTTATACCCTTTACGGACTAACACTTACGCTCATTCTCATCCTCTTCCTCGGTGCCCAGAAACGGCAGTTGGAGAAAGAACGGGAAATGACCATACGCAACCAGCGCATAGCGGAACGGGAACGCTTAACAGCCAGTAGACTTCGCCAGTTGGACAAACTGAAAGACAATTTTCTGGCCAATACCTCTCACGAACTGAGGACGCCCCTCAATGGCATTATTGGCCTCACGGAATCTCTAATAGACGGGGCTGCAGGCAGGCTCACCCCACAGCAGACCGCGAATCTGGCCATGATCGTGTCATGTAGTCGCCGCCTCCATAATCTGGTAAACGACATCCTGGACTTTTCCAAATTAAAAGATCAGGAACTTGAGATGAGAATGGGTCCCGTAGACCTGAAAGCGCTCACCTATGCGGTTCTCACCCTTTCCAGACCTCTGGCCGACAAAAAATTCATCAAACTCATTGACCGTATTCCCGATAATATCCCAACCGTAGAAGCCGATCCCGACAGACTTCAGCAAATCATGTACAACCTGGTGGGCAACGGCATAAAATTCACGGAAAAAGGCGAGGTTGCTGTATCCGCAACCGTTGACGACGCCCATGTTCATATCTCTGTTGAAGACACCGGCATTGGCATTCCTACGGAATTATCCGATCGGATCTTCGAGTCTTTTGAGCAGGTTCATTCTCCGGAAACAGATTCTTATGGCGGCGCAGGCCTGGGTCTTGCCATCACGAAAAAACTGGTAACACGCCATGGTGGCGACATTCGTGTCCACTCAATTGTTGGGAAGGGTTCCACCTTCACATTCTCCTTACGGGTCTCGGGCAAGGAACCGGAACGTTTACTCACCAGGCCCCACGAAATTACACCTCTCAAAGAGCATCACCCCATCACGGAAGAGGTCAACCAGGAAGAGCAACGGGATGATATGAGCCGTTTCAAGATTCTCATCGTGGACGACGACACCGTGAACCGCCAGGTACTGGTAAACCATCTGTCTCTTTACAGTTACCAGGTAACAGAAGCCGGTCGTGGCCGTCAGGCTTTAGAAATCTTGGAAAAAGATCCCCATTTCCACATGGTTCTCCTAGACGTCATGATGCCTGAAATTACCGGGTATGAGGTGTGTAGAATTATTCGTAAAACCCACAGCCTGCAAGAACTGCCCGTAATTATCCTCACCGCCAAAGACCAGGTTACGGATCTTCTTTCCAGTTTCTCCGCTGGTGCCAACGATTTTCTTACCAAACCCATTTCCAAACACGAGTTATTAGCCCGGGTCCGCACCCACCTCCAACTTTCCGATATTTACCGTAACCTGGAGATCAAGGTTCAGGAACGCACGAAAGAATTGGAAGCCAAAAATGAGACGGTTCTCCGCAGTCAACATCAGCTGATGACCCAAGCGAAAATGGCTTCCATGGGTATTATTACAGCTGGTGTTGCTCACGAAATCAAGAACCCCCTCAATTTTGTAAACAACTTCGCAGGCATCTCCAGTGAACTGGCTCAAGAGGCTCAGGAGATTCTCGCGGAATTAAAGAGCACCATTCCCGAGCAGGCCCATTCCAATCTGGAAACCCTTTTTATTGACCTGGCCCAAAACGCGGAGCGCATCCTGGGCCACGGAAAAAGAGCGGACCGCATTGTGCGGAACATGATGGAAATGGCGGGTGGCGATAAATCCAGCGAATGGCAACTGACCAACCTCATTCCCATGGTAGATGAGTTCGTGGATCTCGCATGGTATGGTTTCCAAAGACGTTACCCTGAACAAATTGAGATCATCAAGGATTTTGATCAGGCAATAGAGCCCGCTGAAGTTCTCTCGCAGAAACTGAGCCAGGCCATCACCCAAATTGTAAATAACGCTTTGGAATCGGTACGATTACGTATACATCACAACCCACCTCTACCATTTGAACCCAAAATATGGGTGCAACTGATAGGCAGGGGTGATTTCTTCGAGATTCTTGTTAAAGACAATGGCATGGGCATTGACAAGGAAAATATAGACAAAATCTTCACCCCCTTCTTCACTACCAAAACCGATGATGAACATGTGGGTCTGGGGCTTTCCAATTGTTACGAGACCGTTGTAGAGAATCATGGCGGTCAGTTAACCGTAGAAAGCGAGGTCAATAAATTTGCTGTTTTCCGAATTAGAATTCCCATTCGTCATATCCCCAAATCTGAATAGAAGCCTTCCTATAATTATTGAAAAAGATGGGTGTTGAAAGATAGGCACCACTGTTGAATACCATACACTGTGCTTGTACAGAGTTTGAACAGCTCTTCACTTTCTAGAGCTTAAGCTGCTTATATGAAGTTTTTTAAGTGTTGGCGAGGTAAATGGCGCCGGACTTGCTTCATATTCTGTGTGGACCGGTGATACGTCCTTCGCCAGGAACCCGCACTGCTTGCCAGAAGATGATGGAGGTTTGAGAATGTTACAAGAAGAGAATATTTTATCAGCAGAATACATTGTGGTTGGTGCGGGTGCGATTGGTCTTCAAATGGGATCCCTTTTGGAAGCTGCAGGCAACGATTACCTCATTTTAGAAGAGTCTGTCAAACCAGAGGATCTTTTCAAGAAGAATACAGAAGACCAGAATCAGACCGTGCATGCCGAAGGTTGTGATATTGCCTGGAACCAGTTGAGAATCATATACAATACGCTCCCGTTCCACATTGACCGCAGAAACGGATATGAGATTATAGATCAGCGGGGCAGGGTTTACCGCTGCCAGGTGCTGTTAATTGCCGACGGTCTTTCAAGGGGGGGTTATTTTAATGATACCGCTTTTGCCCGTTCCTGCTGGCCCGCCAGACGTTCCGGACAATCCTATCCTGCTGTTACAGGCATGTTCGAGTCTCTGAATCAGGCCAATATGTACTTTCTCTGTGCTTCGGCTTTCTACCAAAACCCTCATGCCATCTCCAACGCCAACAGAATCAAGGTATTTAATTTTATTTTGGAAAATGCACCGGAGAGTAGGAATACCGAAATAGTGGACGCCGAAAAACTACTTTCACTGAGTCATAGTTAATCCCATTTTAGGAACCAGCCCCCAATAACGGTCAGTTTAAATGTTGCGGCCCACCTTGAGATAGATGGGCCAGTCAACCCTGCGTTCCAGATGCTTACCCCAAGCCTCTTTTAAAGGTTCGTCAATGGAGCCTACCGGATCGGTGCCATGGTGCTCGGCATACCGAATCACCGCCGACCAGGTTCTGAGGTAACCGGTTAAATCTGACAAGCTCCATTGGGTTTCCATTGAAAATTGAGGTGATTCAATTTGATGAAATGGAAAGGGTATGGTGGCATAACCGTCTTCGATATATTTGCGTTCAGGCGGCCAGAAAGGTTCTAACATGGGGCCATAGAGTTGATTGATCACAGCATCGATCTCAGGGCTTATCTTAAGAATGCCATAACCCCAAATTGCCAGAACACCCTCCGGTTTTAAGACGCGACGGGACTCGGTAAAAAAATCATGGAAATTGAACCAATGAATGGCTTGGGCTACGGTAATCATATCCATACTGGCACTTTCCAACCCGGACGCTTCAGCAGGGGCGGCGTAGTAGCAAACCCTGGGGTTAACTTTGCAGTGGGTAATCTGGTTTTCCGAGGCATCGGTGGCAACTACTTCAAGAAAATGATCGGCCAGAGCAACGGCAGCCTGTCCGTTTCCGGTTGCGCAATCCCAAACTCTTTTTCTGGAGGGAACAAGAGAGGCCAACCAGGAGTACAGCGTAGAGGGATAAACCGGTCTGTATCGGGTATAACCCTGGGACTGTTTTGAGAAGTGGTCCTTAAATTTCATAGCTCCACCTCAGCTATAAATTATAGGCTCTAATATAATACTTGAACTCATCGCCTTTTTCATCTGGGGTAAAGATATAGGCCAGATTATTTCTGACACCCATACACAAACCATCAACCACAAGAGGCTTCCCTGCATTGGCCCCAGTTTTTTCCAATCGCTGAATCACCTGAAGATTATTGTTTGGATCAGCCGGGTCTGGAGTTTCATAGGCAATCACAAAACCATCCCCCGCGTGGTCGAAAAAATTGATGCGAGACCAACTCTGCCACCATTGCAACATTTTATTGTTGTTGGCAAAACCTGATACCATACTCTCCGGCGGCTCTACCCAGTGCTTTAAATTTAATGGAAGAAAATCCGGCTCGAACGGTTGGGCGAGGTCCGTTTGGCTCTCTCTTTCTATGGCACTCTTGTCGTAGATACGAATCTTGGGTTCCAATTGATCTACCAACAAATAACGATCACCTTCTCGGACCATCCACACCAGCTTGAAATTCATCCTAAAATCTTTCTGCCTCTGGCTGACTTTTTTGAACCGTAAAGGCTTAAAGTCTACACTCAGACTCTGGTCGTCTAGTTTTAATAATATTTCCTGCAATACCTGAGGATAATCACTACCATGGGGATTGAACTGGGAATTGTCTACCATGAACAACTGGTCCCCTGCCTGGACAAACTGGCGGGAGCGGGCACCGCTCCTGTAAAGGAAGCTGCCATTTTTGTCGAAAACGCTTGATTCCATTCTGGCCCCATCCACAACCCAATAGTATTCACCGTTAAAAAGCACCTCACTAATGGCTTGAAACTCGCCAGGCCCTTCACCGCGTCCCCCCATTTGCCGGATTAAGCGCCCTTTCTCATCCCAATGATAGATCATATGAAAATTGTTGGCCAGAAAGGAACCGTCCGGCTGCAAGCGCACCTTACCGTAGACAATTCTGTCAAGATAACGACCACGATTTTCAACCATGATCTCTAGAACAGGATCTTCGACGTAACCCATTAAGAAAAAGAATAAAAATGCCAAAACAATGCCACCCAATCGATCCTGATAAATGATGAAATAGATTTTCAAAATTGAGAGAAGGACTGAACACCGAACAATGCATTCATTCTACAATAAAAGCCAAGATCTTGAAACCATGTATTTTGACGGAAAAACTGACAACAGCCTCGTCTTTTAAAAATATGACCGAAGCTCTCTATTAAACCTATTAAATCATGCAGATTGAGAATTAACCACTATTTTCTGTCAACAGATCATTCCCCTTATTTTTTTACAAGCCCGCCTCAAAATTGGCAGAAAAGATCTTTTCATCCCATTTTTTTCTGACCTTGAATGCAGATTCCCGCTTTTTCTCCAGAGAAAATACTACTTGGATCACATTTCTGGTTTATGGGCTTCCCATTCCAAGCGGCAACGAATATGATAGATTGACCAATACTAAGGAGGGGGACGTGGACTTTTTCGATGAACTAGACAAAGCATTTGACAATATGTTGGTTGAATCGGACGCGGTGGAAGCGGAAAACCCAATGCCAGAAGTGGAAGTCCACCATGACCTTGAACATTTGAAAGACGCCATTGCACAAGAGAAACTAATACCTATCAGCGCACTTGGTGAACTTCTTCCCAAAACCAGTCGAAGGTTGTTGGTCCCTGCCCTGGCCGGTGCCCTGAATCATCTGAAGAGCCTGGAACAGGATGGGCCACAGAAGGAGATGGTCCAGAGTTTGAGTGACCTGTTGAGAACGGGAAAAGGCCGTCTTCGAATCCAACTTCCCGTCCCCATTCTCTCCCGAATCACAGAATTCATTTATCAATTGGCGGGAGACCCTGACAATGGCGCAGTAGTTGAAGTGGCAGAATTGCTGAAGGGATGTGGGTCTGCCAATAGGGAAACCATTCAAACCCTATTTGAGTCCGGGCTGTGGAGCGCCTCCATTCTGAAAAGCGCGCCTATGGAGGAGGTTTTACATATCACCCATCTCCCCGAATCCTTGATCCTTCCAATTAAGTCCAAACTCCAAGGAGGCTAAACCATGTGGTTTCAGGAAGAAATCATTCTAAGACCCAAGGCCAGGGGCTTTCACCTTATTACAGAGGAGATCATGAGTCACCTGACGGAACTGCAGAAATTCCAGATGGGAATGGCCCAAATTTTTATTAAACACACCTCTGCGTCACTTACTATTAATGAAAACGCAGATCCCGATGTGAGAAAGGACATGGAGTCTCATTTTAACGTTATGGTACCGGAAAATGCCCCTTACTATGTTCATGTTCTGGAAGGGCCGGACGACATGCCAGCCCATCTCAAAAGCTCCATCCTGGGTGCCTCCCTATCTATTCCCATTACCAGGGGACGTTTCAATTTGGGGACGTGGCAGGGTATTTATCTCTGTGAACATCGAGATCATGGCGGTCCCAGACATCTGATCATTACCCTACATGGCCAGTGAGCCTAAATAAATCATTCAAAAACAGCTTTTTACCCCCCACAAACAATTGAGTGCAACTTGGGGTATGAACCTTGCTCATGAAATACTATAATTCCATGAGACCGTACCCGTTCGTCTCAGACGATGAAATGGGTTGAATAGAATAAAACAGCAGGATCATGCGTGAACAAAGCGAAATCAAAAAAAGCAAAAGAAGAAGTTGTTGAACTTAAAGGCATGCCTCATCACGATGAAGCGGAAAGAGTGCTTTTGGGCTCTATGATGCTGGACAGTAACAATATCCCGCTGGTTCTGGAAGCCTTGAAACTGGAGTCCTTTTACCGAAAGGCACATCAACTTATTTTTCAGGCAATTGTCCTGCTTTTTGAGAGGGATGACGAAGTAGATCCCGTTCTGGTATCTGATGAGCTTATTAAACGGAATGAGTTGCAGGAAGTGGGGGGTTATGAGTTTATTGATGACCTGACACAGGGCATCCCCCGCACCACGAACGTGTCATATTATGCCAGTATCATCAAAGAAAAGGCCATGTTGCGGAATCTGGCCAAATTTGGGCAAACCCTTATAGATGCAGCTGTTGGTGAGGATATGGGCGCAGCAGAAATGATTGCTGGTGCCGAAACATCTCTTTTTGATCTTCGCGAAGGCGAGCAGAGTCATGGTTTCCAAAAATTTGAGCCGCTTCTACAAGAATCCTATAAAATTATTCAGGAACGGGCCAATCAAGATGGGCTTGTGGGTCTTACAACTGGCTTTTTGGACTTTGATCGGGTAACCAGCGGTCTTCAGAATGGCGATCTTATTATTGTGGCTGCCCGTCCCGCAATGGGTAAAACCTCTTTTTGTTTGAACCTTGCTCTAAATTCTGCTCTCAAGGCAGATGCTCATGTGGCCATATACTCTCTTGAGATGCCTGCAACACAACTAGTTATGCGACTGATTGGCTCAGAAGCACGGGTGGGTATTTCTCAGCTTCGGAGCGGTCAGTTGAAGGAAGAAGAATGGGGGCGCATGGCTCAAACCGTTGGCGCTCTATCTAATGCGACACTTTTTATTGATGACACTGGCGACTCAACCGTTCCCAAAATGAGGGCCGACCTGAAACGTCTGGATGCAGATGTGGGCATTGACCTGGTGGTGATTGATTACCTTCAGCTTATGAGTGGCTCTTCCCTAAACGCCCAACAAAGCAGAGTTCAAGAGGTTTCCGCAATTTCACGGGGCCTGAAAATCCTTGCCAAGGAAATTAATGCTCCTGTGATTGCACTGTCTCAGTTATCCCGAGCCGCAGAACAACGTGCAGATCACCGACCCCAACTCTCTGACCTTCGAGAGTCTGGTTCTATTGAGCAGGATGCGGACATGGTGTGCTTCCTTTATCGGGAAGATTATTATGATGAAAAAAACAAAACCGATGAGCCCATGGAAAATCCCGATGAGGATTTTGGCCTGGCAGAACTGATCATTGCCAAACACCGTAATGGCCCCACGGGTAAGGTGAACCTTGCTTTTTTCAAAAAGTTCACCCGTTTTGAGAACTATTCCGATGAGATGGATTTCTAAGAATTTCAAGTCTTTATAGATAATATGCTCCATTTTTCATATTCTCTGGCCAACTGGAAAATGTGGGGTCAATCTCATGGGTAAAAAACCCCAAAATGCGAAATTCTACCCATGGAACCCCACCTTTTGGGATAAGGTTTTCAAATGAAAGCCTCTTCTAAATCTTGGGGGAATGGTAGGGATTTCAACTAGCCAGACCTCTGCTATCAAGGGCTCAAAGCATATTATTCCAGGCCTTTGTGGATTGTTGGAGAAAACCTGCATATCTTGCCGATCAGATAGAAAGCGCCCTTCATTCCATGGGCATCCCATTCACTGAGATTTCACCCAGCCTATTAGCCATTCATTTGCAGTCTATTAAAGACACTGTCACGGTAGGTTGGTCTTTGAAAAAGACCAGGTTTGCCACCATCTAGAGAAATGGCCAAACATGCCTGCATGGCCAGAAGTTCTGGAA
>Ga0316189_10005164_pt1 | contig 12514 bp, 7 predicted proteins | sample LowCovwburrow_MG_FD_204930 | JGI IMG/M metagenome (GOLD analysis project Ga0316189, IMG submission 204930) | Coastal sediment microbial communities from Maine, United States - Lowes Cove worm burrow | ecosystem: Environmental > Aquatic > Marine > Coastal > Sediment | place: USA: Maine... | reverse complement strand
TACTTCCTGTTTGTCAGTATTGTTTTCCAATATTTGGAAAACACTTCCATGCCGCCTTGAGCCCAGCGCAGTCGTTGTCCCCAAAGGCCCTTGAACGTTTCCGGCATCAGCAGCCAGCACAGCGCATGGGTTTCATAACGAATATCCCAGAAGTGCAATTGTAGCTTCCAGCTGACGGAAATATCTTCAGTAATCATGTCCTGGTCCCAAAACCCTATGTCCTGAAGTGCCGATCTGCGAAAGGCCACTATCGCTCCTGATGCTGTAAATATACGGCCGTACACCCGCTGCGCCCGTTTAATCAGGCCTATGATTGATGAAAATTCACCGACCTGAAGTCTGCCGAGCAAGGTTGACCGGTTACGTATTCTGGGGTTACCGGTGACCGCTCCAACTCTTGGACTGGTCGCCAGATGCCAAACCATCCAGTACGGTGCCCAAGGATCAAGGATGACATCACCATCAATACAGAGCAGAAAATCGTTTTTTGCTGACGGAACCGCCATGTTCAACCCCTTGGCCTTGCCTTGATTGGTGGCCAAGTGAATAACCCGCAGTTCATTCACTTCCCTTGACAGTTTGTCAAGAATACTTCCTGTGTCATCAGTACTTCCGTCATTGATAGCTATAATTTCATAGTCAGGATAGCTGGTTTTCTGTAGCCAGCTGATGGTTTCAATAATATTAACGCCTTCATTATGACAAGGAATAAGTATGGAGATGCCAGGCCATATCTCAAGTCGCGGTGGTTTTGCTATATTAATGCCATGATTTTTTTCCCAACGGAAATAGTAAATCAAAGCTCCTATGATCCAGATATAGGCCATAAACAATGGATAAAAATAAGTGAAGTTGAAAAGATATTTAAAGAAATAAAGCATCTTTCATCCAAAGACTGAAGCAGTTGACACTTTTTGAGGCTTATTCATATGTAGAGACCGATTCTAAAATCTAATAACAAGGAATGAGAATTTAATAACTGCGTAAATTGTCGAAAATGAATTGACAGTCTAACGTTCTGTTTACTCGGCATAGGATTATGCAGCAGTCTCCTTAAGGCAACTCTCTAAATCCGGCCGTTATTTAATTTCCGCGTTATGACGCATCGTTTTCATAAGAAAAACATAATCCGCTCGGTTACTGCAAGGATATAAATAAGTTAAAAAGTACAATGTGGATCAACCTAGTGCTTCGTCATGGCTAAATTTTAGGGTTGGTCTATTCATACGTACACCGCAGATTAACTAGTTACGACACGACTAACCCTAAAATTTAGATTTTACAGAGCACTAGTACAGTGCGGCGTAAGTCTAGCACTACTTTTTGCCGCACAATGCTCTTAAAAGGTGGAAAAGCGGCTCCAAACAAGAACAGGGTAATTTACGCCCAACTGTACTAGTCGCTCCCGTCTTGAAAAAATGATTTTTACTTACCTGCACTGTTTTGCAGGGACTGCCTGCATTTGACACCGTCTGTATAGCTGAGCTGAAGTTTTTTTCCCTGAGCGAAAAAAAGGGGGTGGATGAAGCAGTTAAGAGGCCTGATGTACGACCGAAGAGGAGAGTTTGTCTGGATATCTTTTCTGTGAATCTCATAACACACCTCCCGGTACAAGTAAAAGTAGGCGGCTCGGCTATCTCCTCTACGGAGACCCGCAGCTTTCCGGCACCGCCTCACGGCGGCTGTGGCGTTGTCAACTTTCCGTTTTCGACAGGAAAGCAGGGCGTTAGCTTGTCGAGCAAGCATTGCCGTTGTTATGATTACAATCTGCTGCTTAACTAAGTTTTTTCTTTTAAATCAGACATGTACGAATAATTTATGAAAAAACATATAGCATATACTGCTACAGATTTAAGCAAGGCGTATGTCTCTTTTAAGCCCAATCGCCTTACATGAAGCAACTCATACAACAAATTAAACTTTACGTCAAGTATTTTTTACTTTTCTTATGTCAAGATAACAAGCGACCTTCTCTTGCAAAAAGTCGATAACAACCTGTTTTCCTATTTGATATAGGTACAAAGAGTTGAATCTCATACAGATAAATAACACATGGACTCACGAGACTGTTTTCATTTTTATAAGATTTTACATAATAATAAAAACGAGTTGATGTTTACATGCTCAATGCGTCAGTTTTTCGGGGGCAATCCTTTAAAATGACTGATAATTCCGGTACCGACAAAAGATCCTGCTTTCCCTTGACGGCTAACAGCTTAAGCCGAAACAAAAATTCGGCTTGTTTGGTCTTTAAATTGGGTCAATGTCCAGACACTTGCCACCCATCACTTTTTCCAAAGAGCAGGCAAAGTAGTGCTGAAGAGAGAATAGAATCAGGATAAGGATTATGTCGTGATGAACAACAAAACTCTTTTTTCAATACGGCATGTGTACAGTCAAGTATTTAGCGGAAGAAGTTCGATCCGGTCTGCGGAGCTTTCTTCCCGATTTCAACAAAAACCCTCTCGGCAAATTAAGTTTATGTGTTGCGGCCGTTCCGGAGGTTCAGACATGCAACACCATTGATATTGCAGCGGTTATACCTCTTGATGCGGATCGGTCTGATATGCAATATCAATGGCTGAGTCGTTTTCTGAGCACACATACGGTCGATAACGCTGAAGTCATGCTGCCTTTTATCCGGCAGGCTATCCGGGCGGCTTCTGGTTCAGGGGAAACGCTGGTTTTATGCATTGATCAGACCCCGATATCTAATCGATTTGGTATTCTTATGGTTTCTCTGCGTTTCGGCAACAGAGCACAGCCTCTCTTGTGGCGTGCTCAGAAGGGAACGGGCAATATAGGATATGATATCTGCAAAGAAATTCTTGATAAAATCAAATCAGTGATTTCATCAGAGTCGAAAGTTCCGCTGCTCGGTGACCGTTTTTACAGTCAGGCCGGTCTGATCACCTATTGTCAGCGTCATGGCTCCGTCTCAAAGGGAATCTCAAAGTGTTCACGGAAGACGGAACAGAAGCTTCGACAAAGGAATTGGTGCCTTCCGCTACAGGCACAAAAGAGGTTTATCCGGAGAACGTTCTTTTGAAAGAACAGACAGAATCGCAAGGCTCCTTTTAATCCTTTCAGTCGCCCTGCATTGGTGTGTATTTACCGGGATTAACGACAGGCTGGAAAATCCTATGCCTCGTGAAAAAAACTGAAGAACTTGGATTCGATGATTTTGAAAACAAAGACAACCCGAGGGACACTCTGCCCGCAGTTGTAAAGAAAACTTGGAGAAGTGCCTGTTCCTTTTTCAAGAGAGGGTTGAGAGTATTAAGAAAGTATGCACAGAAAATCAGAAGATCACCACCTGTTTTTTTTATGCAAATGAAAAGTGATTGATTTTAAATGGTGTCACGCATTAAGCCGGTAGCCCAATTAATCATGTAGCGGGTAAGGAAATTTTTGTTTCGATATAAAAGGCTTTACAAGCGAAGCATTTGGAATATTTTTAAGAAAATTATCAAATTGATATCCCCAATTGATAATATTCATTTCAGGCATTTTCTCTAATTCACGAGACAGGTTTATCCCATCTCCTGCAGAAAAAATAAAAGAAATTTTTCGCATATATTTTGAACTGTGAAGCATATCGACCTGTTTTTTGACCATCTCTTTAAATGATACGACACGCTCATCCCCGACATCAATAGTTATGAAATCAAATAATTTAAACAATAGGTTGAACTGTTTTAATTCCATACTCAGAAATTGCTTCATTGAAAGAACCGCACTTACTTCCAGAAAAGGCTGCCATTGCTGAAACGCTTCTATAGGTTGCAGTAACTGTGCGGCTTTCCAATTCACTGCACTCTCAACAAACCCCTGTCTTGCCCTTTGACGAACATCAGGATTCCAAGAGGGCGGCTCAAGTTGCTGTGATTTCGCTTTGCTGCCTGCAATTGCAAGCAGTTCTTTAATCAAGATCGGGTTGTTAATGATCAGGCCGTCTACGGGAGCTGACTTACCCATATCAGAAAAAAAATGATTGACCGTATCCTGTTTTTCTTTGTCCTTCAGCACAAACAGATCGGAAGCAAGCCAAAGAAAAACGGTTGTTCCGGTACGTTTTCTTGTATGCCAGCAGATCCGATTCAGTCGGTCCTGAGCAAGGGGAAAACGGCTGTTGACAAATAACGCCTTGTAACTTCCCTCAGTTTTAACCACAGGATCAACAATAACCATACTTGGATTCAACTTTTTTACCCGGTTGATAAAAACATCGTAACGCTGTTCTTCTTTTGTTGATGACTCAAGCAGATCACGGCTGTCTGCCCTGAAAAAACGTTTTACATCAGGGTATCTCGTAACATGCAGGAAGGAACGGAATTGTTGAATATCAGGATTCTTCGTCAGATAGAAACGACCAGCTTTTTCCAGATGTTCAATATCAGCCGGTACAGGATCAATGCTCAACGTAATGGACATTCCGATTTCTGCGGCAATATTTACGGCAACTTGATTATAGCAGCCGTATGGCCAAACCATTACCCGAGGCCGGAAACCAAGACGATTTAGTATCTGGTCGCTGCTGGCCTGAAGGTCATTTTTGATTCGCTGCCTGTACTGCTGATCCGTTTCGTAATATTTTGTTTTCGGGTTTAATTCTTTCATGCAGGCTGAGGGGATTCTGTCTCCAAGCTGAGTTGCAAGAATATCGGTATGCATGTTGTAAGAGTGGCTGGCGATTTCCACCAGCCCGGAACTATGTATCTCCTGAAGTTGCTTCCAGCTCATAAATTTATTACGCGCTACCTTTTTGTTACCGTATTGAACGAGTTCGTTCTCTCCCGGCACCATCCATGAGCCGACTATGGAAACTGCCGCAGGATAGTTGTAGGCTTTAAGCAGCGGAAAAACATAAGTGTAAAAACTGGTATAACCGTCATCCCAAGAAAGGAAAACCGGTTTATCGGGCAGCGACTTAATCCCGTCGCGGGCATCTCTAAGATCATCAATAGAAACGGGATGATAACCGTTAGCCTTGAGCCATTCAAAGTGCCCGACCAGATGATCTGTCGTAACAGCGTCGTTGGCCAGTTCATTATTATCCTCAACTACATCATGATAGGTGAGGATAACAACCTCGCGTTCAGCTGCTGACAGCGGAATATTTAAGCAAAATAACAGAACGCCTGTTGTCAGCAAGTATGATGCGATCCGAGAAAAAAAAATCATAATTATCAAACGTTAAAATTTCCAGTTGATCATACCTTGAATCTGTCGATAATATTCCGGGTCACCGTCATAGACATTCCGACGGATTTCTATTCCTGCCCGTATTTCCACCCAAGGAGAATATTCATACACATGTTCATAACGGATATGGCCGATCCAACTCGCATCATATCCTTTTTGTACATAAGATCCGTAACCGGCATCAAATTGTTGTTTTATTTGCTTATCATAGTGACGAAAATATATATGATCAAGATGAAGAGTTCCAGCAAGGCTGAAATCCTGTTCAGGAAAAAAATAAGGAGCATCGTTGTCCTTGATACTGTTGACGGAACCGTAGAGTTCAATACTGCCGTCCAAGTTAATATGAGGAATATTAACAAGGCGCTGGGTCAGTGCGACTGTGCCGCTGGCCCCCTTGTTTTTGCCCGTAAAAAAAATTTCCTGGATACCTGCGGACAGGCTGCGGCGTTCGTTCCAACGGTATGTCATCGCGGCGTTCAGTACGTCCGAACGAATACCGTAATATAATGCACGCATTGAAGTATCTATAGAAAAACGTTCTCCTGACAGACTCAGTTTCCAGAAATCATCCGGTGTCCAGATGATTTTCATGCTGGCACCGAACTCATCCAGGCTGGAATCATTATACGTTGCCTGACCCGAAAAATCCCAGTTCACGAGGCGATAATCCAGACCTAATGAGTAACGCCGAAAGGATTCTTCGCCTTCAACAAATTGTTCCCAAGCATAGCGGCAAAACGTTTCTATATAGAGCTTATCCCAGATTGGGCTTGATAACATATCGCTCGTCGCAGTTATACTTTCACCATGATATTCTGATCCTGATACACTGCGATAGGTAATATCTGACCAAAACTGGGGGCTTCTGCTCTGTCTCCAATCTTTTTCCAGTTGGATGCCAGTTTCTTCGCCATTCTTCCAGATGTTTTCCAGTAGCGGTCTGGCCTGTTCATACTGTCCGAGTTGAATTAAAGCTGATGCTTCAAGGGCCGTTATGTCTGTGTTTTCAGGGTCAAGCAAATGAGCGTAATTATACCCCCTGAGCGCCTGACGGGGCCATCCGCGAGCAGTGGCAATTTGTGCTCTGATTTCATGCAACCATGAATTCGTCGGGGCGTTGCGCACAAGTTCATCAATTTGCAACCACGCATCCTCTGATTGATTGCCATAAGAGCGGGACATAATTTTATATACGTTTAAATCCAGATAGCGACTGTTGTGCTGACGAATTTCGTTTTTTTTCACTGGAGATGCAGGTTTATTTTTTTTAATCGCACTATCGATCAATCTGTAGGCACTGGCAAAATCTTCCTCTTCGACGAATGCATAAAAAAGACCATTAAACGCCTGATCGTTATAAGGTTCCTGTTTCAAAATTTGTTGGTAAAGCCGACGTGCTTTGTCAGGGTGACGGGACGTCAGCAAGGCATCTGCGGCGGCAAATTTTACATATCCAGGCACTTCCGCTTGTTCAGCCAAATAGCGGTAAACCTGTGCCGTATCCTCCATCTGACGCAGGTTATGCAGAATAATGACGAGATCATTCAACAAGCTGAGCGGCCATTCTTTTTTATCTTCCTCTCTATTGAGCAGGTCAAGCGCTTTGATCTGCATGTCGAGGGCTTGCATGGTGAGCAGTTTTGTTTCGTTCAAATTACGGGAGGCGTGTTCAGCCCAGCGTAATCTTGCTGCAGATCGCTTTATGAGGAGTTCCGCATGGGTATCGTCTGAAAACCACTGTGGCTGCCTATTTGCAAGATCAGCCGCCGCTTCTCCGGCTCCAAGATTTTGGAGAATAGAGAACTGTTCAAGAACAGGTTCTCTGTCTTGAGGACGCAGCAATTGCAACTGCTGATAGTCGGCCAGAGCCGCAGGCCATTTTTTCTCCACGTTATGGAGATATCCCGATAATTGGTAATATCTACTGTCTTTCTCTGTTTTGTCCCTGATTATATTAAGAACAGAATGAGCCGCCTCCAGTTCATGTTTATCTACGAGCAAAAGTCCCTTGAAAAGCAACAAATCAGGTTGATCGGGCTGCTTTTCCAAAAGGTGGTTGACAATGACAAGGGCTTGGTCAGGCTGCTTCAGGTTGCGATATGATCTTTGTGCGGCGTTCTGGACATAAACAGGGTATGAATCAGCTTTCCGCTGTTCAAAAAGTGAGCAGGCTTTCTGATATTGCTCGTCCCAGCTATAGATTACGATAAGATCATCAATTATTGTACTGTTGTTCGGCTGATGCTGACGCAGGATTTCCAGTTGCCTGATTGCCTCAGCGAGTTCACCGGATTTAGCAAGGGTTACAGCTTTTTCGCGAGATGGAGATTCGGCTATAGAAAGTGACGTAACTAAAAAGATTAGGAGCGGAATGACAACATTTTGACACGCAAAAAAACGGGCAGGATGCATGGTTGATTATAGCTCTTGTCAGTAACCTAATTTAGGATCTGATGTTATGTGATCGCCCCGCATTGAGGGGCATGAATACAAACCTGAATTGAGCGGTTTCCTATATTCTCAAAAGCGACACCTTCTTGGCGCAAACCTTAGATAGTCGTGCGTTTGCTCTGATGTTTCGCCTTGAAAGACCGACCTTAGCATTTTCAGCAACTTAAACTATGAATTTCAAGGTGGCTTGCTCTAACCTGTTTCAGGTATTACGAAAAACAAAAAATCCCTGCAAACCCTTACGGCTCTAAGGACAGCTGGCGCAAGGTGTCGCTTTTGAGTATATTAATTTCACCTTATTTACTTAAAATAAAAGACGATTTACACAGAATGTTTTTTCGGAAAATTCTAGGATTATATAGCAAGTTACACTATTTTTTGAAAAAAAATAGCTCAATTCAGGACAAAACAAGTACCACTTCGTAATTTTTCAAAACCGTTAAATGCGGAATTACAGCCAGTTGCTGTCACGAAATGTTAAATTTCCTGTGTATATAAAGCACACGAGCAACTATACAGTTTTTTTATACTATCTGTACAGTTATTTTTACAATTTAGCCCGAGCCTGCCAGAACGGTTCGGCAACTGACACAGCATTTATAATTTATACTCAGCGCCATCGTATAAATTACGGGCCAGTTGAACAACCAAATCCCATATGATCGCTGTAGATTCTCGAACCGCCGTGACCTTCTCCCACTCTCCCGGCCAGACGGGGCGTGACCGGCATGGTCACGAACTAGCTGGTGCAAGTCCAGCCATCACCCTGAAAGGAGGGAATATGCAGGCGAAGGCAGGTAAGATATTATAGGAAAGATAAATACAGTAGGCATTGAAGGAAATAATTGCAGATTGAGGCACAGAGTCAGACGCGCATTCAGAAAAACATGCTGTTTCTCTGAAAAGCTATATAACCATATTAAAATACTTGATTTAGCTTTATCTTATATTAATGTCCCTTTCGGGGATGGTTGAAATCCCTCGCCCTCAGACGAAGAAAAATTTAGAGTTGTCGCTATGCGACGTTATAGACTTGGTGCTCACACCAAAACGGACTTAAAGGTACATCTTATTTGGATACCCAAATACCGGAAGAAGGCGCTGGCCGGTGAAGTTGCCGTGCGTACGCGTGATATTCTTCGTCGTATAGCAATGGAGCATGAGCTTAATATCGAGAGCCAAAGAGTGTTTCAATACGGTTGCCGACCTCGTCAATATAAGTACCTGTGCATAATTATTTAAATCATGAAGCACGAAGTTACAAAGACTTCCTGCTGGAAAATGTTAAGTTTTTTATGCACACCTACTTAAGCCGCTCCCGCATCACCGCCCATTTATCCGGTTGCACAATCACTCAACATGGAAGCAGGGTAACAATCCAGCAAAGAACAAAGATAACAAATGCCTCGCGAGACAGCAACCAATTATGACATATAACCGGCTGAGTATTTTTTACACATATTAACCAGAACTTCAGAGAGATAAAACGCACGCACCTGACAACCTATACTTGACTCCGCCGCTCTTTCATGTCATTACATCTGAGAAAAACCATTCGGCAGGAACATCACCGATCGCTCCCCGCTGCTGAGCACCGACCAACCACTCAGGTAGAAATCACAATGCCAATACGTATTTCTTTGACAATAAAAAAAGCCATCATCACCATCATCATGGGGATGATGCTCCTTCTTCCGGCAACCGGCTTTGCCATTGACAGCAGTACCCTGCTCCAATTTCTGGGTACGGAACATACGCCTCTCCTTCCCTTATTACCGGCTTCTCTCCCCGTTGCAGACAGCTTTAAACCGAGCACAACCTCTTACGCCGGCACTGTCACCCAAGTGCAAGGGGCGGTCTATGTCTATCATCAGGACGGAACAGCAGCCTATAAACTGAAAAGCAACCTTCCCCTTTTTAACGGCGACACCTTGGTTACTGAAAAAAAAAGCAGCGTCACCTTACAGATGGCCGATGATACCACTCTGACCCTTGCGGCCCAAACCAAGCTGACCATTGACAGATCCCTGCCCAGAGTAAAGGTTCGGGACACATTTCTGAAACTTTTTTTCGGCAGGATACGGACCTTGGTGAAAAAACTTTCCGGGGAATATATAATCAGAACACCGACCGCCAGTATCGGTGTGCGGGGAACAGATTTTGCAGTGGCAGTAGCATCTGCTCCGAAAAACAGGCTGCCGGGATGGAGGAAGAAAGCACCGACAGGATTACTGACAGCGGTACTCACAGGAGGAAATCAATCAACGGTGGAGCTTGCCGGTCTCTTTGGCCCCTCAATTGTGATCAAGCCTTTTTCAGCCGCCGGAGTGTACTCAGGCAGCCGGGCCAAGCAGGTCGTGTATGTCGGCCCCGCCGCCGCATCTTTGCTTCAAAGAATTGCCCCGATTCCACAAACCGGATTCAGCCCTGATCGTTCCAGCCTTCCCAATCTTCCGAAAAAGTCCGCTCCGGTGGCCGCTCCCTGTTGGCCCTTTCCCGGTACAGGTACGGGCAAGGGTTTGAAATATTTCAGAGTATGTGACTAGATTGAGAAACCGGACATCAAGCTGCAGCCTGCAACAAAATAGCCCTTACTGTCTGCGCGGATCAAAGGCCTCACGTAGGGCTTCGCCGATGAAAATCAGCAGGACCAGGGTGCCGACCAGGACAATAAAGGTCGTTAAGGAGAGCCACCACGCCTCGATATTGCCCTTGCCCTGTTTCAGCAGCTCGCCCAGACTCGGTGTTGTGGGAGGCACACCAAGACCGAGAAAGTCCAGGGCGGTCAGGGAAAGAATTGCAGCGGATATCCTGAAAGGAAGAAAGGTGATCACCGGGGTCATACCGTTGGGCAGGAGGTGACGATACATAATGGTCAGATTGCCCACGCCCAAGGCCTTGGCCGCCTTAACATACTCCATATTACGTCCCTTGAGAAACTCCGCCCGCACATAATCAGATAAGCCCATCCAGCCGAATAAGGAGAGCAGAATCAACAGCAGAAGTATGCTGGGCTTAAAAATAGAGGCGAAGATAATCAACAGATAGAGTTCCGGCATTGAACTCCAGATCTCGATAAAGCGCTGAAAAAACAAATCCGTCCTGCCGCCGAAATAGCCTTGGACTGCTCCGGCGATGATGCCCACAACGGTCCCTATCAGGGTCAGGGCAAACCCAAAAAGGACGGAAAGTCGAAAGCCGTACAGTAAACGGGCCAGGACATCCCTGCCCCGGTCATCAGTACCGAGGATATTTTCTTTCGCAGGCGGTGACGGAACAGGCCGGTCAAGTTCAAGATTAATCGAGGTATAATCATAGGGATTCAGGGGGAAAACAACCTTATTGCCGTCAGAGGTCAATTTTTCCAGAATATAGGGATCCTGATAATCGGTCTCGGTTTCAAAATCCCCCCCGAACACGGTCTCCGGATAGGCTTTAAGCAAGGGGAAATAATACTCGCCCTGATATTTGACCATTAAGGGCTTGTCATTGCTCAACACCTCGGCAAAAAGAGAGATCCCGAACAAAAGGCTGAAGATCACCAGACTGTAGTAACCTCTTCGATTTTCCCGAAAGCCCCGCCATCTGCGGGCCGCAAGTGTTTGTTTTTTTACAGCCACCTTCTTCTCCCTTTCCTTCTCACTGCAATTTCTCAAAACTGATTCTCGGGTCAACCCAGACATAACTGAGATCGGAAAGCAGTCTGGCAATCAACCCGATCAGGGTGAAAAAATACAGGGTCCCCAACACTACCGGATAATCGCGATTCAGGACAGAATCATAGGCCAACAGGCCCATACCGTCCAAGGAAAAAATCGTTTCTATGAGCAATGATCCAGTAAAAAAAGCGGTAATAAAGGAACCGGGAAAGCCGGTAATGATCGGGATAATGGCATTGCGGAACACATGCCGGTACAGTACCTGATTATCGCCAAGCCCCTTGGCCCGTGCCGTCATAACATACTGCTTGCGGATTTCTTCCAAAAATGAGTTCTTGGTCAGCATGGTCATGACAGCCAGACTTCCCACTGTTGAGGAAATAATGGGCAGCACCATATGCCAGAGATAATCCAAGACCTTGCCTGTCCCGCTCATGTCAGCCCAATTATCCGAGACCAGTCCGCGCAGAGGAAAAACATTCCAGAAACTGCCCCCGCCAAAGAGGACAATGAGAAGGATACCCAGGACAAATCCGGGTATGGCATAGCCGATGAGAATGACGGTACTGGTGATCACATCAAAACGGGATCCATCAACAACAGCCTTGCGGATCCCAAGAGGAATGCAGACCGAGTACACAATCAGAAAGGTCCATATGCCCAAGGACATGGAAACCGGTAATTTTGATATAACCAGCTGCGCCACGCCTTTCTGATGATAATAGGAGTCACCGAAATCAAAGACCAGATAGGAGCCCATCATGGAGAAAAAACGCTGCATGGGCGGCTTATCAAAACCGTACAGTTTTTTCAGCTGATCAATGCGTTCCTGATCAAGCCCCTGTTTCCCCTGATAAAGACCTGAGCGCCCACCACCTGACTCGCCGCCCGCACCACGGCCCTCAATCTGGGCCATCATCTTCTCAACCGGCCCGCCGGGCACAAACTGGGTGATGACAAAGGTGATAAACATGACCCCGAACAGAGTCGGTATCATGAGTAAAAATCTCTTGAGAATGTACAGGCTCACAATTCCACCACAGCCACAGATCCCCCTCTTCTGGGATCACCAACCCCGCCGATACCGGGCATCACCGCATGCACTCCGCCGAAGTAAAGGTCCGGTGCGTCCCAAAGATTAACCTGAACCTGTTCTTGCAGGGCCTGCACAGCCTGTTCGCTGAAGCCGGGTTCAA
>Ga0316189_10005161_pt1 | contig 12517 bp, 13 predicted proteins | sample LowCovwburrow_MG_FD_204930 | JGI IMG/M metagenome (GOLD analysis project Ga0316189, IMG submission 204930) | Coastal sediment microbial communities from Maine, United States - Lowes Cove worm burrow | ecosystem: Environmental > Aquatic > Marine > Coastal > Sediment | place: USA: Maine... | reverse complement strand
TGCCTCGCCGAGTTCGCCACGCAACTGCTCAATCTGTTCAGCCATGCGTGCTTCGGACAGCCGGTATTCCTCAATCTCGACTTGTAACGCCTGCTTGTCTTCAAGCAATTTATCGAGCTCGGCACTGTGTTCTGTTGAAGCGGCAATATTCTCGCCCTCATCTGCAGCAATTCCATCTGTTGCAGCAAGCGCCACCTGTGCTGCCACAGGCTCAACGGCTTCCGGCCCGGAAGGTATCTCACCCAGATGGGCTACATTCGGAATACCGCCCTCCAGCACATAGACATCAAAACCCTTGTGGCTCAACAAAAAACCGGCTGACTCACTGCGCCGTCCGGTGTCACAGCAGATTACGTACTTTGTATTAAATACCAGCTCGGATAATTCATCGCGCATCGATGACAACGGCATATTGACACTGTCTTCAATACAACTATTTTCATATTCATCCGCTGTCCTGACATCTATCCAGACAGCACCTTCATCAACCAGCACTGTTGCCTGATCATAATTCACATGCTTTACCAGCTGCTTCTTCAATAACTCGATAAAATCCTCTTTTGCCAACCGCATCAGTTGACCATCAGTCAACATGGTCACGGTCGCATTGCGCTTTGCATCTGATACCAGCGCATCCTCGCCGAATGATGCCCCTTCACTAAGCTCGGCCAGAAACTGGTCCTCCGCATCAGGCGAATCCTTGCGGGTCACCAGGCAGCGTCCCTGATGGATGGTATAGAAATAGTCCCCGGTATCACCCTGACGGATAACAACATCACCCGCCTTTACCGGATACGACTGCATCTTGATCAACAGAGTCTGGATCATGGACGGCGGAATCTTTATAAAAGCCTCCGTCTGCAGAATACGGGTCATCCAGTCCTGATTATCATCAGCTCCGATTTCGACCACCTCGGCACTGCTCGACTGATCCCAGGTCAGGAACACATCCAGCAAACCGGAATCAATGCGGGCAATGATGCATTTCTTGACAGCACGTGCAGACAGTGGACGCGGCTGCTGGTTGGATATGGCGTAGCGGCTCATATCCGTGCCAGCCTCGACTTCGCCGGTAACCTTGCGAAACCCGTCAATCAGATTGACCTTGCCTTCCAGCAGGTAGATGGACTGGTTGTCCCGATCACCCTTGCGAAACAGATAACGACCGGCCAGCACTTCTTCGATAATTATTTTTTCCGACACTTCCCTGAAACGCTCGGTTGAAAGCGCATTGAGGGGAACAAACTCCTGCAGGAGCTTCTTATCAACTGTTGTTTTATTTACAGCACGCATAGACACTTGATCCGCTGGTTACAACCCGTTTGTAAAGATCCCGACAAGGGGCCTGATACGGCACATAGCCACCTACTGCTTATCGGCTCAAGCGTGTTGATATTTAGCGTTTTAACAGGGATGCTGCAGTTTCCGTACTACCGACAGAAGATGACCGTCAGAAACCGTTCATGCGACAAGCAGCTGGCAGGAAAGCCAGCGTGATACCCGTGTTATCGGCCACGCAGAGTCAAAACTGGATCGGGCTGCTGCCAGCCAGGCAGCCCGCCTGTGAATTTATATATATTGTCTATAATTCAACAGGTTGAAAACAATCTGATGATGGGGTTTCCATGGGATCTGCGCTCCAGGACAGCCCGAAGACGGTAGCGCAGCCTTCTGCAGCAGCTTCGAAACAACAGACCTTGAAGGCAGATTGCAGGCCGGCTACCGGCAAGCTGAAATCGAGTGCATGCACCCGTTCGATGAGCGACTGCAGGACACCTCTGCCGTCAGGGACAGATAGCAACAGCTGCATTTCCAGCCCGGCAAATTTCCAGTACTGCTGATACATGGCCGGCAGTTCACAGGCTGTATAAAAATATCACTGTTGCCAGGGACAACGGGCACAGAACCATAGCCACCAACAGCTGACATTACAACGCCTCCGGATGGCGCATGATCCTGCACACGCCACGCCAGTTCCAACGAAAAACAGCCCGGAGGAAAACACGGTGAGCGAACCGTTGCCGCATTGAAATACGCTTATAATACCTGTAATTACAGTGTTTTCTGCATAGTATGCACCACAATGAAAGACCCGTAATCTGAAGCGGCCAGCATTACCCCGGAGGTACCGGCAAGCCCGACAGCACTCGCGAACAACCCTTCCGGATCCGGATACAAGCTTGAACAAGTGAATTAACAATACGAGAAAAGTCTACAAAAGAAGGCATTTCCGGCTGTTAAAAATACTTTAACATTTCATTTATTGTGCTATCTTACGCGTGCTATTTTACTCATCACTCACTAGAGGAGCTATACCAGATGGCCGTGAAGAAAAAGGCGACTACCAAGAAAAAGACAACTGCAAAAGTTGCAAAGAGACCTACCACTAAATCTGAAACACTTAACTTTATTGCTGAAAAGACTGACCTCACCAGAAAAGATGTTGGCGCTGTTTTCGATGCGCTCGCAGCACTCATGAAGCGTGATCTCAAGGGCAGAGGCGGGCCCGGTGTTTACACCGTTCCTGGCCTTATGAAAGTAAAGGTTGTGCGCAAGCCTGCAACCAAGGCACGCAAGGGTACCAATCCGTTCACCGGTGAAGAAATGATGTTCAAGGCAAAACCGGCACGTAACGTTGTCAAGGTACTGCCGCTCAAGGGCCTGAAAGAAATGGTCTGATGCTATACAACGGGGTCGCCATGCGACCCCGTTTTTTTACCTGTCATATGCTGGTCTGTGTCTGCAGCCTGGTTTGAATAAAACGGCTGTGCGGCACGTAGAGAAGATCAGCCACCTTCCTCACCAGATATTCCTCGTGCGGGTCGACGTGGCCATCGGCATGAGTTACCTCCCACAACATCCTGACAATCTCAGTCCTGTCCTGCAGGCTGCACTCACTGGTAATCAGGCGTGTAAACGGATATAACGAGGTCACGTCAGCGGCCTGGCGTTCTGCCGTTTCAACAAGCTCGCGGGCCTGTTCGGGAGACACTGAATAGCCGTTCTGGATAACACGCCGTGCTGCTGCACGTTCTGCTTCTGTTATCTGATCATCTGCGCGCGCAACCTCTATCAGCAAGGCTGCTGTAGCAAGACGCAGCGCCTGCTCACCGTCTTGCTGCAGCGTCACTGCAGAGCTGGAATATTTCTTCAGCAGTAGCTGAATCGTGCTAATCATGCCCGGGCTCCTGATGTTTCCAGGTTGGAAAATGCATTGTACTAGTTGGGCTGTCGACCGGTGGTATAAACACCCTGTTCAAAATCAACAAAAAACTCTCCCAACATGGGATGCATTACCGGTTCATCGCTCTGATCTGACGACAGATTGCGTTCGGCCACATAGGTTTCATTATTGGCATCATGCACCAGCACGTGATACCAGGGCTCATCTTTGGGCGGCTGGCTTTTTGCGACACTCTCGTACCATTCTTCGCTCCCGGAAAACTCCGGATCGACATCAACTATCACACCGCGGTAATCAAACATTCGGTGGTGAATACGCTGGCCGATGGAAAATTTTGCCTGTTTCATAGCCGTAGCTCCCTAATTTGTATATGGATTTCCGTCATTAATGTTTCGACCACAGCCGGCAGTACAAGTTCGCCTGCCACATCGGCATGCATCTAATACACAACACCTTCAATCATCAACGCAACAATCCTGAAGCATCAGTAAACCCGACACTGTTGGCCCGCGCAAGGTTATTACCCTGCAGTACTCACTCACCAATACTGACGGCGTAGTGGTCCGCGAGGCAAGCGGCACACCGATCAACTATCTGCACGGTGCAGGTTTACTGGTTCCGAAGCTGGAAGGCGCACTTGTATCACCTACTAGCGGCGATATCGTAACCGTCCGGCTGTTACCTGATGATGCCTTCGGGAAACGTAACCTTGAACTGCTTCACCAGCTGCCACTGGATGAATTACCAGCCGGGGATATTGCCGAGGTCGGTGGCAGCATCACCGGTCAGGATGAGCACAGAAAGCAAGTGACTTTCACGGTAACTGCCATAGAAAACGGTATCGTCAGCCTCGACGGCAATCACCCACTCGCAGCCCAATCACTGGTTTTCGAAGTCGAAATACAGGGGATTCGTGACGCCACGGATGTGGAAATACAACAGGGCAAGGTGACTGGATAAGAGGTTTATTTGGCGACGCGGAAACGCGTTCCCTGGAAATACAGCTGGATGCTGTCAGGCAAAATTTCCTCCAGCACCGCACCGCTATCGAGCGTCTCCCCTTCTCTGTATTTCTGCAGATCCACGAGAATAAAACGCCGGCCCGGATCGTCCGAATAAACATGCACATCAATGCGCGGCCGGGACAGACCACTACGAAACTCCAGCGACAAATCATTCCATTCTGGCACGCCTGATGTAACCGCCGGCCGCGACGCGGCAGGCGCAGGTGGTGTAAAAACGGCGGTTGATTCATCCTCCGCTGCTGACGGCACTGACGGCATCTGCTGCACCCGAGCCGGGGGGCGTCGAGCCGGTGCAACAGGCGGTACATAAACCGGTTCCCGCGGGCGCACCACGCTGCGTGACGGCGGCTCCACTGTCTTCTCCACTCGCGGCAGCGGTGTTACCGGTAAGGCATCCTTTGATTCCTGCAGCATGCCAGCGTCCCGGTTCACGCTGTCATCACGCCCCAGCAATATATACAACAGCACGCCATTGACCAGCAACAGCGCCGCTACGACCCACACCCAGCGGTATGAGCGTTTCCGACGCCGCTCACCCCAGTGCGCCGCTTCCAGGTCAGGCACTTCGCCCAGGGAACGTTCCTGGTCAGCCTTTTTTAATGCATCAAGAATATATGACATGAGTAACTCAGGACGGCCCGGGCAACAAGCGCGGCACACCCTCGCGACCTGACGCTGTATTCAGGTGAATGATGGTGTTTTCACCGACGATGCCATCGGCCACCAGGCCATGATTGCGCTGAAATTCCAGCACCTGTTTTTGCAGGGCAAAATCAAAAACCAGCGGATCTGCCGCCGGCAGGCTCACGCCCTGAGCCCGTTCGAGTTGCAGGCGCAACCAGGACACAACCGGCCCCTGATCACCCATCTTCAGAAACAGGCGGCCACCGGGCGGCAACTGTAGCAACAGGGTGTAGTCTCCGTACCAACTCCGCTCTACCTGTTCAATGGCCAGCCGGTAAAGCTCATTATCGACAATCACTTCTGCTATGGAATCATCCAGGTACTGCAAAACAACCGGTACGCGCCGGCCATCCGCAGCCACCAGCTGCAATATCACCGGGCGGTTGTACTGGCGCAGCGTGTTCCAGTTACCCTCCTCCTGCATGCACAACAAGCCGTACTGTATTGCAAAGTCACAGAAATCCGGCTCAACGCTGGCGGGCAGTTCCACTGACCACAGGGAAAACAGCTCAGTCCAGGCTGCACGGTAGCTGCTACTGTCAGTTTCGAGCAGCAGCGATGCCAGGGTTCTTGGCTGGGGCTCTGCCAGTGGTTGTGCTGGCAACGCCTCCGGCTGCTCGTCGATATCAGATGCCGAAGCCACCGGCGGCACTGTCACCACCGGTGCGGCCAGCCTTTCCTCCGGCAGCCCTGTCGGTTTTTCCAGCGCAGCAACCGGCGGCGCAGTCGTATCAGGCCACTGCCAGGGCTTGTAAACAACCGCCAGGCCCATAAGCACCAGCAGCACCATCGCAAACATGACCCATGAATAACCAGCGCCCGCGTCATCGCTGCTGTCGTCTTCGGCCAGCACCTCGCGAGCAGCTTTTTTAACCACTTTCGGATCAACCTGTGTCTTGCCTTCAACGTAAGCGCCCAGCATGGCCCGGTCACACAACACATTGATCAAACGCGGTATACCACCGGAGAGCTGCTGAATTTTGTCAACCGAACGTTTGCTGAAGACTGGCTGTGTAATTCCGCAGATCTGTAAGCGGTGCCGAATATAGGCATCAGCCTCCTCGCGACTGATCGGGTCAAGGTGATAGCGCGCCGTCACCCGCTGGGAGAGCTGCCGCATATCCTCACGCGCCAGCAAACTGCGCAGTTCCGGCTGACCAATGAGGACTATTTGCAGCAGTTTCTGCGTGGACGTTTCGAGGTTGGTTAGCAGGCGCACCTGCTCGAGTACGTCTGCACTCAGGTTCTGCGCTTCATCCAGGATCAATACCGTGCGACGGCCACGCGCATGGGCATCCAGCAAGTAACGGTTCAGCACATCGGTCAATGCCTTGATGCTGATGTCGCCCTCGGGATATTCAATACCCAGCTCGTCACAGACGGTTGCAATCAGCTCGGTCGAGGTCACCTTGGGGTTAAGCACCAGCGCGATATCGACATTCTCCGGCACCTGTTCCAGCAGGCAGCGACAGATTGTGGTCTTGCCGGTACCGACTTCGCCGGTCAGCTGCACGAAACCGCCCCCCTCACCCAGCCCGTACAACAGGTGAGCAAGCGCCTCGCGATGACGCGCGCTCATGTACAGAAAACGCGGATCAGGCGTAATCGAAAACGGTCGCTCCGTCAGATTAAAATGATCAAGATACATAGCGTGTCAAAGTGCCGTCCGTAGAAGCCGTGTGCGCGACGATACCCGGCGGCAAGCGTCCCCTTGTATACTATTGACCTGTGCTCGTAACCACGAACCGGCCAACAGCCATACGATACCTGTGAAACCGAATAATATCCTTTCTTTAATACCTGCTGCGACAGGAATCCTGATTATTTCAGCCATAATACTGGCAACAACCATCAGTCGGGCTTCCGACCTGCAGCGTGAAAAGCGCCTGGCAGATGAAATCGTCGAAGCCATACTGGATGGCGAACCGATCACCCTGAGCGCCAGCAACCATGACTTTCTCGGCATCTATACCGAATCAGGGACTCAACCGGCACAGGGTGCGGCCATCATTCTGCATGGCCGTGGCATGCATCCTGACTGGGCGCAGGTCGCCGGCCCGCTGCGCATAGCACTGCCCGAACAGGGCTGGTCAACCCTGTCGCTGCAAATGCCGGTGCTGGCCAAGGACGCAAGCTTTTACGATTATGAAGCGGTTTTCCCGGAAGCCGCGCCGCGCATCAGCGCAGCTATTGCGTATTTACGGGCACAGGGTCCAGAGCGCATCGTTTTGATTGCGCACAGCTGTGGCGTGCATATGAGCATGGCCTGGCTGGAGCAACAGGGCAGTGGCGACATTGACGCTTACATTGGTATTGGCATGGGCGCCACTGACTACCAGCAACCCATGCGCAAGCCGCTCCCCTTTAACCGGATTGAGGTACCCCTGCTGAATGTCTACGGCAGCGAGGATTACCCGGCCGTACAGCGACTGGCCGGGACGCTGACACCGTTGCTTGCGGAGATTCACCCGTACTCAAGGCAAATCCGCATAAACGGCGCTGATCATTATTTTGATGGCTACAACGAGGAACTGGCAGCCAGTATCGCCGCATGGCTGGCGACACTGCCAGCTGCAGAGTAACAACTGAACCGCACAGGCCGGCTCAGGTATCGCTGGCTACTTCATCTCCCGACGGTTCCAGCACCGGCGAGTGCAACACGAGGTCCATGCCATGCCAGCTTTCAATATCGACAAACTCGCGTTTGCCACTGATATCTTCCAGCACGATGCGCTTGCGCTCGCCACCCAGGTAGACGATCGCCCGCACCTGGATCAACTGTCCGGAAAAATTACTGTACCAGTAACCGGGAATCGGTTTCTGTTGCAGAAACATTCTGCCTCCTGCGCCAAGCACTGTTCACATCGGCGAGCTGTTTGTTGTTATGACACCTGACCGCAGAATGTTTTTGCAGTCCATGGGTATCTTTATAGTCAAACAACGCGCATCGTTCAATGGGCCAAAAGTACTAGCCGCACTTCGATTCGCCGCAATTCAGGCAGGTCAGGCAGCCATCCATCTTGATTACCGCCCTGGTATGGCACTTGACGCACAACTGGGAGCCTTCCGGAAAATCACTTTCCGCGTCAGCCAGCGGCGTACTCGCGGTGCCGGATGCCGCTTCAAACTGTACACGTTTCTCCGCGACCAGCTTCTTCTGGTGTTCATCCAGCCCGTCGTCCTTGAGCAGGCCAATCATGCGCATGTGGCATTCAATCGCATCACCGATCTCGGCAACCAGTGACGGCATGTACTTGCCACCCTTCTTGAAATAACCGCCGCGCGGATCAAACACCGAACGCAGCTCTTCCACCAGGAAGGTCACATCCCCGCCCTTGCGGAACACTGCCGAGATAATCCGCGTCAGCGCAACAATCCACTGGAAGTGATCCATATTCTTGGAGTTGATGAAAATCTCGAACGGGCGGCGTAATTCATTCTGGGTGCCGTGATTGAGAATAATGTCATTAATGGTGACGTACAGCGCATGCTCGGATAGCGGTGTCTTGACCTTGTAGGTAGAACCAATGAGCATCTCCGGGCGTTCCAGCTTTTCATGCAGCTGCACCACGTTGTCCTCGGGTTCTTCACTGACAACAACCCCGGCCGGCGCAGCAACCGTTACCTCAGCCGCTGCTTCATCGGCGCCTACCTTGTAACCAACAATCTTCTTTTCAATACGTACTGTCATGTTCCACTCCTGCGTATTCGTATGCGTCCGCTTGTTCAGAATTTACCGTAGTAGCCTTCTTTCAGGGCATCGTAGAGATTGGCAGCGGTATGCATCTCACCGTCGTACTCGACGTCCTCGTTGCCCTTCAGGCTGACCTTGCTACCGTCATCCAGGGTAAATTCATAGATCGTGTTCTCCAGGTCCTCGCCCTTGACCAGCACACCCTGAAAGGCCTCCGGGTTGAAACGGAAGGTCGTACAACCTTTCAGGCCCTGCTCATAGGCATAACGATAGATGTCCTTGAATTCCTCGTAGGGGTATTCAGTAGGCACATTGGCAGTCTTGGAAATAGAGGAATCCACCCACTTCTGCGCAGCCGCCTGGATATCGACATGCTGGCGCGGCACCACGTTATCTGCCGATATGAAGTAATCCGGCAACACATTGTCGTCACCGTCCATGCTGGCGGTGGCATGCGCATTTACCAGTTCCCGGTATGCCAGCAGCTCAAACGAAAACACATCCACTTTTTCCTTGGACTTGCGTCCCTCACGGATCACGTTACGGAAATAGTGGTGCGCAAAACTCGGCTCAATGCCGTTACTGGCATTATTCGCCAGCGACAGCGAAATGGTGCCGGTCGGCGCAATCGAGCTGTGATGCGTAAAACGCGCGCCGGTTTCAGCAAGTTCGTTCACCAGCTCGGGTGCCACTTCTGCAACGCGCTGCATGTAACGACTGTATTTGGCATGCAGCACCCTGCCCTTCACCGAATCTCCAGGCAAGTAACCGTCACGGCGCATCTCCGGACGCTTGCGCAGCATTTCCTCGGTGACTTCAAAGTCTTCTTCCATGATCGGTGCCGGGGCTTTCTCTTTCGCCAGGTCCAGCGCAACTTCCCAGCCGGTGACCGCCAGTTCGCGGCTGACGCGCTCGGTAAAGTCAAGCGATGACTGCTCGCCGTATTTCATGCGTAACATGGTGACAGTTGAACCCAGGCCCAGAAAACCCATGCCGTGGCGACGCTTGTGCATAATCGCCTCGCGCTGGCCTTCCAGTGGCAAGCCATTGATCTCAACGACGTTATCGAGCATACGGGTAAAGATCGCAACGACCTTGCGGAATTCCTCCCAGTCGAAACTGGCATGTTCGGTAAACGGGTTACGCACAAACTTGGTCAGGTTGACCGAGCCCAGCAGGCAGGAGCCATACGGTGGCAGCGGCTGCTCGCCACAGGGATTGGTTGCACGAATATTTTCGCAGAACCAGTTGTTATTCATCTCGTTAACGTTGTCGATCAGGATAAATCCCGGCTCGGCAAAATCATAGGTGGACGCCATGATCATGTCCCACAAACGCTGTGCCGGCACCGTCTTGTAGACCTTGCAGGCAACCAGCCCGGCATTATTGGCGATGTACTCACCCTTGTAGGGCCATTCACGCCAGATCACCTGCGCCGTGTCATGCAGGTCAATACCGCCATCCAGTTCACTGCGTTCCAGCGGGAAAGCCAGCTTCCAGTCGGTGTCGTTCTTGACCGCATCCATGAACTCGCTGGTAATCAGCAGCGACAGGTTGAACTGACGCAGCCGGCCGTCTTCGCGCTTGGCGCGGATAAAATCCATCACATCCGGATGACCGACATCAAAGGTCGCCATCTGCGCACCGCGCCGGCCACCGGCCGAGGACACGGTAAAACACATCTTGTCGTAGATATCCATGAACGACAGCGGGCCTGAGGTGTAGGCACCCGCGCCGGAGACATAGGCGCCCCTGGGACGCAAGGTGGAAAACTCGTAACCGATGCCGCAACCGGCTTTCAGGGTCAGGCCGGCCTCATGCACCTTGTCGAGGATATTGTCCATGGAATCCCGTACCGTGCCGGACACTGTGCAATTAATCGTCGAGGTGGCCGGTTTGTGTTCCCGTGCGCCGGCGTTGGAGGTAATACGCCCGGCCGGAATCGCACCATGCCGCAACGCCCACAGAAATTCCCTGTACCAGAGTTCGCACAACTCGGGCGTTGCTTCAACATCCGACAGGGCGCGGGCAACACGCTGGTAGGTTTCATCGATAGAGGCATCAACCGGGGTACCGTCTTTCGCCTTGAGTTGATACTTGGTTTCCCAGATATCCTGGGACGCGGGCTGCAGTGGAATATCTGCGACGCTGGTGGGTACTGCTTCTAGGTGCGCGGTGGTCGTCATACGCTGAATATCCTCCCAATGATTTTATAAGTTCTTGTTAGAATTACTGACTTTTGGCCGCTTGTCCGGCTGGCGGACAAGGACACTGGCATTAAAAATTCTGGATTAAGCCGGGACACTACATCTTGTGTTCAGGGCAAAAAGATTATGCGGCCATGAGCAGCCTGTCAAGCATAATTTATATGGGTATTATTTATTTTAATTATCAATAACTTAACTTTAATGTTCCATTTTACACGGGGCGCTTTTCAGGTCAAGACCCTATAACAGTGAAACACTATATATTGTGCTCCTAATATTGCCCCTGATGCCCGCTTTTAGTGCAAAAACCGGCGGCTGGCGCCGCGACAGGGCTAGTGGGGGTGGGCATGATGCCCGTGTCCGGACGGATTCGCAAGCAACATCAAAACACCCATAACAATGACGATAATACCGGCCAGCATGCGTATCCTGGGGTCCCGTATGAAGTCGCTCAGCGCGTTATAGGCCAGTCCCATGGTCAGCAAGGCAGGCAGGGTACCCAGACCGAATGCCAGCATCAGCAAGCCCCCCTCAGCACCGGAGCCACTGGCCAGCGCCAGCGCAAGTACTGCGTAGACCATACCGCAAGGCAACCAGCCCCACACCAGCCCCAGCAGAAAGGCCTGTCCCGCACTGCGCACCGGAATATAGCGCCGCCCGAGCGGCTCGATGTATTTCCACAGATGCGAACCGGCCTTTTCAAGCCACAACAGACTGTGCCACCACCCCGCCAGGTAGACACCAAACAAGATCATGACAACACCGGCAATCAGGCGACCCAGCGGAAACCCCTGCAGCAGCTGCGCCTCTCCCAGCTGCTGGCCGAACAGCCCGAGCAACACCCCGGCCGCCACGTAACTGCTGATGCGCCCGCCGTTATAGGCCAGTTGTGCCGCAACAAGACGCCAGCGTGATGTCTGTAACTCCAGCGACAACCCGGAACTCAACGCGCCGACAATGCCGCCACACATGCCGAAACAGTGTGTGCCGCCCAGCAGGCCGACCAGGAAAGCTGCCAGCAGCGGTTCAGGATGCATGGTGATAACAGGCGAGGCACATCACGCGCTAGTTCGGTAGCTCCACTACCGCTGGCTGCAATACCAGCTTGTCGAGCAGCGGGATCTGCATCTTTCCCGACAGGCGCCAGTCATCGGCTTCCAGTTGCAGGTACCAGTTGCCTCGCGCCACTTCGTCTATATCACCGTAATAGACACCGTCACCGGCATGTCTAAGGACAATCACCTGATCACGGCCCGGCTGCGTCGGGTGCAGCAACGAGAACGTCAGCTGTTTCGGCAAGGTTTCAGCGGCACTCTGCAGCTGTATCTGCATGAGGTTGTCACGCAAGTTCAGGTCAATAGTTGCCTGCAGCTGATAGCGTGCCGCTGCTTCATCACGCGCAAGATCCATATTGATGGCCTTGCCGCGCTTGTAATAATCATCAACCACCAGGCCGTCACTGGTGGAAACCGCCAGGTAAATGGTAATCATCCCGCCGATGACCGCAGACATCGGCAAGGCAATCATCAGCCATACCCAGGGTTCACGATACCAGGGATTTTTTTCCTTTCGTGGCTTCATAAGCGGCATTCCAGATTCGCAACCGGTATTGATCGACATATAAGCTGAGCTCCAGTATCACCGCGACCTAGTGTGGTGTAACGAATAACGTGTACGTATCAGCGAGACGAGAAGCCGTTAGCTGCAAGGCGCGTCTTGCCGG
>Ga0316189_10005160_pt1 | contig 12520 bp, 10 predicted proteins | sample LowCovwburrow_MG_FD_204930 | JGI IMG/M metagenome (GOLD analysis project Ga0316189, IMG submission 204930) | Coastal sediment microbial communities from Maine, United States - Lowes Cove worm burrow | ecosystem: Environmental > Aquatic > Marine > Coastal > Sediment | place: USA: Maine... | reverse complement strand
TGGCTTTTGCAGGTAGCGGGAACGCCAGTTGGCCACAAACTCCATGATGCGCAAAGAGGGCAGCGGCGAATCGATGCCGAGTGCAAAAGCCCCTGCAACTGCACCGGGCTGTGACAGGGCCCCACGAACCTGACCGTCATAACCTTCAGGAAGACGCGTGTCGGCATGCAGAAAAAGCAGAATGTCTCCGGTGGCGGCTGCGGCGCCGACGTTCATCTGGCGTGCCCGTGACGCTTCGGCGACCAATACCAGGGCCCCGAGTCGGCCGGCGATTTCGGTTGTGTCGTCCCGACTGCCGCCGTCCACGACAACCACCTCGACATTCCGGGCGTTTTGCGCCAACCGCACTGTTTCCTTAATGTTGGCGGCTTCGTTCAGGGTGGGGATGACAACGGAGATTCTCGGGCCGGCGAACCGCTCCCAGACGGCCAGGTCTTCCGGGCGGTCCACGTCTTCGAGAGTGTCCAGCAGCGCCACGGCAAGCGTCAGTTCCGCGGCCCTTTCCAGTGAAAGGGCCAGCACCCGGTTGGTGCCCCATGGCAGGCCGGAAAAAAGTGTCGGCAGCGCCCGCCCGAACGCCCCCTTCCGCAGACCGACCAGATAATAACCACCGTCGGCCGCCGGTCCGAAAACCGCATCTTTTTGCCGAAGCGCGTCGAACGCCCGCCCGATAATCTCTGCGGTGATGCCCGGGATGTCGGTACCGATGATGACGGCGGCTTTTGCACCGGCATCGAACGCCGCCGTCAAGGCGGCCGTCATGCGTTTATCGAGTTCTCCGTCTCCCTGGGCGGCATAGAGAAAATCCGACCCCAACCAGTTCTGCATCAGACGGGCATCTCCACCGGCAAATCGGATTTCGACCGTCAGCGGTCGCGTTCGGACAAGCCGGCTTACGTTGTCCAAAAGGTGTTCGGTCATTTGCCGCTGCACCGCGGCGGCACCCTCCGGTCCCAACACGGGAATCAGCCGGGTTTTGGTGATACCGGGTTCAGGATAGCGTGTGAAGATGACCAACTGCTCGCAAGGATTAGGCGACACGTTGAACCGGATATCCTGTCAGTGTAAGCAAACTTAAACGCAATTGGATCATTACCTATGAATCCTGTCGGACATTTTAGAGCAGAGTTTTTTTTAAATATCAACCGCCCTCTTCGAAACCCGGATACAGAGTCATGCCGCCGTCGATGTACAGGCTGGTTCCGGTAATGTAATCCGAGTAGTCGGATGCCAGCCAGACCGCCGCCCGCCCGATGTCTTCCGGTTCGCCGATGCGCTTGTACGGCACCAGCTTCATCAGGGAGGCATAGGCCTCCGGTGTCGACCAGGCCGCCGCATTTATTGGCGTGCGGATAGCTCCCGGTGCGATGCTGTTCACCCGGATTCGGTACGGTGCCGCCTCCTGGGTCATGCTCTTCATCAGCAGCATCACCCCTCCCTTGGATGCGGCGTAGTTGACGTGGCCGGCCCAGGGAATAACCTCGTGCACCGAGCTGATACAGATAATTTTTCCGGCCGAGCATGAGACCTCCTTGACCACGCCGCGGCGCTTGAATTCACGAACCGCCTCGCGGGCACAAAGGAACTGGCCGGTCAAGTTCACGCCAATGACGAGATTCCACTGGTCGAGCGTCATTTCTTCGAAAGGAGCATCCTTCTGCAGGCCGGCATTATTGACCAGGATGTCAATGGTACCGAATTTATCGAACACCTTCCGGAACATGGCCTCGACCTCTTCTTCACTGGAAACATCCTCACTGTGGACATAGGTGCGGCTGTCACAGCGGTGGATATCCTTGACCACTTCATCGGCTTGTTCATCGCCATGCACGTAATTGACGACCACGTCCGCACCGGCCTGCCCCAGCGCCATCGCGATGGCTTTGCCGATGCCCGAGTTGGCACCCGTCACCAAGGCCTTCTGTCCCTTAAGAACCTTTTCGGCAGGGCACTGCGGCATGACAACTTTCGGAAGATTTTCCTCGTTTGAATAAGGACTCATTTTATGGGGCTATGGCGCCACTCATGGACTATCAGGTCGCTTTTTCTTCGGGCGATACGTTTTTGTTCTCACCCTTTTGAGAGACCATATGGATGGTCACATTTGGCACCCTTGACGTCCGTAGCCATCGGCCATAACCTATTGTGAGATAAATTCATCTTCCTCTCGACACTGAAACCTGAAGCTCTCGCCAACTGCATGCGAGTCCACAGAGTTAACTGAGAAGGTACGATTCAGCGCGCTCTGTGAGAGACATGACAAGAATTTGTTCTATGTTGAAGTACTTTGTTTCTCCTTAGTAAGTAAAAAGATTTTGCGATTTTCTCTCGTGCGCTAAATATCGTTTTCTCATTCAAATAATCAAGGAAGGCAAACACATGAAAACTTCTACGCGTTATTTTATCTTCGGTGTGACGGCTCTGCTCGTCTTTGTGGTAGTTCTGCCGCAAGCCGTGTCTGCCAAAGACCCGATCAACAAAACGTTTCTCGGCAACAAGGCCATAAAAGGGTATGATCCGGTTGTGTACTTTACAGATGGCAAACCGGTCGAGGGCAAGAAGGAGTTTGCACACGAATGGATGGACGCTAAATGGTATTTTGCCACGGCCGCAAACCGCGATCTCTTTAAAGCCGATCCTGAAAAATACGCCCCGCGGTACGGTGGCTATTGTGCCTATGCCGTGGCGATGGGGAAGACCGCCGATATCGATCCGAACGCATGGAAAATTGTCGATGGCAAGCTCTACCTGAACTACAACCAGGAAATTCAAGCGAAGTGGTTGGAAGACGTGCCCGGCTATATTCAAAAAGCAGACATGAACTGGCCAGGGGTAGTGAAATAGCGCGCACATCGGTCAGTGGACAAATTGGATATGCGTAAAAGAGAATGGAGGGATATCGTCATGACAAAGGAAGAGCTTAAAGACGCCGAGGCGTCTTTCGACAGCGGCGAACTCGAAGAATTGACTGCCCGCGTGAGGAGCGTCCTCGACATCCGCGATCGCAAATATGGCATCCCACCGAAGTCTTATCCGAAGTGCTTCGTCGGCAGGGAGGCGGTCGAGAAGCTGGTGCACGAGGGCATCGCCGGCGACGCGGCGGACGCCGTGCGCATCGGCAACATGATGCTGAATGCCGGCGTGTTGCACCATGTTCTAGACGCCCACCCGTTCGAGAACAAGAACCTGTTCTACCGCTTCACCACGGATGAGGACCACGGCATGGCGGCCCACAGACCCGATGGCAGCGCTGTCAGCTGGGCGGATTTCATCGCACCGCTCGCCGCGGTCGAAGACCGGACCTTCACGCTCCAGCCCGCCATCCCGGAGCGCGATCCGGAATTGGCTTCCTTTGCCCAGGTCGACCTCGAGGCGTGCGGCATCTCACCGCTCGATGAACACAATACCGGGCTTCTCGATCTCGTCCACCCCAAAGCGTGGGTGGACCCGACACCCAAGCCCACCTAAAACCTGGTGGTGATTGGGGCCGGTTCCGGCGGGTTGGTGTCTGCCGCAGGCGCTGCGGGGGTCGGTGCGCGCGTGGCGCTGATCGAGTCCCACCTTCTGGGCGGCGACTGCCTCAATGTGGGCTGCGTGCCGTCGAAAGCATTGCTGCGGTGCGCCAAGGCGGCCGCGGCCGTTCGCGACGCCGCCGCATTCGGTGTCAGGGTCACCGGCCAGGTCTCGGTCGATTTCGGCTTTGTGATGGAGCGCATGCGCCGAATCCGGGCCGGCATTGCGCCGAACGACTCGGCCAAACGCTTCACAGAACAGCTCGGTGTGGACGTTTTTCTCGGCCGGGGCAGGTTCACCGGTAAAAACAGCATCGACATCAACGGCAAGACGCTCACATTTGCTAAGGCCGTTGTGGCCACCGGCGGCACGGCGGCCATCCCGGGCATTCCGGGGCTGAAAGAAGCGCCGTATCTCACCAATGCCACGGTTTTCAACCTGACGAAGTTGCCCGCCCGGCTCGGCATTATCGGTGCGGGCCCCATCGGTATGGAGCTCGCACAGGCGTTCCAACGCTTCGGTTCGCAGGTGACGGTCTTTTCGCGCAGCGACAAGATCCTTGAAAAAGAGGATCCGGACGCGGCCCGGATCGTCGAAACGTCGCTGCGGCGAGACGGTGTCACTTTCGCGTTTCACACCAAGTACAAGGGCGTGGAGAGCCGCGGCGGAAAGCCTCCGGTGACGGTTGTAATAGAAGACGGCGATGGGACCGAACGGTCGCTGGAATTCGATGCGTTACTGGTTGCAGCGGGACGCAAGCCGGCGGTCAGGGGTCTCGGCCTCGAGGATGCCGGGGTGTCATACGACGAGCGCATGGGGATCGAAGTTAACGATAAGCTGCAAACCACCAATCCAGATGTCTTTGCCGTGGGGGATGTGGCGAGCAAATACCAGTTTACGCACATGGCCGACTTCATGGCACGCCTGGTAATCCGCAACGCCCTGTTTTTCGGCCGTGACAAATTCTCCAACTTCCTCATCCCTTGGGTGACCTACACAGACCCCGAAGTGGCCCACGTGGGGCTCTACGAAAAGGACCTGCATGAGCGAAACACCGAATTTGCGACATTCACGCGGGAATTCTCCGACGTCGACCGGGGCATTGTCGACGGCGAGACGGAGGGTTTTGTGAAAATACACGTGAAGAAAGGAACGGATCAAATCCTGGGGGCGACGATTGTCGGCAGCCATGCCGGTGACATGATCAGCGAAATCACGGTGGCGATGCAAAGCGGGATGGGGCTCGGCAAAATGGCCAACGTGATTCACCCTTATCCGACAGCAGCCGAGGCCATTCGCCAGTGCGGCGACGCCTACAACCGATCGCGCCTCACCCCCACCGTCAAGGCCATCTTCCGCCGCCTCATGGCCCTCAAGCGGTGAAACGGAATGACTGGATCGAGGTCAGAAATACCAACTGGTTTCCATCCATAAATGACCCTTTTCCGCAATTTCGGCGTCAATCGGCGGAATCGCTTGTGCGGCGTACAGAAGTACGCCTCCGCGCAATTCCTTGATTTCCTTGAACTTGCAGAAAATTGCACATTTCTGGATCGGAAACTTCTCAATGCCCTTTATGAAACCACGGATGGGCACCAACTGGGTTGTTGTCAATATGCAGTCAGAATTATTGAGTGAGCCCTTAATCGATGTGATACCGGATCCGCGCCTCTTTCTCTATCTGTTCGGAGATGATATCCAGGTCCTTTTTCGGAGACACAATATGAAGATCGTATTTTAAGGATCGCTTCCCGGCATTCGTCGGAGCGTAAACCCGCAGCACGCCCAACACCTTATTGCCGTCGTATTCGGCGAAGACATCCTCCGGATTGAACTCCTGACTCTTGCGCTTGAGTTCACCAAGCAGGGTCGGATTTGCTTCCTCTAAGGAAAAAGTACAAAATTCACCAAATTTTCCAACCCCCAATATTCTCGTCAGACCTGTGAAACTGTTCTCTTTGTAGCGCGTATCGTGGCAGACGACGATGTAAGGGGGGTACAGCACATTTCCATTTTGGGCCGTTACCGGTTCCTGTGCCGCATCGAGGCTGCGGGAAAAGGCCTCGGCCTGTTCCTGGGTAAAGTTGAACTGGTTGTTGCAATAGGTGAAGAACATGGGGGGATCTACCAGACCGATCGACGCACACGTGCTGATCCGTGTTCGGGCACCGTAAGGCGGCTTGAAATAGGTCGGACTATGACTGCGGATGATATCGTCCGAACTTATTTTAAGGGGGATCTTAGGCCCTGTTTTCATTGTTCTTCTAAACGCAGCCCGTTTGTAGGTATATATTCTCCTGGCAGCTTTCGAGAAAAAACCGGTGTCGAGGTTGATGCCGGAGACAATCCCATCCGGATACAGCAGAGTGGCATTGTCGTATCGCATGGCCGACTTGATTTTTTCACTAAACGAGCCGGTATCCATTGCCCCGCAGGATTCATATTGAATGGGATTCTCGTCCACATCTTGTAAAATCAACCCCCCCGGAATGAAGATAGCCCCCTTGTTGTCATACTTCCCGGTAGCACCTTCTTCGGTGACTCCTGGCAGCATTCTGTTTTTTTTCTGCCCGATCATTTTCCAAAGCGTATCCGCCCTGATGGAAATAATCTCTTTGATTAATGCATTTCCGAGTATTGTTCGTTTGGCGATCATATTTTTTATTTAAACCGACAACTCACTTCATAGATCTGTAATAAGAACTCTTTCCAACAAACTCATGATTTCAATATTCCAGTACTCCAGTACCCGATAATGAATCTCACTGCAGCAAGCTGCAGGGTATCAAAGCTGTTTGATTTTATCCCCTCACCCTAACCCTCTCCCCAGGGAGAGGGAATCTGTGGTGACCCTGTAGCGAGATACAGGAAACTATCAAGGTAAAGGCGGTCTCAATCCTTTAGAAACGGATCGAACAGGGATCTGATGAAAGCCAGGTCCAGATAGCGCTGCAAGGTCTCCCAGGTGTCGGGATTCTTCATTCCGGAGAACTCGGTCTGGTAGGCCACCCACCCCATGGCCGACCACGAGATGCCCCGCAGATACACGAACGGGTCACGAAGGCGAATTCGATCCGGCAGCGTGTCACGAAGGTGTTTGTCTCCGATACCGCAGGAATAGGTATCGATAAATTCTTTCTTTTCACGGGGCGTCATCCGAAAGGCGGTTTTCCAGAGCGTGGTCAACGGGGAGCAGAAATGACACAAATCCTGCGACGGATCGCCCCAGCGCGGCATTTCCCAGTCGACCAGATGAATCGAGCCGCGCTCGCGGTTGACGACGAAGTTGCCCGAGTTGACTTCCGTGTTGACAATGCAGAGCCAGGGATCTCTCGTGAAGTACTTCTCCTGCACACGGGCGGAATCGGCCCAGCGCATCACGTCCTTCAGGTAGTCGCGGATCGCGGCATCGGCCAGGTCCGATTCGAAGTAATGCGCCAGGAGTCCCCGGCACTCTTCGTATATCAGCGAAAGCGGCGCGTCTTCACGGATCAGGTGGTTGTCGGCCGGATCGACCTCGACCTGATGGACCGCAGCAAAAAGACCCGCCGCCGCCGCTAAATCACATTTATAGTCTAGTGGTTCTCCCGGCAAGTACGCCATCACCAGCGCACCCCGGTCGAGAATCTTTCGGGTGTCGTCCACGAAACAGGGCCGGGGCGTATGACCGCTTTCTGCCAGCAGCTTCAAGGCCCGGTATTCGTATGTAACCTGATCCGACCGCCCGATCTGAGTGCCGATGTTGACCCGGAATACCAGCTTAAGGCCGTTCGTTTCCGAGGAAATCAGGTAGTTCAGGTTGTATTCTCCCTGGGCGAGCGGGGCGACCGTAAAACGATGCCCGTTCATGACCGGCACGTCACGCCAGTCCCGGCTGTCGAGATAGGATTGCACCCGGGGCAGATAGTCTGTCATCAAGCTCATGGTCAGCACGTTGAGTCCGTTGAGCCGGTTGAGTCCGTTGAGCCGGTTGAGCCCGTTGAGCCGGTTGAGCCCGTTGAGCCGGTTGAGTCCGTTGAGCCGGTTGAGTCCGTTGAGCCGGTTGAGTCCGTTGAGCCGGTTGAGCCCGTTGAGCCGGTTAACGAATCTAACAGGCAAACGGGCTAAACCGTCTCAACCGTCCCCGGCGGAAACACCCGAATCCTTTCGGCCGGCAGACGCAAACGGACCGTTTGACCGGGGAAGAACTCCTCCCTGCCGGTCAATACCACCAGGTGTCCACCGCGGCAATTCACCCGGAGCCGGGTGGCCATGCCCTCGAAGTGGGAACGTTCCACCTGCCCTTCCAGTTCGAAGTCGCCGGTTGCCGATATCAGAATATCTTCCGGACGGATCGTTGCGGTCAGCGGGAGTCCATTGCCGTTGACCACTGGCAATTCAAAAACGCCGAAACCGGTGTGCAGAAATCCGTCCTTGAATCGCCCCTCGAAAAAGTTGGTGCCGCCGAAGAACCGGGCGACATCAGGGTCAGCGGGGCGGTGGTAAAGATCCTGCGGTTTGCCGACCTGACGCAGTCTGCCGTCCAAAAGCAGGGTAACGCGATGGGACATGATCAGGGCTTCGGATTGGTCATGGGTCACGAAGAGGGTCGTCACTTGCGTCTTTTCCTGAATTTCTTGAATCAGCTCCCGCATCTGTTGGCGCAAGTTGGCATCCAGGTTGCTCAGGGGTTCGTCCAACAGCAGCACAGCGGGTTTCAACACCAGCGCCCGGGCAAGACTGACCCGCTGCTGCTGTCCGCCGGAGAGTTCATGGACCTTTCTTTTATCGAGTCCGTCCAAGTGCGTGAGGGCCAGGATATCCTGCACAGCCCTGCGCACCTCCCCCTGCGCGATCCCCTTCATCCTCAACCCGAAAGCGATGTTCTGTTCCACGTTCATAAAGGGAAAGAGCAGAGGTTTCTGAAAAACCATGATTGTGTTTCGCTTTTCCGGCGGAACGCCCGCCAGGGATTTTCCATCGAGCCGGATCTCACCGCTGACCGGTTCGATCAAGCCGGCCACGGCCTTCAGAATCGTCGTCTTGCCCGCGCCACTGGGACCGAGGATCGACACCATCTCACCGTCGGCCACCCTCAGGCTGAAGTCGACGATTACCGGTCGGCGGCCATATCGAATCGACAGTTTTTCGAGAACCAGATCACCCATTACCAGATTCCCATCATGCTTTGCCGGCCCATATAACGGGCGCTGAACAGGAGCGCCAAGAAAGCCGGTGCCACGAAAACGAGGCTGACCGCGGCCGCGACCGGACGGTCTCCGCTGGTCATCAACGCAAAAAGAATAATCGGCAGGGTGGTGATCTTTCCACCGCCGATGATCAGCGTCGCCAGATACTGGCTCCAAGAGAGCAGAAATGAAAACAAGGCCGCCACCACCAGCCCCGGCAGCGTCATCGGCAGCATCACCCGCAGGACGATACCGGTGGTGGAGGCTCCCAGGGATCGCGCCTGGTCTTCGAATTCCGGATTATAATTCGAAAAGACTCCCCACAAGACAAAGACGGCGTAAGGAAGGCAAAAGGTCAGGTGAACCAGCACCACACCGGAAAAGGATTCCGCCAGTCCCAGCCGGATGAACCAGTGATGAAGCCCCATCGAGACGCACAGCGGCGGCACGATAACCGGCAGGATAAGAATGACCGAGATGACGTCCTTACCCTTGAAGGCATAGAGACCGAGCGCCCGGCCGGCCGGCAGTCCGATCAACAGCGCAATGACCGCTGTCGCCGTCGCAACCGCCAGGCTCTGGCCTATGGCTCCGACAATCTGGGCACCGGCCGTGTCGAAGATGTACTGCCAGGCCCGCCATCCCCACTGCTGGGGCAGCAGTGCGGGATAGAACCAACGGTTGCTGAAGGACCAGATCACGAGTTGGAGGAACGGCAGCCCGACGGCCAAGAAAATCAGTCCGCCGACAATCGTGCGATTCAGAGGTTTCATATGATGGCGCCTCTGCGCCGGGCCATGCGGGTCAGCGCCTGGGAGAGCACGATGGCGGCGATAATCACGCCTGCGATGACGAGTCCGGTGGCGATCCCTTCAGGCCGGGCCATCAGGTCGATGTCGCTGTAGTTTCTGTAAGCCCAAACCGGCAGGGTCATGGGGTAGGTCTGCCCCAGAAGATAGGGTACCTCGAACGCTCCGAAAGTGTAAGCAAAAACGATCAGACAGGCCGCGCCCAAGCTGGGGAAGATGGTAGGCAGCACGACGTAACGAAAGCATTGCCAGCGATTGGCATTCAACGTGCGGGCCGTCTCCAGAAGTTCTGCACCGGTGTTCTTCAACACCGCCATGACCATCAGGGTGATGAACGGGACCTCCTTCCAGACATAGGTGACGATGATGCCGATACACCAGGGGTCGTTGATCAGCAGCGGAAACCGCGATGCGCCGTCGATCAACCCGGTGGTCTGAAGCATCCGTGAGATCATGCCGCTGGGCGCCAGCAAGAACACGACCGCCGTTGCGATAACCAGGTGCGGAACCGCGAGCGGAATCTCGAAAATGAAATCGACCAGTCGGCGGGGTCCTTGAAATCCAATCAAAAAAAGGGCCGCCGAAATGCTGAGGGCACCGGCGACAGCCGTCGACACCGCGGAGATGTAAAGGGTCAACCCTAAGCTCTTCAGGAAATCCGGATCGGTCAGGATGTTCTGGAAGTGCTGCAGAGTATAAGCCTTCATTCCGGCAGCCGGGAGATGGCCGAGGCTTTGCAGAAACCCGAGCACGAGTCCCCCGCCGAACAGGACCACCACCAGCCCCAAAGCCGGCGTCAACAACAGCGTCAACGTGCACGGTCCCGGACCACTGCGCGTGCGGGCATTTGAATCGGTTGCCGGATCTCGCGTGATCATCTTTTCTTCAGCACGTGGTCTTCCCAGCCCTTTTCCAGGCGGATCAGTATGTCAGAGGGCGGTTCCGGCAGCCGGTGGCTCTGCAACACCTCGTCCGGCAGAGTGGCGGCGCCGCGTGGTAATTCGGCAAACCGGGCCCGCCACTGTGAATCCAGCCGTTTGACGTCGATGGCGGGAAAATCGCCCCACTCATCGGGATCGGCCTTCTTGAGCTGCGCCTCGGGAGACAGAAGAAAATCGGCCACCACCATCGCCCCTTCCTTGTGGGCGGCGTTGAACGGAATTGCAACAAAATGGGTGTTGCCGATGGTCCCTTCCTCGAAGACAAACGTGCGCACCGTCGACGGATACAATCCGTCGAGAATCTTTTTCGAGGCCTCGGCCGGATGATAGCTTATGGCAAAGTCCACCTCTTTGTCGGCCAAGAGTTGTGACAGGCGCTCGGGATTCTCCGGATAAGTTTTGCCGTCGCGCCACAGGGAAGGGGCCAATTCCCTGAGGGTCCGATAGGTCTCTTCCGACGCCAAGTTGAAGCGCTTTTCATCAAACGGTTTCTGCCAGATGGCCGCACCTCCGGAAACATGGTAAAAAACCTGGCGCACGAACACCGATCCGGTAAAATCAGGCGGCGCCGGATAGGTGAACCGTCCCGGGTGGCTGCGGACCCATTCGAGCAGCGTCCCCATCGAGACCGGTGGTGTCGGTGTGCGCGCGCTGTCGTAAATCATGACGACCTGGGCACTACCCCAGGGAGACTCCAGATTTTCCACCGGCTCCCCGAAATCATTGTAGACCGAAGGTCGGCTCCAGTCGACCAGGACCTGGTTCGGCAGGCGGTCGGCAAAGGGGCCGTACAGCAGGCCGTTGCGCTTGGCGGTGCGAAAATTTTCGCCGTTGATCCAGAGCAGGTCGGCCTGGCCGCCCGTGGTTTTTCCGGCCTGTTTTTCAACCAGCAGCTTGCTGATCACCTCGGCGATATCGGTCACCGGCACCTGGCGCAACTTAACTCCGTAAAGTTCACTGACGCGCGACGCCACAAAGCCGTTTACATAGGCGTTGGTGCTGGGGAACCCCCCCCACATGAACCAGTCGACAGTCTGCCCACGGGCCCGCTTCAGGACATCGTCCCAGCTGATGGGTTCGGCCACCGCGGATGATGCCCAACAAATTGAAAATGCCAGTGACAGCAGCAGGACTGCCACGCAACACCTCTGCTTTCTTGGACCGGAAAAGAAGTTCATCAATTTCAAGACAGTCATTTTCTATCCTCGCTGGAGGAAGGGGTCAGGGATTCGGGGAGTCAAGGGTTCGAGTGGTCGAGTGTTTGTCATAATTTTAATTCTTTGTGGTTTTTAAGAATTTTACCCCTTGAATCCTTGGCCCCTTGAACCCTTATGGAATATCAACTGTTCCGGTGATCATTCAAAACCGGTTGCCCGGTGTTATCCGATAGGAATGGTATTTCTGGTTTCAGGCACTTTTCATCAGTTTTCTGATGACGAAAGGGAGAATACCGCCATGCTCGAAGTAATCGACGTCCACGTCGGTATCCAACCGGGAAATCGTCTCGAAGTCAACTGACGTTCCATCCGGTTTGACGGCTTTGACCCGCAGAACCTTGCGCGGCGTCATCCCCGCTACCCCGTTGATGATGTAGGTCTCTTCTCCGGTCAGGCCGAGGCTCTCCGCATTTTGACCATCCTTGAAGATCAGGGGCAGAACCCCCATACCGACCAGGTTGCTGCGGTGAATCCGTTCGAATGATTCGGCGATGACCGCCTTGACCCCCAGCAGCGTGGTCCCCTTGGCCGCCCAGTCACGGGAGGAACCGGTCCCGTATTCCTTGCCGGCCAGAACGACAAGCGGTTTCGGCTCTTCGAGGTAAATTTTGGCGGCATCGTAGACAAACATCTCCGTCTTCTCCGGAAACTTCACGGTGTAACTGCCCTCCTTCGGGGCCACGAGTTTGTTTTTGATGCGGATGTTCCCGAATGTGCCGCGCATCATGACTTCATGATTGCCTCTGCGCGAGCCGTAGGAATTGAAATCGACCGGCTCGACCCCTTGGGCGATCAGATAGCGGCCGGCCGGATAGACGGCCGGAATCGCCCCGGCCGGCGAAATGTGGTCGGTGGTCACGGTGTCGCCGAGC
>Ga0316189_10005158_pt1 | contig 12523 bp, 10 predicted proteins | sample LowCovwburrow_MG_FD_204930 | JGI IMG/M metagenome (GOLD analysis project Ga0316189, IMG submission 204930) | Coastal sediment microbial communities from Maine, United States - Lowes Cove worm burrow | ecosystem: Environmental > Aquatic > Marine > Coastal > Sediment | place: USA: Maine... | reverse complement strand
TATCTAAGTTTGCTAACTGTCGCTGAGTCTCAAAAGTTTCTGATTTTCTATAAAGATCATTGTTACGAATAAAAACTCTTCTGTTTAGAACCTTGGGCTTGTAGTATGGAGTATGGGCAGAGTAGTATGTGCCCTGATATGAAGATTGATATTGCAGTGAATCGCTTTGTCGGTAATTATTGTCATTGACTATAAAATTTACAGAATCGATTTGGTATTGTTTGTGATTACGCCTGTCAATGGGGTTTTTTATGACTGTTCTGATTGCCACTTTATGGTCTTTGTAACTCGTATCTACTTCAAAACTGACGTACTGTTGACTGAAACTGTAGTAGCCATTGTTTTTCAAGAATTCATCAATGCCCGCGCGTTCTGCTGTGAGAAGATTTTGATCATAGTTAGCTCCTGATCTAAGTTTGGTATCTCGATCTGTAAGCCAGACTACCAAGCTCGAATCACTTATTTTTTGCAATAGCGTGTCGATCTGATGTGGTCTGCCTTCCTCTATTTTGAATATGGATTTTACTTTATTTTTAGTTTCTATTTTAGTGTGACTCACCATTGCATTGAAGTATCCTTTGGATGCCATGTACAACTTTATTCGTTGGAGCGAAGTCTCAGTAAGGGAGCTGTCATATATAGCCAAAGGTTCTCCCCAACGCATCAATACGTTTCCTTCCTTGATGGTTTTGTCCATTTTCTGGATTTTGCGATTACGCTTTTGTATCAGTTTACGTTTCTTTCTCGCATGATCAGTATCGGAAATAAGTGTATCATACTCTTTGCGAATGGCTGTTTTTTCTAATTTCAGTTCCTCAATGTCATAATTTTTGATTCCCTTTTGATAGAACCAGACATAGGGTGACATAGACAATAGCGGTAGCTGACGATTAGGAGACTGTGCATATATTTCTTCTAGCGCATCTCCATCAATGATCTTATTGGTGATAGTTTTTTGTTTGGACAAAAGTTTTTCGTTCGGCTTGAGATAGCTAGTACCCAAACAACCAGATAGCAGAATGCTGAGAATAATCAGAAATACCAGTAACTTGCCCACTTTCACAACCCTACAAATGTTTTGATGATGATTACCAAATCAGCGCTAAAATTTATCAAATCCCTGCAATTAAAGAAAAACAGGATAGAACATCAACGTTTTTTGGTGGAAGGAATAAAAAGCGTGAAAGAGTTGTTGGAATCTGACTATGCAGTAGAATTAATAGCTGGGACTTCTACTTATATAAACGAGCAATCAAGACTGCTCAATGGGGTAGAAGTAGCTGAAACAAAGGAAGTTGATATCCGAGCTGTGAGCAGCTTTAAAAATAACAATAGTGTAGTAGCGGTGGTAGAAATTCCTTACGCAAATGAAGTTGAAATTCCCTCCCAAGGGTACACCATCATGCTGGATGATATTCGCGATCCAGGCAATCTTGGAACGATCATAAGGATAGCAGACTGGTATGGCATTGATCAGATTATTGCTTCAGAAACTACCACTGATATTTATAACCCAAAAGTGATCAGTGCTTCTATGGGTTCATTCACGAGAGTAAGAGTCAATTACACTGACTTATCAGCCGTATTGCATGACTACAAAGGTGATGTATATGGAGCTATGATGGAGGGGCAGCTCTTACCTGAAGCGTCATTTTCAAAACAAGGCGTGATCATTATGGGAAATGAATCTAATGGCATTAGTGAGCCCATACAGAAATTCATCACCAATAAAATCACCATTCCGCGCTATGGAAGAGCTGAGTCATTGAACGTAGGCATTGCGACTGCAGTGATATGCGACCGCATGAGGACTTCGGTCTAGTTTATACTGAGATCTTGCTTGAGTTGAACAATGGATTGTTGACAGAGTTTATCAAGACTTTCGATATGATCTTTTATTTCCTCTTTGGAAATTTCATCTTCATTGATCAATTCAAGCTTGACTATTATCTCATGCATTTTTTCAATGCCTATAAGTTTTACTGACGGTTTTATCTTATGCGCATTTTTGCTTATTTCTGCCCAGTCTTTTGATTCAAATCGAAGTTTTATTTCCTCTATCACTTCAGGTGTGGAAGAAATAAAAGACTCAGCCAACTCCTTAATAAAATCAACATTTCCACCGCACATCTTTTTGAGATAATCTAGGTTGACCAGTGCTTCTGAGCTGCTTTCAGCCCTTTCCCCTACATACTGGATGATCATGTTATAAAGTGCTTCAGGAAGGAAGGGCTTTGATAGATAATCATCCATTCCAGCTTCCTTGTACTTTTTAGGGTCGCCTTGAAGAACATTGGCTGTCAGGGCTATGATCGGCACTTTGTTGATTGGATATGGGAAGTTGTTACGAATCACTTTGGTGGCTTCAATACCATCCATGACAGGCATCTGGACGTCCATTAGGATCAAGTCATAGTTCCCTTTCTTGATCTTCTCGGTAGCGATATATCCATTTTCTGCGGTGTCAAATTTGCAATTCCACTTTTTGAGTATATTAGCGGCATACATGCGGTTGATGTCATTATCTTCCACCAATAATATATTGTGTGATGAAAGTGTTTTGCCATCACCGATACCACCATTGATATTGTCATTTTCCATTACCAAATCACTACTTTCCCCTCTTGCATATGGTATCGAAAAAGTAAATGTGGTACCCTCATTTTCTTCACTCGACACAGAAATCACCCCATCTTGTAGCTCTACGAGCTGCCTACTTATGGCTAACCCCAGCCCAGTACCACCATATTTCCTAGTGACACTTTCGTCAGCTTGGCTGAAACTTTCAAATATTGTTTTAAGTTTATTTCCAGAGATTCCTATGCCCGTATCCCTTACTTTAAAAGTGATCAACACTTCATTGTCATTTCTATCTTCTGACAATACTGTAACTTTAATCCCTCCGTTGTCAGTGAATTTGAGAGAATTACTTATAAGATTCATCAAAATCTGATTGAGACGAACAGGATCTCCTAGTACGATCATGCCCTTACTAGACTCTACCTCATAGTCGAGTGTTATGTTTTTTTCTTTTGCTTGATGCAAGAAAGTCTCAATAATGGAGACTAGCTGATGCTTAATATTAAAACCAATTTTTTCAAATTTCAATTTTCCAGATTCTATGACTGAGATATCCAGAATATCATTGATAATCACTTTTAAATTATCAGATGAAGTCTTGATGGCATTGATGTATTTCTTTTGTTCAGGTGTAAGCCCTGTTTCCATCAGTAGATTTATCATTCCAGCGATTCCATTGACAGGAGTCCTAATTTCATGACTCATATTAGCCATAAATTGCTCTTTCGCTTTTTGAGCTCTTAGGAGTTCTGCTGCATCTTTTTTTCTTTGATTGATGTCACGACAGTCGAGAATGAGCCCAGTTATTCCTTCCTTAAAATGGAGATTTACAGAGTTGAATTCGAGGTAACTATAGCTTTGATCTGCCTTCTGGAATCTGAACTCAATATTTTCCATGTAGGGCTTCGCAATACATGATTTAAATTGCTTTTTAAATTCAGCTTCTATTTCTGGAAGGATGTGGGTGAAAAAATTCGTTCCAATCAAGCTGGCAGGTGCATGTCCAAGAGTGTCCTGAACAGATGGATTATGATATAGTATCTGACCTTCGAAGTCAACTACAAAAATAATGTCTGCGCCATCTTCAACCACGGCTTCATAAAAACCACGTTGATCCACATATTCATTTATGCTCTTGTACTTCTTTTTCATATCCCCTTTGCTTCCATTTCCTTTAGATATCTGTAAATACTTGATTTACCAATATCAAGTTTGTCAGCGATTTTGCCAATATCTCCATCATACTTATTAAGAAAATGACGAATTATTTTATAAGAATAATCTTGCATGGTCATTTCTTCGAAGATGAAATTATTTTCTTGTGACAGGCTGTTAAATGTGATGTCTTCTGCCTTCAACTCAACTGAGTCAGTCATTACTGCTGCCAACTCTATTATCGATTTGAGCTCTCGAATATTTCCAGGGAAGCCATATGTAAGTAGTTTTTCCTGAGCTTCATGGCTGATGCCAACGATGGACATATCGTTATCTTCGGAGAATTGATTCAACAAATGTTTGGCTATGGTGATGATGTCACTGCCTCGGTCTCTGAGTGGTGGCAGGTGTATGGGCAGACCTAGTAGTCGATAGTATAAGTCTTCTCTAAAGTTTCCTGATTTCACCTCTTCGGCCAAGTTGCGATGCGTAGCTACGATGAGTCTGACATCAGTTTTGATCACATCGTTGCTACCTATTCTTGTGACCTCTCTTTCTTGAAGGACACGCAGTAGCTTAGCCTGAAGGTTGATGTCCATTTCACCAATTTCATCGAGGAAGATGGTGCCTCCCTTTGCTTCCTCAAACTTTCCGATTCTTCTTGTATTTGCTCCAGTAAATGCACCTTTCTCATGACCAAATAATTCGCTCTCTATGAGCTCATTTGGAATGGCAGCTATATTGACTGTTACCAGCTTGTTTTTCTTTCTATTCGAGTTATAGTGTACTGCTTTTGCGATCAGCTCCTTTCCTGTACCAGTTTCACCTGTTATGGATACGGTAATAGCTGTTTTTACTGCCTTTTCAAGCAATGAAAACACCTTTTTAATTTCAACACTGTTTCCTTTTATACTTTTTCCAAACTCATATTTTCCAGAAATCTCTTCTCTTAGGTGGTTTATCTCCTGCACCAATGAGACATTGTTACGGGCATTGTTGATGACATTTAGAAGTCGATCTTTGGTCTCTTCATCCTTGGTGATGTAGTCGAAAGCTCCTTGCTTGAGTAGCTCAACCGCAGTACCTATTTTGTCCTGAGCTGATATGATGATCACATTGCTGCTAGGAGATAGTTCTTTGATTTCAGCCAATACTTCTTCACCTGACATGTCTGGCAGTGAATAATCTAAGGTGATGACAGGAGGTTGTTCATGAAGCTTAGCAATACATTCTTTGCCAGTGCTGAAAAAGGAAACCTCAAAATCAGGATTGAGATCTAATACAAATCTTAGAAATTTGGTATACGTTGGATCATCTTCAACTGCGAATATCTTAAGCGCTTCCTTGTTATACATCGAATAATGTTATTAGCTAATAGTCAAATCTTAATATACTTCTATTTACACAATTATATAGATACTTTCAAAGGATAATGATAAGGTCTGGTGTGTAATTTTTTTTCTAAAAAAGATGCCCACTTAAAAAATCATATTAAATTTGACTTCGAAGATAAACAAGTCAATTCGTACTCTTGATTAGAAGATATAGTTATGATAGCAGATTTTGAAAAGTTAAGTGATGAGGAAGTTGAAATAATGTTGAGCGCTCCTTTGTTGGTATCCATACTCATTGCGGGTGCTGATGATGAGATTGACAACGCGGAGATCAAAAAGGCAGTGGATATTTCGAGATCAAAACAACTGAGAGCCCGTAAAAATCTGTTGGACTATTACGCTGAAGTAGGAAATGACTTCGAAGATAAATTAAAGATATTGATCCAGCATTATCCTACTCAGTCAAAGGAAAGGAATCCAAGGATCATAGATGAACTTGGCAAGTTGAACGATGTATTGCCAAGATTGGATAAGCAATTCGCTACGGAGTTTTATGAAAGCTTAAAAGATATCGCAAAGAAGGTAGCCGAAGCCTCAGGTGGAGTCTTAGGATATATGGCGATAGGTTACGAAGAGTCGAAATTAATCGCCTTGAAAATGGTGAAAGATCCAGCTTCTTACTAAGGCCTAAAAACAGCACATGCAAGCGAGTCAAAGGGGTGATATCATAACGAATGCCATCATCCCGATAAGACTGGCTTTTTTTATGTGGTTGATTTTCTTTCTGGAATTGAAGTACCAAGTACCATTTAGTAATTATGGCATTCTGCCACGCACTGAGGTAGGTCTGATTGGCATTTTTATGGGACCGCTAGTTCATGGGAGCTTTTCTCACATCATTTCCAATACCATTCCTATTCTTTTTTTGGGAGGCATACTCTTCAATTTTTACAAAAAAATAGCTAAGAAAGTATTTTACTGGTGCTATTTGTTCACTGGAATATTGGTGTGGTTGTTTGCCAGACCATCATATCATATAGGCGCTAGTGGTCTGGTATATGGTATCGCCTTTTTTCTTATGTTTTTTGGACTTTTCAGAAAAGACATGAAGTCTATCTTGATTTCGATTGCTGTGATCCTAATCTACAGTGGATTGTTTTATGGTATCTATCCCACTACGGCCCAAATGTCCTGGGAGTCACATCTATTTGGTGCATTGGTGGGTATAGCAGCGGCTTTTTATTTTGGAGTGCTGCGAAAAGTTGCTTCCTGAATACCTAACCGGAGACTGCCGAGACAATCTCCGATTGGCATTGTGAATTATGAAATCGTGATAGATTCGATTTTGTCTCCTTGTGTAATATCATCTACGATATCTACACCTTCGACTACTTTTCCAAAACATGTGTGGTTCCTATCAAGATGAGCTGTATTGTCTCTACTGTGACAAACGAAGAATTGACTTCCACCCGTGTTTCTTCCTGCATGTGCCATAGATAGTACACCACGATCATGGTGTTGATTTTCTCCATCCAACTCACAGTCAATAGAGTAACCTGGACCACCAGCACCAGTGCCGTCAGGGCACCCACCTTGGATCACAAAGTTTGGTATGACCCGGTGGAATGTCAATCCATCATAAAACCCTTCTTTTGATAATTTCACGAAATTCTCCACTGTTTTAGGAGCATCTTTTTCATAGAGCTCTACAGTCATTGTGCCTTTTTCGGTTTTGATTTCTGCTTTCATATTATATTGATATCTGTTACTATTTTAATTACTGCAAAACTATCAAAAAAAATACAGTCTAAGAAGATTTTATTAAAAGTCAAAAGTCAGTTGTAGACTTCTGACTTCAATCGGTTTATCTTTTTTGAAGTTAGACACCGAAAGCCCTAGAAGTCTGACCTTCGTATTTGAAAGATCTACCTTAGTGATGACATCTTGTACGATATCAATGATCTCTTTCTTGTACATGATATCATAGTCTACTGTTTTACTTCTGGTGATCTGTTGGAAATCGCTGAATTTGATTTTGACAGTCAATGTTTTACCATATGAATTACTAGAAGACATTCTTTTATGGAGTGTGTCGGTCAATTTTTCTAATGCTTCTAATATTTTAATTTCATCAGTAATATCTTCAGCATAGGTGTTTTCTGCACCTATTGACTTACGCTCTCTTGAAGGATTTACCTCTCTATCATCAATACCTCTCACTATGTTGTAGTAGTAGCCACCAGACTTCCCAAAGTTCTTTCTCAATTCAACTTCCTCCCATTTTTTGAGATCCAACCCAGTATGGATGCCCAGAGCTTTCATTTTATTGGCGGTGACTTTACCAATGCCAAAGAACTTTTCGATTGGAAGTTGTTCTAAAAAGTCAAGCACGTTCTCTGGCGGGATCAGCGTCACTCCATCCGGCTTGTGGACATCAGAAGCAGTCTTTGCTAGAAATTTGTTGGTAGAAATTCCAGCCGAAGCAGTGAGCTGTGTTTTTTCTTTTATTTGCTTTCTGATCTCCTTTGCGATCAACGTGGCTGATGGAATGCCTTTTTTATTGTGGGTTACGTCTAGATAAGCCTCATCGAGTGAGAGCGGTTCGACTAAGTCGGTATACTCATGAAATATCTCACGAATTTGATTGGAAACTTCCTTGTACACATCAAATCGCGGTCTGACGAAAATCAACTTCGGACATTTTCGTATTGCGATCTTAGAGGGCATTGCTGAGTTCACTCCATACTTACGAGCTTCATAGCTAGCGGCAGCTACCACTCCTCGATCTGCGCTCCCACCAACAGCCACTGGCTTGCCCATCAGGTCAGGGTTGTCACGCTGCTCTACAGATGCATAGAATGCATCCATATCTATATGAATTATTTTTTTCAAACTCGAAGGAGTCAATTGACCGCTTGTGTAAATGAATCTAAACTATTCAAGATCATACATTATCTTATTGGTAATTATAAAGGAATCGATCTATTAATCAACTAAAAAAGGAGGACTACTTTGAAAAGACGTGATTTTGTACAACTAGCAGGGTTGGGAGCTGGAGCCATGATGCTACCCTCTGTACCTATATTCGGCAACAACATAACTGCCGAACAATTGTTGACACCTGGAATGGATGCAGCACTGAAGAAACAAATGGCAGATGTGGCACTCAATGCTGCTAAGTCAATGGGAGCTACTTATGCCGATGCGCGTATTGGTAGATATCTAAATCAATATGTATTCACAAGAGAAGATAAAGTTCAAAACGTAGTGAATACCGAATCTTTTGGTATTGGAATAAGGGTGATCGCTAATGGTACTTGGGGATTTGCTTCTACTAATAGTGTGGATGCTGATGGAATAAAAAAAGCCACAGAACAAGCAGTGGCTATAGCTAAAGCGAACGCTAAAATCCAAATTGAGCCAGTCAGACTAGCTCCAGTTCAGGGGCATGGTGAAGTAAGTTGGAAGACGCCTTTAGTCAAGGACTTTAAAGACGTGCCTGTATCGGAAAAAGTTGAATTATTACTTAGTGCTAACGCTGCCGCTATGGAGAACGGGGCAAACTTTGTTAATTCAGCCTTATTTATGGTAAATGAACAAAAATATTTCGCATCTACAGAGGGTTCATACATCGATCAAGATGTACATAGAATATGGCCTACAATGAATGTGACAGCCATAGACCGATCCAAAGGTAAATTCAAAACCAGACAAGGGCTGAGTGCTCCTATGGGAATGGGATATGAGTATCTTGATGGAATTGCATCAGAAAAAATAGAAGGACCTGGAGGTGTGAAGCTTTATAAAAATAGCTACGACATGATCGAGGATGCAACCGAGGCTGCGAGACAAGCGAAAGAAAAACTTACTGCTAAGTCTGTAGAACCAGGTAAATATGACTTGGTACTTGAGCCTAATCACCTTGGACTTACGATACATGAATCAGTTGGTCATCCTCTGGAGCTGGATAGGGTACTTGGATATGAAGCCAATTATGCTGGAACTAGTTTTGCCACAATCGACAAATGGAAATCTAAGAATTTCGAATATGGTAGTAAGGTAGTGAACCTTGTGGCTGATAAAACACAAGTAGGATCACTTGGTGCGGTGGGGTATGACGATGAAGGAGTGAAGTGTAAAAAGTGGGATTTGGTGAGAAATGGAGTACTAGTCAACTATCAGGCGATAAGAGACCAGGTTCACATGCTGGATCAAAACGAGTCTCATGGATGTTGCTACTCTCAAAGCTGGAATGACGTTCAATTCCAAAGAATGCCTAACGTTTCACTTGAGCCGGGTAATGAGAAATACTCTGTCAATGACATGGTCAAGGATGTTGAGAAAGGAATCTACATCGCTGGGCGAGGATCTTATTCCATTGATCAACAGCGCTATAATTTCCAGTTTGGAGGAACTGTCTTTTATGAGATCAAAAATGGTGAAGTAGTGGGCATGTTGGATGATGTAGCTTACCAGTCTAATACCAAGGAATTCTGGAATTCATGCTCAAAGATATGTGATAAGGATGACTATAGAATGTTTGGATCCTTTTTCGATGGTAAAGGTCAACCGTCACAAGTAAGTGCGGTTTCTCATGGTAGCTCTACTACTCGATTCAATGGTGTGAATGTAATCAACACCGGAAGAAATATTTAATTCATTTGAACAATAAGAGACAATAAAATGGCAATATATTCAAAAGAAGAAGCAAGAAAAATCATGGAGAAAGCATTGAACTTCTCCAAGGCAGACGCTTGCGAAGTAAATCTAAGCGGAAGCGAAAGCGGCAACATTAGATATGCAAGGAATTCCGTGTCCACCGCAGGACACAGATCAAATCAAACATTGGTAGTACAATCGAATTTTGGTAAAAAGTCTGGTACTGCAACTATTGATGAATTTGATGACACATCACTAGAGAAAGTGGTAAGAAGAGCAGAGGAATTGGCCCAATTATCCCCTGAAAATCCAGAATTCATGGAGCCTCTTGGTCCACAGACATATTTGGAGTCTAAGACCTACGATGAAGCTATGGCTTCTGTCAAACCAGAGGATAGAACACAAGTGGCTGCAGACAGTATTGAGCCTGCACGTGCTAAAGACGTAACGGCAGCTGGGTTTTTGAATGATTCTAGTGGCTTCAATGCAATGATGAACTCCAAAGGACTCTTTGCATATAACAAATCGACAAATGCTGACTTTACAGTAACCATGCGTACCAATGATGGTACAGGGTCAGGATGGGCTACTCGCGAAGCCAATGATCTAAACAAACTCAAGGCGGGCGAAGCATCCAAAAGGGCAATAGACAAGGCTATCATGTCTAGAGAGGCGAAAGCGATAGAGCCGGGTAAATACACTGTAATATTGGAACCTGCAGCATCAGCACAGCTTATAGGTAATATGTTCGGTTCATTCAATGCACGTACAGCTGATGAAGGACGTAGTTTTATGTCCAAAGAGGGAGGAGGCACTAAAATAGGAGAGAAGATAGTAGATGAAAGAATCAATATATGGTCTGATCCTCAGCATCCTGATGTACCTTCTTCAACTTGGTCTGGAGACGGACTTTCCCGTAAGAAAATGAATTGGATTGAAAATGGAGTCGTAAAAAACCTCTTTTACAGCAGGTATTGGGCAGAGCAAAAGGGTGTTGATCCAGTGCCATTTCCAAGCAACGGCATCATGGATGGTGGCACTGCTACCTTGGATGAATTGATCAAGAGTACCAAGAAAGGAATATTAGTAACCAGGCTTTGGTATATCAGAACTGTTGATCCACAGACCCTACTATATACTGGTCTGACTCGTGATGGTACTTTCTTTATCGAGAATGGGAAAATCAAGCATCCAGTGAAGAATTTTAGATTTAATGAAAGCCCAATCATCATGCTCAATAACCTAGAAACTCTGGGACAGCAGGAAAGAGTAAATGGGAATCTAATTCCTTATATGAAGGTTCGTGACTTTACATTTACGAGTTTATCTGATGCAGTATAATTGCCGTATGGCACATAATTAATGCAAAATCCCCAATTCATTTGGGGATTTTTTTATAACTAATTGAAACCGTTGGCATAAAGATCTTTTTAAGGTAGTAATACTTAATGCAATTTGCTCAAGAGAATAATAATTGATGGACAGAAGTGGATCTTTCTTTTTTACAAGATTGCAGTATGAGTCTGGAGACTGGGATACAGATCAACGCATGCCTTCTAATCTGTTGAATTCCCTTGTGGAATACACCACGATAGAGGTAGATACCACAGAGAATATCATACCGCTAAGTAGTGATGAACTGTTCAAATGCCCTTTTTGCTATATCAGTGGGCATAAGTTAGTTCAGTTTACACAGAAGGAAAGAAGTAACTTTAAGAAATATGTGGAGAACGGTGGGTTTGTATTCGCGGATGATTGCAATCATGATATTGATGGCTTATTTGCCAAATCTTTTGAGCGCCAAATGGTTGATATTTTTGGTGATGAGGCACTAAATAAAATTCCAAACAATCACAGGATCTATTCTTCATTTTTTGATTTTGAAGACGGTCCACCAACGACTTCACAAGAACTAAACGGATGGGGTGACGATATTGTGCATGATTACCTCAAAGCGATAGAAGTAGATGGTCGCATAGGTGTGCTATATAGCAATAAGGATTATGGTTGTGAATGGGATTATGATTTCAGGAACAAACGCTGGTATAAATTTGATAACACAAAATTTGCGGTCAACATAGTGATCTATGCCTTGACCTCTTAAAAAGTAGGATAAATAGTTAATGGAAATGAATCAAGTTGAACAAGAGGTGAATGCCTATTTTGAAAAAATACAAGCCCTCAAAGCTGAGATCAGTAAAGTTGTTGTAGGACAGCATGATGTGATAGATCAAGTGATTATTGCATTTTTGGCGGGAGGTCATGCCTTGATCGAAGGCGTTCCAGGATTAGCTAAAACCTTGTTGATCAAAACGCTGTCTGATGCCATAGAGGCTGATTACCATAGAATACAGTTTACACCTGATTTGATGCCTTCAGACATCATTGGCACTGAAGTACTAGAAGAGGATCATGTTTCTGGGAAAAAGGTTTTTGTTTTCAATAAGGGACCTGTATTCTCCAATATTTTGCTAGCTGATGAGATCAATCGAACACCACCAAAAACACAAGCTGCCTTGCTCGAAGCAATGCAGGAAAGGGAGGTGACTTATGCGGGGACTACATACCCTATGAAAAAACCATTCTTTATACTGGCCACTCAGAACCCAGTCGAACAGGCTGGTACATTCCCTTTGCCAGAAGCGCAATTGGATAGATTTTTACTGTATATCAATATCAATTATCCAACAGAGCAAGAAGAGAAGGCTGTACTTAAAATGACCACTTCGACTAAAACCGAAGCAGTAAGTCCAGTGATTTCTGGTGAAGAAATAGTGAGACTTCAAACTATGGTA
>Ga0316189_10005157_pt1 | contig 12524 bp, 9 predicted proteins | sample LowCovwburrow_MG_FD_204930 | JGI IMG/M metagenome (GOLD analysis project Ga0316189, IMG submission 204930) | Coastal sediment microbial communities from Maine, United States - Lowes Cove worm burrow | ecosystem: Environmental > Aquatic > Marine > Coastal > Sediment | place: USA: Maine... | reverse complement strand
ACAGGGACACCCGAGCGTCGCTTTGTGCTGTGCCGCCTACAGCAGGATCCGCCGGGCTCTCCGACGGCGGCGGCTTTTTCGGCGGAACGGGCGACGCCTCGTCCGAGAGCCCACGCAGGCTCAGCTCAGTACGCCGCACCACCGATGCCATCGACATCGACGCCGCCTCCCTCCGCGCTGCGGTGAGGATCTCCCGGGCCCGGTCGTGGCGCCCCTGTGTGATGAGCAGCGCCCCCAGCTCGGCCGACATCCACGCCGCGACAGGTTCGCCGCCCATGCGACGCGTGCCCGCAATGCCGCGCTCAAAATGGTGCACGGCCCGTTCCGTGTCGCCCACGGTTTGTGCGCACAGCGCAAGCATCCGATGCACGGGCGCTTCCCAGGTCATCCCGACCACGCCGCCCGTTTGGAACTGATCGGCCCACGGCTCGGCTCTGTCGCGCAGCGTTTGGGCCAAGGCAACGTCTCGACTCGCGAGCGCAAGCTCAGCCACCTGCTCCAGCACGCTCCGGTCGCCGAGCCTCAGGAGCCGCTCCAACATCGGGCGGTCGACAATACCCAAGGCCGCATCCTGGTCACCCACTTGGAGGAGCTGGCTGGCGACCGTTACCTGGCGGTAGTCACTCATCACGGGGGTGCCGAGGTACAGCTGGCGCAGCTCCGCGATGCCAGCGATCATTTCGTCGCGCCTGCCCAACATGCGCAGGATCCTCTGCCGTTGGTAGCGCGTCGCGGTCTTGGCGTTGGGGTCATTGACGCGCGCGCCAAGGGCGGCGGCACGATCACATGCCTCGAGTGCAGGCTCGAGCGCCCCGTCCCAAGCGGCGCGCATCGCCTCCTGCGCTGAGAGCTGCCAGCGCATGCTGTTGTGGTCGATCTGCTCGATGATGGATGCCGTGGCCCGAACGTGTCGGTCCGCCGCGAGTCGGTCCCCCAGCTCGAAGCAGTCGAAGATGAGGCGAGTCTCCGCCCGGAACGCGTCCTGGAGCTCGCCCGCCTCTGTCGCGAGACTTGCGTGCTCGCGGTTGAGCACGAGGCGCTCTTCTGGCGGAGCGAGATCCACCAGGGCGGAGCAGCCGTTGCGCAGGGTCGCGAGCAGTGTGCTTGTGTCGCCGACGCGGCGGGCCATTTCGATCGCCGCTTTGGCCATGGCGATCGGATGCTCCGGCTCGGGCGCGGGCTGCAGTGCCGCAGCCAGTCGCGCCTGCACCAGGGCCCGCAACGGTGAGTCTCCGGGCGGTTGCGCGGCCAAGGCTTCGCGCAGCAGGCTGACCAGTTCATCGTCGACGCTGGCGAACACCAGGACCGAGCCAAGCTCGAGCGCCGCCCTCGCCAACAGGCTCTCGTCGTCCCGCGCGCGCGCGATCGCTGCCGCTTGTTTGCCGTAGCGCCAGCCGTCGTCAGGCTGCCCGCCACGCATCGCGGCCCGACACAGGCCGAGCAAGAGCTCCACGCGTACGCGGATGTCGGCGGTGGCGTCGTCCCCGTGAAGCTCCAGCGCGCGCTGAAAATCGCGTGCCGCGTCCTCGAAGGCGAGTCGTTCGACGGCCGCATCGCCCGCGCGACGCAACGCGTCAATGGCCTGCGGGCGGCAGTCGGGACCCGCACGCTCGAAGTGATGCGCGACCTCCGAACACAGCGCGGTATCCTCCTGGACCAGCGCCTCGGCGACGCGTCGATGCAAGGACCAGCGGACGCTCTCGCCCAGGTCGTGCTCGAGGACGTCTCGCACCAAAATGTGGGAGAAGCGCCACTGTTCGCCGCTGACGGGCAGCACGATGCCTAGCCTTGCGGCGGCCTCGACCGCCGCGTGCACGGGTTCGGGCTCGAGCGCGAAGGCACTCAGCAAGCGCTTGGCGGAGAACTGCCGTCCCATAATCGCTGCCATGGCGATGACCTCGCGCTCGCCCTCGGCCAGCTCGGCTGTGCGCATGCGGAGGGTCTGCTCCAGGCCCTGGGGCAGATTGAGCTGCCACACCATCTGGGTCATCGCGCCACGGTTGGCGGCAAGCAGACGCAGCAGCTCCACGATGAAGAGGGGGTGGCCGTCCGTGCGCTTGTGCAGCGCTTCGGCAAGCGCGTCGGCCTCGGACGCGGGCATGGACTCGCTCAGGTAGCTGCGGACCGCCGCGGGCTCGAGGGGGCCCAACGGAATCGAACGTGCGTCCTGGGCGATACGGCCCAAGAGCGGCGCGTGCGGACTGCGTTGCGCCTCGCGGTCGCGCAACGTGCCCAGGACGACCACATTGGCCGAGTGCAGCTGCCGTGCCGTGAAGTCCAACAGCGCAAGCGTGCTCTGATCGGCGGCGTGAAGATCATCGAGGACGATCAAGATCGGGGCGTCGGTCGCCAGCTCGCACAGCGCCGATGAAAACGCGTCAAGCCGCTGAAAACGGGCCGTGCTCGTGACATCGGCCCCGCCCAGTCGCTTACGAGCTGTCCGCGCTTCGCCTCCTGCAGGATCGAGCTCTGGCAGCAGCGCCGCCAGACGCTTGCGGATCGATGGGGTCAAGCGAGTATCGCTCAAGTCCCGACACAGGGTGCGAAGCGCCTGCATCCACGGCCAAAACGCGGGCGCGCCTCCGGCTTCCCAGCAACGCCCCCAAACCACCGTGTATCCGCGGGCGGCGGCAAGGCTGGCGGATTCCTCGGCCAGCCGGCTCTTGCCGATTCCCGGCTCGCCGCGCAGCACGACCGTCCCACCACGACCCGTGAGGGCGTCGTCGAGCGCAGCGGTCACGACCGCGAGCTCGGCACGACGGCCGACAAAGGTCTCCGGACGGTGCGTCACGCCAGGAGTATCCCGCAACTGGCAGGCCGAGGCGACACGGACCGTATCGACCGTGAGCTGCGCAGCGAATTGCATGCTCAAGCGGTGATGTTGTGGGCTGCCCCGCTCAATGCATCGGCGAGCTGCTCAATGTGCTCGGCGTCCGTTCCGCAGCAGCCCCCGAGCAAGCGCAGCGAAAAGTCGGCTTGAAGGTGCGCGAGCTGGGCGCTCAATGCCTCGGGATGGCCGCGGTCGAGCTCGGTGCACGCGTCGAGTTCGGCATGTGTCTTGGACGATGCGTTGGCCCGAAAGCCGCCGAACCGTCGGATCCAATCGGCCCCTCGTGCTCGGGCCTCCTGGAGCACGGGCTCGAGGTGAATCGGGTGTGCGCAGTTCACCATGTAAAAGAGCGGGCTTCCCTCCGTGGCCGCCTCGACAGCCTCGACAAACTCGCCAAGCTGCAGACCGTCCGGGGTCTTGCCGTCGGTCTCGATCGTCGGTGAAATAATGCAGGGCAGATCGACATCGCGAGCGGCGAGGGCTATCCCTGCGGCCTCGTTGGCGTTCGTCATCGTGAACGCCGCGATGGCATCGGCACCCGCTCCCGCGAGCGCCTCGATCTGTCGAACGTGGTAGTCGCGTGCATCCTCGACGCTCATGATGGTCTCGACCCGATACCCATCTTGTCGCGGCCCGATGTCACCGCCGACAAAAACGGAGATCGGATCTGCGCTGTCCCGCGAAGCCGCCCAGCGCGCCGCAAACTGTCGCGTGCCTGCCACGGCCTGCACATTGACGCGCTCGACATCCCCAGGGCCATAACCCAGTGCTTGCATCCAGTCCGGCTGGGCACGCCAGGTCAACGCATCCAGCAAGACGTCAAACCCACGCCGGGCAGCCGCGTCCAAGATCGGCGTCAGGCATTGCGTCTCCAGCTCCGCCAGCGCATCCGGGTCGTCAAACACCTCGAATGCGGACATGTCCCGCAGTGGGAACCGTTGGATAAAGGCCAGGAACGTCTCCGTACCGGCAGCGGTGAGCACAAATGGGCTGTCTTGAAATCGAGGCATGGGCTTTGAATCCAAGGCGTTCCGTTCGACGGAACAGTGTGCCCGCGCGGTCTTCGCGCACAGCACAGCCCCACAGCACAAACCCATGGACGCGGGTCCAAAGGCCCGTGGTCGGGTCTGCGTGGGCTGGCTATGGGAGACTGCGCATCCGCGCCATGCCCCGATCACGCACAATCCAGATGCTTGTCGGTCTCGTGGCGCTCGCTGCGTTGGCGGCATGCAAGCGAGGGCCATCGGACGACGTGCGCGAGGAAATGGCGCGGCGAGAGCGGGTCAAGGCGTTCTTCCGTGACTATCCCGCGTGGTCGGGTCCGTCACTGCGCGATCGGTCGGAGCCGCATCTCATCACCCGAGTCGCCTCCACCCAGTTCGAGATGTCGGTCGCCCCAGTCGAGGCGGCTGGGAAGGGACCTGGCCTGTTGGTCTGCACAGTCGATGTGCACCCCTCGCGCGTCGTCGGCGACGCCCTGAGCAAGCCCGACTTTCAACTCACGCTGAGGGTCGACGGGGTCTACCGACGTTGGTGTTGCTCCAAAGAGAGCGAGTTCTTGGCGACATACGCCAACTTCGTCGCGGCGCGAGGCGTCGAGCTGCACTTTTCAATGTCCGACAAGGACCTGCATCGTGATGACTGGATAGGCTCCCAGAGCCTTGAGCACGATGGGAGCTTTCCGCTTGCTGTGCACACCAAGGACTTCGACGTCGATTGTCGGTGGCGAGCCAACGGCGAGCTCGGCCCGGCCATCGACGACGCAAGGTCACGCGCCGCCGAAGCGATGGAGGCGCTCGCAACCTCTGGTGGCGAGAACCGCCTCGAGACCCGCCGCGCGCTGCAGCACCTCGCGGGGCTGGTCGGCTGGTCGGACGCCGATCTGATGCGGGACGTCGCGACCTACGATGCGGCTGTCGCAGCCCCTGCGGCACCGCCGAGTCCACCCCCGAAGTAACGGGCGCACAGCGCACTCACGGCAGGGCTGGGTGGGGCCACACGATCGCCCGGGACAACGGCTTGTTTCCATCGGGGCCCTTGCGCCGCACGGGCGTCGACCCGCGCACAAAAAACCAGCGCGCGCGCGGGTCGGCGATGCCGCGGGCATCCGTTGCCGCACTCGCATGGGTCCACACCCCTGCTATCCACTCGCGGGTCGGGTCGAGGTCAGCGTCGGGGAGCTTGAATGCCCTGCACCCAAACGCGCTGGCCCCATCGCAAGCCTCGGGCATGGGCCCCGAGCCGACCAACGCCCACGCCGACGCCGGGCTGCGATCGATATCGGCGCCGCCGACGGTCGCCAGGACCGCCATGTCCACGCGATCGCCCACATGCCGCACGTGGAGGTACGCTGCGCGGCCATCCATCGGGTACCAGCCCGATCCCTCGACCCGACGCAGCTCGTCATGTTTGCCGTGCGGAAGTGTCGTCCAGTGATCGACGACGCCCAGCACCGCTGTAGTCGGAACAACAGGGACGGAGGCCGCAGATTCGGGTTGTTGGATCAGCACGAGTTCCTCCCGCGCGTCGCCATCCTGCCGAACGGTCTCGAGCATCACCGAGACCGACCCCGGGTTCAGCGGCAAGCCGGCCACGTCGCTCATGTCGACGCGAATGCGCTCGCCGACAAGAACGGGCTCGCCGACAAGTTGATAGCCCACGCCCTCGACACAGTGTGCGAGTGCGCGAGTGAGCCGTGGGTAGACGCCGTGCGCGTCGAGATTCCGCTGCGCTTTCCCGTCGACGGGAGTAAGCAGCACGAGCCGCAACGACGGGCTCGATGACAACCCGAGGCCTGCCGCTGCCACGACACGGTGGCCGAGCGACGCGGCATCCACAACCGCACCGCGAAGATCGACCCGCGTCGCGAACTCTGGCACGACGTATGCGTCATTTTCGTAGACGATCTGACCGAGCGACATCCCCATGAGCACGGGGTCACACGCGTCATCCTGCACCGAGAGAACCGCCGTTGCGGGCGACGCCTCAGGCACGGGTCCCTGCGTCGCCTGCGTGGGATTTTGGGGGGCCTCGACGGGCTGGGCGCGCGAGGCCGTCGACCGGCAGCCGGCCCCGATCAGCAGCGCTACGACCGCCACACAACTCCATCGCGCGCGAGAGCCCGCTCCAGGCCGGCGACCGGTCGATAGGTGGGAGCGTCGCACAGAGATCACGCTATCACCCCCGCGCTGTTCAGCTCACTCGAGCACCGCGGCCACGGCCTCGATCGTGGCCGCGTCCTCAAACGCATCGACCTGGTCGCGGTGTTCGTTGACATACGTCCGGTGTGCCTCGAACCAGGCAAGTGTTCGCTTGCGCGTGGCCTTTCGTTTCGCCATGACCATCATCAACGCGACCGTCTGCGGACTCCGAATGGTCCCGAACTCGTCGATAAACTGCTTGGCTCTCGGCGCGGGAACACCACCTCGAGCCTCGGCGCGCCGCACAAAGTCAGCATGCACCGCGGGACCGCCCAGCCAGGCGAACCGCGGTGAGAGGCTCGCGTGCATGAACGCGGAGGCCGAAAGAGACTGGACGACCTCGGCGTCGTCGGTCACAAAGTGCGCGGCGAACAGATGCTGCGGGGCGGCCCTTCGCACGGCCTCGGCCCCGTTGAGCGCCAAGTCCAGGCACATGTGGAGCGTCGTCCGCGGGCGGCCGCCCGCGTGCAGGGCAACGAGGCGGGCGCGAAGACCCTCATCGTGCGTCCGCAAGAGCAGAAAACCGACCAAGAACCCCATGGCATGGGTTGGGTGGGTCAGTGCATTGCCGAAGAGTCCTCCGACATCGTGCCCACGCCAGGCGGACGACTCCGCTCGCTCGAGCACGTCGACGATGGCGGTGAACGCGGCGTCGGTGCCGATCAAGGCTTCGAGCAGAAGTACGACGTGCTCCACGACGAACCAGTACCGGCTACGCGTGCACCATCCCTCGATCAGCATCGTGGCCTCGTCGGTCGAGATGGGCGCGGCCGATGTCATCTGCGCCAGCGCTGCGTCCTGACTCGGTGCTTTGTCGTTGAACGTGATCGCGTGCCCACGGACAAACGCCTGCGCGGTCAGGGACGACCACGCTTGGACAAACGGCGGGTCTACCTTCCGCAGTACCGAGGCCGCCTGCGCTGCGGGACTTCGCTTGGAGCTGTGATCTTTGGTCGCAGGTCGGGGCGGCCAGCGTCATCTCAGACCCGGATGATCGCTCCGCGCGTCACAGACACAGCTCTACGATAGCCGTCGTCTCGGCCCCATCGACACGGCGGTTGGTCAACACGTGCAGCCGACCGTCCGCTCCGCTGCTGATACCGACGCCCGTGTGCCCAAGGATCTCGTCGCCAACCGTGTCGTCATCCACGATCCACAGGAGTTCACCGCCCGCGGTGAACGCGGCGACAAAGAGGCCGTCGTCGTCGCCAAACGCCCCCTCGTCGCCTGTGACGTAGACCGTGCCGTCGGGGCCCGTCGCGGCTGCGTAGGCCGTCCCTGGGCGGATGACTGTGGCTGACCGCTGCCACAGCCACTCTTGCTGGCCCTGAGAGGAGAACCCCACGACCACGATCTCACCGAAGTCATAACTGCCGACCCCGTCTTCGGGATCGGGTTTTTCTTGCCGCACCCAGCCCGTCGCAACCAGCGACGCTCCCGATTTTGTGATCCCGTAGAACCGCCCCGACTCCGGTTCGAAGTTCGTCCCGACAACGCCCAAGGTCGAGACGGATTCGGCGCCGTCGGGGTCGGAGTACCGACCGAACCACGGCCCGTCCATGCTTCTCCCCGCCAGGTACACCTGCTCACCATCGGCGACCACCCCAGCGACCTCGTCGAGACCACCGCTTGGCGAAACATGGCTCCACAACACGCTCGCGCCAGCCAGACGTTCGACGCGGACCTGAGCCGCGGCCTCGTTATTGTCACCGGCCACCAACAACTCATGGGATTCGGTCGCCCCGAGCGCAGACCACCGCAGACCCGGGCGGCTGACACCGAAGGTCAGTTGCCCATCGGCGGTGTCCGCGTTGCCCAACAACCCCGTGATCTGATTGGCGGCGTAGACGCTTCCCGCGAAGTACAAAGTGCCATCGACCACTGCCAACGCTTGGGCCGTCGGGGGGCTGCCGCTGAGGTTGCCGCCAGGGACCGACTCGGCGGCAGACTCCCACAAGAGCTCACCTTCGGCGTCCATCGCGGCAAGCCACAAGGACATCGAGCGCGCATCGGCCATGGATCCTCCGACGTAGAGATTGCCGTCGGCGCCGCGCACCATGTCGCGCCCCACCGTGCGTTCGGCCATCCCCTCATACGACCGGATCGACAGAACTCCAGGCGCCCCATCGCAGCCACGTGGGGCTTGCCCGGTCTCGTCGGCATCACCGCCCTCGTTGGGGCCATCCAGGGAGTCGCCGTCGGAGCCGGTCGAAGCCCGGCTCGTTGCGCCAGATTCTCCAGAGCCACTGCCGTCTTGACTGCCGAGCGTCGGCCCGCAACCCGCCACCGCTGCCGCCCAAGCCAGCCAAACCAACCGATCCATCCACAAGAGTCTGACAGCAGCTCGGCGTCGCGTCGACTCAATCCTCCCTGCCGCCAACTCCGTTGCGGCGCGCCGCCCGAACTAGCTCTCCCAAGTCCGCTGGCAGTGCACGCACTTCCAGTGATACCGATGGATGTTGTGCTCGTGAATGTGGCCGTTTTCCCCCGCAGTGGAATACGTCCCAATGACCTCGCTGCGGTCGACGGCACCCGCAAGCCACCGAGCTTTGAGCTCGCGCAGGATCCGAAGCGCATCCACGGTAGGGGTGCCTCCCGCCTTGAGCGCTCCCACCAGGCGCCGCGCGATGGCATCCGACAGCGATTGCCCCGCATCACGGAGGCCCACTCGGACTTGCGCGGCCGCCTCCGCGTCGCCCGAGGCCAGCGTCGCCAGAATCTGCTTCGCAGCCCCGACGCCGACGCGTCAGCGCGGAGAAAGCGACACGGCGTAGGGCCGACCGAATGCACCTGCGTGAACGACGAGCATTGCGGGAGCGCCGGGCTCGACCCGCTCCCACACGATGTCGCCGGTGTCGATCAGCAACGTCGACTCAGGATCGCGCCACGACCGCAGGAGGAAGAACTCTTGGTTCTTGTTCTTGCGCATCTCGATCAACGTCGTCTCGCGTTGGATGCCCTCGGAGGTGTCGTAGAGCACGTTCGCTGCGTCGACAACCTGAACGATCATGATCGGAGACAGGACCGCCAAAATGCCCATCAGTTGGCTTGCCATCTTGTGCTCTCGCCTCCAGAGCGCCCATGCGCCCAAGCCGAGCGACCCCGCAGCGACAAGCCCGACCGCGAGCGGAACAAACAGTGGGATCCACATCTCCGACCACGTGCCCAACGTGGCGTGGGGCCCGGCCTGATGCATCACGTAGATCGTGCCTGCGCCCGAAGCCAACGCTACGAGCGCGACGAGGATGGTCGATAACACCTGCATCCGACCTGCAGATCACTAACACACGAGAGTGTTTCGACGGGTGCGGAGGCGTGCGACTATCGACCCACGTGCGGCTATCGATCATTGTCGTTGGTGTGTGCCTTGGCGTGCCAGTGTCCGCGGTGGCGGCAGAGCGACCCGCCCCGCTCCCAGACGAAGACAACTGCCGCCACTACCGCGGCACGTGCAGCGGCAACGACCCCAGCGTCCGGCTCGATGTGCTCTTATGCCCCGACCCCGACGGCGGTGAGGGCAGTATCGTCGGCAAGCTGCAGTGGTCGAGCACGCTCAGCGGCTGGAACCTGCGTCGCATCAAAGGCGCGTGGTCGGGCAGCACCCTGACCTTTCGTGACTCGGAGATCATCAAGGAGAAGCCCGCCAACGGCTACTACTTCTGCATCATCGATCCCTATGTGCTCGAGCAAGGCCCTTCAGGAACGCTCAGTGGCCGCTACAAGTCCGCGGCCTGCAACGACGACGCGAGCATCACGCTCGAGCCCGTCGCCCCCGACGCTCCCGAGGGCGACAAGATCGCGCCCAAGCCCAAGCCCGCGGAGGCACCTTCATCAGCAACGGAACCGTCAGACACCGCGACGCCCGAAACGGCTGAACGCACGGAGTCCCCAAGCCGCCGGGATGGCTGCGGGTGCGCGCCATCGCTCCTCGTCATGCTGCCGCTCGTGGGCATCCGCCGCCGAGTTCGACGGTAGCGTCATGCGACCCGCGAGCCTCGCGTGGATCACCACCCTCGCCTTCGCTTTCTCGGTCGACCCGGAGACGAGCCTCGGGGTGTGCGGGGAGCACTGCGTGGGCACGACGACGCACTGTGCAGCAGTCCGCTAGCATCGTGCCGCGTCACGCACCTCCGCTGCGGACGGCATCCCTGAATGCGACAATCCAGGCAGGTCCTCCGGCCTCGAAGGTGTCGGCGTCTGCGCCCTCTCCGACTAACGCAGCGCCCTGAGCAAGAACTCCCGCGTCAGCGGGCGGCCGCCGCTTCAACGCGCTTGGGGTACGGCGTGCCCGTGAGCCGAACGACCGCGTCGAAGCCTGCCTCCTGGCTTTGCTGGTCAACAAAGGTCTCTGGCCATACCTGGGCACCGATCTTCCCAACAAGCTTCTTGCGATGCTCCGTGGCGTAGAACTGCCCGCTGTGACCGACGTCGAGCGCCGCGACATCCAAGTACCGACGGGCGGCCGTCTTTAGCGACCCGGCCATGCCCATCAACGGCCCGAACAGCTTCATCATCCCTATCATCATCCCCATCATCATCCCCGCGTCCCGGGCAAAACCGCTGGCGGGCGCGGAGCCGGGCGACACCGCGTTGACGGTCATGCCGCTGGGGAGTTTTCGTGCCAACGCCGACGCCCACCAGGCCACGACGAGCTTGGCGGTGACGTACTCGTTCATGTTGGAGAACGATGCCGGACCCTTGATCCGCGCCAGCGCGTCGATGGCCGCCACCCTGTCTCCGTCGAAATGCTCGGCAGCGATCTCTGCGATGTCATGCACCTTCATCCCCGGCAAGTTGCCGCGTGCGCCTTCGGACCCGGCGATGAGAATATGAGCGTCGTCACTGAGTCGACCGTCGGCGAGCATCCGCATCGTCAGCACGTGATGCCCAACCAGGGTTGATGCCCATGTGATTTCGACGCCGTCGCTGTTGAACCTGGCCTCGGTGCCGGACGCCCCCGCGTTGAGGACAAGCAGATCGACGACGGTGCCACGCTGAGCCAACACATCCGCGGCAGCGTTCGCCGACGCGACCTCGGAGGTATCCACGGCGAGCACTTCGAATGGGTCCTTGCCGGTTCGCTCGACCAAGAGCGCGCGGGCAGCCTCGGCCTTCGCCTCGCTACGACACGCCAAGATCACAGTGCCCCAGCCCGCTTCGGCGAACTGCGCCGCGGCCTCGAACCCGACGCCAGAGTTGGCGCCCGTCAGCAAAACTGTTCTGTGGCTGGAGTTGCTCATCGTCCTGTCCTCACTTCGTGTGCAGAGTCGACGATCACCTGAACCGTCGGTTTGGTCGTATCGAACGCTACGCAGCACTCCAGCTCCGTCAGGCGTTCGTCAAATGTGTGGATGTCTTGGTAGCTCCACGCCGCCTCCACGACGCCATGCTCGCCGCCCACGTCGTAGTACGACGCAGTCCCTTTGAGCGGGCACTGCGTCGTCCGCTCGACGGGGCTCAACAGCTCACCGCGGACGTCGCCGGGCGGGAAGTACACAACGGGGTCGTAGACACTCGCGCCGACTTCCTTCACCAGCAGCGCTCGGTCGGACCGAGCCAGCACGGTGCCCCCGACGCGCGCGGTCGCGGTGCCGCGCAGTCGCTCAATGACCATGAAGTGCCGCGGCTCATCAGGCCGCCCGATCGCGTGCCGGACCAATGTCGCGGGGGAGTGTGGGATGGGGTTGGGTTGCATCGCGTCTCGCTCCGTGTCTTCGGTATGCGCTGCTGGATATGAAGAGGAAAGAACCGTTTTCCTTCATCTGTGGTAGAAAATTGAACCATGGCTGATGTCGAGAATCTGGACTGGGACCACCTGCGGGTGTTCTTGGCGACGATGCGGGGCAAGAGCCTCCGTCGGGCGGCCGATGCGCTGAATCTCAGTCATCCGACCGCGCGGCGTCGCCTCGGCCAACTCGAGGACCAGCTGGGATTGCAGCTGTTCGAGCGCCGACGGGACGGGCTGCACCCCACGCTCGAGGCCGGCGATCTCCAGCACGCCGCCGAAGCGGTTGAGCGCGCAGTGCAGGCGCTGGGCCGCGTTGCGCAAGCGGCCGACCCCGCCCTGCGCGGCCCGGTGCGGGTAACCGTGCCGCAGATCGTGGCCAGCGATCTTCTGATGCCGGACTTCGTCGCCTTCGCCAAGCGCTGGCCACAAATCGACCTCCAAATCGACGGCTCGTACGCCGTGGCCGATCTCGACCGCCGAGAGGCGGACGTCGCCATCCGACTCATGCCCCACGGTAAGCGGCCGGCGGAGCATCTGACCGGTCGGATGGCGGGCACCTCCTACAGCGCCACGTACGGGGAGGGAGACCACTGGATCGGATGGCACGGCGCTTCGCAGGACGCCTCGTGGATCAAGGACACGGAGCATCCCGAGCTCGCGACCCGCGGTGCGATGAACGACGGCGTGCTGCAGCGGGCGGCGTGCGAGGCGGGCATGGGTCTCACGGTCTTGCCGTGCTTCTTTGCCGAGCCCGCGCTCCGCCGCC
>Ga0316189_10005156_pt1 | contig 12525 bp, 11 predicted proteins | sample LowCovwburrow_MG_FD_204930 | JGI IMG/M metagenome (GOLD analysis project Ga0316189, IMG submission 204930) | Coastal sediment microbial communities from Maine, United States - Lowes Cove worm burrow | ecosystem: Environmental > Aquatic > Marine > Coastal > Sediment | place: USA: Maine... | reverse complement strand
GACATCAACGCCAGCGGGTAAAAACGGTCATCTGGTCAAGGGCGGATCGTGGGATGACAAGGGATGTGGTATCTGCCGGGCGGCGGCCCGTCATGGACGTCCTGATGCTCTCAAGCATATTCTTGTTGGATTTCGCCTTGTGCGCGAAGACAGTTGAAATCGCTGAAAACCCACATTTATTACACGAACACTCACACTAATGTGAAGCAGCTTTACAGAAATTGACAACATAAATGTGGTCATTCCCCTAGTGTGATGTTGTCGTAAAAAAGTTTCCGGGGGACGTTTCCGGTCATAATCGTTCAATCACAAATCCACATTCTGATGGAGGGAAATGAAAACATGAAGTCTAACAAGAAAACTTTGCTTTCAACTGTTGCCGTGCTGCCAATTGCTTTTGGCCTGGCAACCGGCACTGTTGCCCTGACTACTGGCGTTGTCTCTGATATGGGAGCAGCCTATGCCGCATCCTGTAACCCCTGTAACCCCTGCAACCCGTGTGCCGCGAAAAAGAAATGCAGCCCTTGCAATCCTTGTGCAGCTAAAAAATGTAACCCCTGCAACCCCTGTGCTGCCAAAAAATGCAACCCGTGTAATCCATGTGCTGCTAAAAAGAAAAACCCTTGCCAGTCTTCACTTAATGATAGTGCAATTATAAAAGTTGCAGCATCTTGCAACCCATGTGCAGCTAAAAAATGTAACCCTTGCAACCCATGTGCAGCCAAAAAAGCCTGTAATCCATGTGCGGCTAAAAAGAAATGCAACCCTTGCAATCCTTGTGCAGCTAAAAAATGTAATCCGTGCAACCCATGTGCGGCTAAAAAGAAAAACCCATGTGCCGCCAATTAGGCAAAAGCAATAATTAATAACGGGCAAACAGGGCCAACCTGTTTGCCCTTTTCATCTTTACAGTCTTGGAGGGCTTAATGAAACTTTTAAGAAAACAACTATTATCAACAGCTTCGGTTGTTCCTCTCGCTCTCGGTCTGGTGGCCGGTGCAGCAACGCTTAGTGTTGCGACAATAATCGATTTACCCAGCGCATTTGCAGCATCATGCAGCCCCTGCAATCCGTGTGCAGCCAAAAAGCCCTGCAACCCTTGCAATCCGTGCGCGGCCAAAAAATGTAACCCGTGCAACCCGTGTGCAGCTAAAAAAGCCTGTAATCCTTGCAACCCTTGTGCAGCCAAAAAAGCCTGTAATCCTTGCAATCCATGTGCAGCCAAAAAAGCCTGTAATCCTTGCAATCCATGTGCAGCCAAAAAAGCCTGTAACCCTTGCAATCCATGTGCGGCCAAAAAAGCCTGTAACCCTTGCAACCCATGTGCGGCTAAAAAAGCCTGTAACCCTTGCAACCCGTGTGCGGCTAAAAAAGCCTGTAACCCTTGCAACCCATGTGCAGCCAAAAAAGCTTGTAACCCTTGCAACCCATGTGCAGCTAAAAATGCCTGTAACCCATGTGCAGCCGGTGGCGGTGGTGCCTCGGCAACGGCCTGTTTTGTGCCTCGCATGAAAAAAGCAGCGGCCAGCAACCCGTGTGCCGCCAAAAAATGTAACCCATGTGCACCCAAGAAAGCCTGTAATCCTTGCAACCCGTGTGCAGCTAAAAAAGCCTGTAACCCTTGCAACCCATGTGCAGCCAAAAAAGCCTGTAATCCATGTGCGGCTAAAAAGCCGAGCAATCCTTGCAACCCGTGTGCAGCCAAAAACCCTTGCGGTGCGTGTAATCCATGTAACCCATGTGCGGCTGCTCCGGAAGTTGAGCTGTCTGAGGCGGAAATGACTGCCCTGTATGACTGTCTGGTCCCGAACCTGAAGAAAGCCTATAACAGCACAGGTCACTGGTCAGCCAAGAAATGGAGCAAATGGCAGAGCTTCTCCAAAACCGGCTATCGCTCTGATACTCATGGCGGACGCTTTGTACAAAACTATGCCAACAAAATTGCGGCCAAGTCTTATGGCGGCTATGAAAAAACCACCAAAATGCCAATAGGTTCAACTCTGGCCAAGCCAAGCTTTACTGTTGGCGCTAATGGTCAGGCAGCCATGGGGCCGCTGTTCATTATGGAAAAAATGACCAGCGGCTGGAACAAGGCCACCGGTGACTGGCGCTATGCCATGATCATGCCGGGCGGTAATCTGTTTGGTATGACAAAAGGCAAAAATGCCGGTGGCATGACGTTCTGCCATGAGTGCCACGAAGGCGGTGAGGACAACGACTTTATGTTGTTCCTGCCTGAAGAAAACCGCAAGTAAGACGCTCTTGCCTTGAGACAACAATCATTCGCCTCCGGCAAGTCAATTGCCGGAGGTTTTTTTTGAGGAAACGAGCATGAAGAAAATACTCATTACCGCGTTTATGAGTGCTGTCTTGTCAGCCAGTATGGCACATGCGGCAGAAACCATATCCGGCCCGCCACAGGTACTCGATGGCACGACAATGGTTGTTAACAACACAACCGTTAAACTTGACCATATTCACAGCCTGAAACCGGGGGCCGCATGTGTGTGGAAAAACCGGCCGCTTGATTGTGGTGTACTGGCCACAGCGGGTCTTAAAGACCTTGTTGCCGGGGCAGATGTTGTCTGCTTGCAAAACACATCCGGTAACTTCACCTGTACTGCTGGTGGTTATGATCTGGCCTATGGCCTCATTCATGCCGGCTGGGCTGTGCCAGGCAAAGGGGCCCCGGCACGCTATTTCAGCAAGCAGGAACGGACAAAAAAACGCCAGCTCGGCCTGTGGGGTGCTAAAAACCCTGATGGTAAAACCATGGCGACCTTGATTTCCAAACTTTAGAATCGATCAAATTATCGACCTTCAAATAATTCCACTTGAAGGTTGTTTGATCTGGGGCCAAGATAGCAAATATGAGCACGGCACCGGTTTTTAATATCGATATGACGGAATTCTGGCAGGACCCTTATCCTGCTCTGGCAAAGATGCGCGAAAAACATCCGATTTGTTCCGTGCCGCAACTTGGGGGAAGCGTTTTTGCCGGACGTGATGACATTTTTGTCTGTGAAAAAAATATTGACGTGTTCAGTTCTCATCAACCCGAAGGATTGATGAACAAACTGATGGGCCACAATATGATGCGCAAGGATGGCCCCGAGCATACACAAGAGCGCAGTATGATTTTCCCCACTGTATCACCCAAAACAGTGCGGGATCACTGGAGTTCATTATTTGCGCAACGCACTGATGAAATTCTTGAGCGATTGCAGCCAGCGCGAAAAGCTGATTTGTGTGCTGATTACGCCTTGCCGGTTTCGGGCGAGGCTTTGAAAGTGATTACCGGGCTAAGCAATGTCAGTTTTGCCGACATGGACGCCTGGTCGCAGGCAATGATCGACGGCATTTCCAATTATCTTGGCAACGAACAGATAGAACAACGCTGCCAACAAGCCACTGCCAGCATCGATGCGGCGATTGATGACATGGTGCCGGTCCTTAGAAAAACGCCTGATCAAAGTCTGCTGGCGGTCATGTTGGCCGCTGATCTGCCAATGGACAGTGTACGGGCCAATATCAAGCTGGCGATAAGTGGTGGGCAGAATGAACCACGTGATGTTATTGCCGGGGCAGCCTGGGCAATGTTGACCCACAAGGATCAATTGCAACAGGTGCTGGCTGGCGAAATAACATGGCGGCAGGTTTTTGAGGAATATTGCCGGTGGATTTCGCCCATCGGCATGACGCCAAGACGCATCGCACAGAACCACACCTATAAGACAATAGACTTTTTTGAAGATGACAAGGTGTTTTTCATGTTCAGTTCGGCCAACCGGGATGAACAGCATTTTGAAAACAGCCAGCAGTTTGACATCAACCGCGATGTCTCAAAGTCTATCGCCTTTGGCGCCGGTCCGCATTTTTGCGCCGGGGCATGGGCCGCACGCGCTCTGGTTGGCGAGGTTGCCCTGCCAAAATTATTCAAGCGATTGAAAAACCTGGCGCTTGATGATGACGGGGTGCAATTTGGCGGCTGGGCTTTTCGTGGGCCGTTACGGGTTGGTGTTAAGTGGGATGGATAAGGGGGGTTATTTCTCTCACGACGTTGGTTTATTTCTCTCACGGCTAATCCTCGCTACGCTCGGGCCTGCGAGGCGCGGCGCAGTAGCGCCGGGGTCCTCACTGCGTTCGTCCGCTGCGGATTCTTAGAACGGCCCGAGTATAAGTGAGTGCTTCAAGCAAATTTGTCGATTGGTTTGCCGCTTGTTGCGTGGCTTGGTTGGCGCAAAGAACGTTTGAACCGGGGTACAATTTCCTCCGCGGTGTTGACCACATCAAAATGTACGGCCATGCCGACACGGATGAATTGTTCGGCCCGCATATGATCCAGCAGCTGGATAAAGGGTCCCCAATAATTGTTAATATTGGCCACAAATATCGGTTTGCTGTGCTGGTTGAGCTGAGCCCAGGTTGAGACCTCAACCAGTTCTTCCAAAGTACCGATTCCGCCGGGCAGGGCGACAAAACCGTCTGACTTTTCGAACATGGCCATTTTACGTTCATGCATATTGGTGGTCACCACCAGCTCTTGCATGTCTTCAAGCATCATTTCCCGCTTGATCAGAAATTCGGGAATTACACCGGTTACATGACCGCCTGCCTCGATCACGGCGCGAGCCACCTCGCCCATCAGGCCCGTACCACCACCGCCATATACCAGACCGATTTCAGCTTTGGCCATTGCTGTTCCCAGCACCCGGGCACTGGCCATATAGGCCGGATTTACGCCGGGACCTGAACCACAATACACACATAAATTTCGAATCTTATCCATAAACTACCTTTTGCTTTTTACAGGCCTTTCGTCAAGTCCAGTCTCTTTTCGCTCGTGGCGTTTCTTTGCTTTGCCAACAACATTTCAAGGTCAAATGATGGTCACCATATGTGTCCTTATGTGCATTGAACGAATTGTCGTCACATGCTTTAATAAAAGACAAAGCGGGGTATAATATTATACAATTAGCGGGCTGCAAAGACCTTTAACATATAAGCACGGCAACAGGGGAATTGCCTAAACAATATAAAGGCGTATAAGCAGTCTCATTATTTGTTTCCGAATGACTTTCACCAGATAGTCATTTGGCCTTAAAAGAAAGATAGAAGATGGCGATAAATCCTCTCATCGTTTTCGTTGGCCTTACAGTTACAACACTGGGTGGCCTGGTTGTCGTTACACAACAAAACATCAACCCATTTGCCAAAACACCTGTTGCAAAGCTGTTGCAGCAACCTGCCCCACCAGCACCAAACCTTGGATCGAGCGAGACCCCGGTAAAGAAACTGGCAAGCCTGCCAAAAAAAGTTCAAAACACCGAAACAAAAGCACCTGCTGTTGATGCTCTGACGGTCAAGCCGAAAGCGCCTGTTTCGTCTGCAGAAACTGCTCCGACTTTTGACGTGGTCAGGGTTGAAGGCGATGGCGGCACGGTCATTGTTGGCAGAGCGGCACCGGGCGCTGAGGTTTCTTTGATGCTGAACGGAAAAGTTATTGGCCAGTCCGCCACCAATGAAAACGGCGACTGGGTCTTTATACCGGACCAATTACTGCCAAAGGGCGATCATGAACTGATTGTTGAAGCTGCTGGAAAAAATGGCGCGGTTTTGCGTTCTGCCCAATCGATATTTATTTCCATGCCCAAAGGTACTGTCGAAAAACCGCTGGTCGTTGTCTCGCGCCCGGATGCGCCGACGCGCGTTTTGCAAAAACCAGAAGTAAAATCAGAAACGGTGATTGCAAAAGCTGTGGTGGAGAAACCGCTACAAAAGACCGCGCCTGAAGCACCTGCACCGGCAAAAACTGTCATTGAAAAAACCGCCAGTCTGCAAACACCTCGGGCAAAGCAGCCAACAGTCCTTGAAAAAACTAAAGCTCCAGTGCCAGCCGGTATAGTGCCAGCCGGTACAGTGCCGCTGACCTTTGGCACAGTTGACTATAATGATCAGGGCGACATTGTATTTTCTGGAACAGCAAAGGCTGGAAAAACCATCCGCCTCTATATTGACAATCAGGTCGTTGGCGATTCCCAAGTTGACCAAAGTGGAAATTGGACATTTCACGGACGTGAGCGAATCAAGCCGGGTGAACATGAATTGCGGGCTGATCAAGTTACTGATAATGGCCAGGTTGCCCAGCGCACAGCCGTTCCCTTTGTGCGCGCCAAACCGAGCGCCGTTGCTTCGCTGTTGAAAAAACGCCAGAGTGATGCCGTATTAAAGGTTACTGCGATTCCCGCACCAACTGCGCCTGTTGTTACCAGTAAGAAAGCAGCGAAAGAGCCTGTTGAAGCAACACCGGCTCAACCACCTGTTACCAAGATGGCCGCGAAAGAGCCTGTTAAAGCAACACCGGCTCAACCAACTGTTACCAAGATGGCCGCGAAAGAGCCGGTACCTGTCGAACCTGTGACACCTGAAGCGAAAAAACCTGAAATGGTTTCCCATGTGGTTATTCAGCCTGGCAACAATCTGTGGAATATCTCGCGTGTCATTTATGGCAAGGGCGTTGCCTATACAACGATTTATCAGGCCAACAAGAAACAGATCAAAAGACCGGACCGGATTTATCCGGGGCAAATCTTTACAACGCCAGGTGCCTTGTCATCAGGCAAAATTGGTCCGGATCAGCGTGAACCAATCGGATCAGTTACAGAAAACAGCACTGCGGGCACTAATTAGAGCCTGCTACTCTGAAAAATCGACCTGCCGGCAAGTCAAACCATTTGACGGCAGGCCAATATAGGCATTGTAAACCTCTCATCATGTCTTACATAGAGGTCTTGCACATTCCCCAAACATCCGGTCTGTTTTATGTCACCACCAATTGTTCAATCTGACAGTATTTACGAATACAAAGAAGGCAGTCAGGTGAAAACGCTTTTGGCGATTTTGCCCTATTTGTGGCCTGACGGACGCAGCGACCTTAAAGTGCGCGTTATTGCGGCAATGGTTGCTCTGGTGTTTGCCAAGATCATTACCGTGACAACCCCGTTCAGCTTTAAATATGCAGTGGATTCCCTGACACATGGCGGTGCGGCGGTTTCTGTTTTGTCGCTGATGCTGGTACCGATGTTTCTGGTTATCGCCTATGGGTTTGGCCGGGTTATGATGGTCGTCATGACGCAAGTTCGTGACGGGATATTTGCCAAGGTCGGGCAAAGTGCAGTGCGTGATCTTGCCATTCGCACCTTCAACCATTTGCACAATTTGTCGCTGCGGTTTCATCTGGAGCGGCGAACCGGCGGCTTGACACGGGTTATTGAACGCGGCACCAAAGGCATAGATATTATCTTGCGGTTTTCGCTGTTCAATTCATTCCCGACAATGATTGAGCTGGTTTTGGTCTGTGGCATTCTTGCCTGGAATTATGGCTGGATTTATGCGTTTATTACCGCCGTTACTGTTGTGCTCTATGTCGGTTTTACTTTTCAAATGACTGAATGGCGTATTGCCATTCGCCGCGACATGAATGATGCCGATACCGAGGCCAACACCAAAGCGGTGGACAGTCTGCTCAATTATGAGACGGTTAAATATTTTGGTAATGAGAAGCATGAAGCCCGACGCTTTGAAATTTCCATGAAAAAATATGAAAGAGCGGCGGTTAAAACCTGGACTTCCCTTACGGTTTTGAACTCTGGTCAGGCGCTGATTTTCACCATCGGCATGACAATTTGCATGGTCCTTGCTGCTGACAGCGTTACGAGCGGTGTGCTGACGGTTGGCGATTTTGTTCTGATCAATGCCTTTATGATCCAACTCTATATTCCGCTTAATTTTCTTGGGACGGTGTATCGCGACATCAAACAGGGTTTGGTCGATGTTGAAACCATGTTTTCCCTGATGGATGTCGCGCCTGATGTGCAGGATGTGCCCGGCGCCAAAACATTGCAGGTTGGTAAAGGCGAAATTGAATTTGACAATGTGTGCTTTTCCTATGACCCGGCCCGCAATATTCTTAAGAACGTTTCTTTCAAGGTGCCAGCGGGCAGCAAGACGGCGATTGTCGGACCATCAGGCGCCGGTAAATCAACGATTTCGCGCATTCTCTACCGGTTTTATAATCTGGCCAGCGGTGAAATTCGTATCGATGGCCAAAACATCGCCAACGCCAGACAGGACAGCTTGCGGGCAGCCATCGGCATGGTGCCACAGGACACTGTGCTGTTTAATGATACGGTTTTGTACAATATTGGTTACGGGCGCCCTGATGCTGACAGGGAAGAAATTATTGAGGCGGCAAAAATGGCTCAGGTGCATGATTTTGTTGCGCATCTGCCTGAAGGTTATGAGGCCATCGTGGGTGAGCGGGGGCTGAAATTATCAGGTGGTGAGAAACAGCGGGTGGCGATTGCCCGCACCATTTTGAAAGCACCTCCGATCCTTATTCTCGATGAAGCAACGTCAGCGCTTGATACGATGACCGAGCAGGAAATCCAGTCAGCCCTTGGTCTGGTTTCAAAAGACCGCACAACATTGGTTATTGCCCACCGACTCTCAACGGTGATTGATGCGGATGAAATTCTGGTGCTGGTCGCCGGTGAGGTGGTTGAACGCGGTAAACATAATGATTTGCTGGAATCAAAAGGCGTTTATGCCGATATGTGGAACCGGCAGCTTGAGGCCGATGAGGCGCGGCGGTTGCTGGTTGAAAACCAAAAGGCCGGCATTGTGCCGCATATTCTGGCGGATTAAAATTCGATGTCATTTGCCGCCTGCGCCTTTTCACGCTAAACATATATCAACATTCTTGCGGTAACATCGTAAGCAGTTTTTTCAGGAGTCTTTATCTGTGATTGAATCCATTCTTTCTATCTTTGTACCAATTCACAAGGAAGGCCACCGGTTTATCGCCATTTTTGCTGCCATCGCATTGGCTATGTTCTGGTGGATGCCCGATTTATTTGGCTGGGTTGGCGTTATTTTAACCTTGTGGTGTGTATATTTTTTCCGCGACCCAGAGCGGGTAACACCCATTCAGGACGGGCTTATCATTTCACCGGCTGATGGTCATGTCAGCATGATCGAAACGGTCAAAGTACCACCTGAGCTGGCACTTGATGATGATGAAGCGGTACGGATTTCGGTGTTCATGAATGTTTTTGATGTGCATGTGAACCGCTCGCCGGTCAACGGTAAAATCACCAAGATCAACTACATTCCCGGCAAGTTTATCAATGCCGAACTCGACAAGGCAAGTGAGCATAATGAGCGTCAGGCGCTGAGCGTTGAGACCAGTGAAGGGATAAAAATCGGTTTTGTGCAAATTGCCGGTCTGGTGGCACGGCGGATTGTAAAATTTGTCAATGAAGGAGATCAGCTTTTGGCCGGTCAACGCTTTGGCCTGATCCGCTTTGGCAGTCGGGTGGATGTTTATTTACCTAAAGGTCACGAAGCTCTGGTATGTGTAGGCCAGAAAGCGATTGCGGGCGAGACAGTTCTGGCCGACATATCCTGTGATCATAAACCCCGGACAGGCCGTACAAGTTAAGCATTAAGGCTGTTGGATATATTATGGATCCCTTTGACGCCCCGATTAAAGACCCGAATTCGCCACGTCAGGCTCGCCTGAAGCGATTTAAACGGATTCCGCTTAAGTTTCTGTTGCCCAATGCCATTACCCTGCTGGCACTTTGCCTCGGTGTTACGGCCATTCGCTGGGCCATGGAGGGGCGGTTCGAGCTAGCCGTTTCGGCGATTATTGTTGCTACCATTCTTGATGCGCTTGATGGCCGGGTGGCACGGCTTCTTAAAGGGGCCAGCCGCTTCGGGGCAGAGCTGGATTCGCTGGCGGATTTTGTCAATTTTGGTGTTACGCCTGCCTTGTTGATTTATATGTGGTCGCTGCAGTCTTTAAAAAACCTTGGCTGGGTGGTTGCTTTGGCGCTGGTGATCGCTATGGCCTTGCGGCTGGCGCGATTTAATGTGGCGCTTGAAGATCCTGACAAACCGGCATGGGCGGTCAAATTTTTTACTGGTGTTCCGGCACCGGCCGGGGCGGCTCTTGCCATGTTGCCGATGTATCTGGGATTTTTAGATATTATTCCTGATCCAAAAGCTGCCGCTCCTTATATTCTGGTGTTTGTTGCCTTTGTTGCCTTTTTGATTATCAGCAAAATTCCAACATATTCCGGCAAAGGCAGCGGCCAGAGGGTAGACCGTGATCTGGTCTTACCAATTTTAACTGGCAGTGTGTTGTTCACGGTTTTGCTGATCAGCTATCCGTGGCAATTGTTAAGCCTGTGCGTGGTTGGCTATCTGGTGTTGATACCAGCAAGCTGGCGCAGCTTTAACCGGCACCATAAAGCTGACCTTGATAAGCAAAGTTGAGTTAACCGGCTGAAGATATGTATTGCATCATTTCGGCGGCTTCTCGTTCTGTCGCTGCAATGCGGGCCTTGACCACATCACCAATTGAGACGACACCCTCAACCTTGCCATCAACCACAACCGGCACATGGCGAATGCGGTTTTCTGTCATCAGCCCCATCAACATTGTTATGTTGTCGCCGGGAAGACAGGTGACAACCTTTTTGGTCATAATATCTGCTGCGGTATTACTCACTACTGACGAACCAGCACTGGCCATCTTGCGAACGATATCTCGCTCTGAAACGATCCCGACCAGAGCTTCCTTGTCATCAACAACAAAGATAGCACCAATGCGATGCTCGGCCAGACGCTTTGCGATGAATTCCAGATTGTCCGAAGGTTTGCAGGACACCAGTGTTGCGCCCTGTTTTTGACCTAAAATGCTTGCAACTGTCATAAATGTTCCTCTCGATTTTGTTCTGAGAGAACAATCATAGCATATTTATTCGAAAAACGCTTTAGCGCCTGTCGCGTTGAATTGAATTGAATTCATTTTCTCGGTCGAACGGGCTTGTTGAGCAAGCCCTGCCTCGCCCAAGCAAATAAATCCTTAATTCCGTTTGTAAACGCGACAGGCGCTATCTGCTATTCGGCAGCTTTAATGAGGTCTTTATCAGCCTTCAAATCGTTGTCATTGACAGGCTTTGCCTTGTGGGAGTTTTCCCTGCCAAAACGAGCCAACACTTTGGCATATATGTTAACAAACATATCCTTCCAGACAGTCGGGGCTGCCAGCAATACCGGGGTCAGAAACAGAGTCAGAACGGTGGCAAAGGCGAGACCAAAACTGATGGCTGTGGCCAGTTGAACCCACCAGTTCGAACTTAGCGAGCCAATTTGGACAGAGCGATCAAACCAGCCCAAATTGATCTGGAAAATCATCGGCAACAGGCCAAAAATTGTGGTGACTGAGGTTAACAATACAGGGCGCAGGCGCTGGGCAGCGGTGCGCAAGACAGCCTGACGAACCGGGATGCCTTCTGAAAGCTGCACATGATAGGTATCTATCAGAACAATGGCATTGTTCACAACGATCCCCGCCAGCGCAATAATGCCGGTTCCGGTCATGATCACTGAAAAAGACTGGCCGGTGACCATCATACCAATCAGCACGCCCGATACTGACATAACCAATGTCGAGAGTGTCAGCACGGCATGATAAAAACTGTTGAACTGGGTGACCAGAATGATGAACATCAAAAAGATACTGGCCAGCATGGCCTTGGTTAAAAAGGCCTGCGATTTCTTTTTGTTTTCATCGCCGCCCCGGAAACGGAATTTTACCCCAGGTGCCCAACTTTGCGCCTTGAGCCAGGTATCCAGCTCGGCAATTTTGGTATCCGGGTCAACTCCTTGTGCGGCATTGGCCTTGACATAGACCGAAACCAGGCCGTCTTTACGAACGATGTTATCAACGGCAGGTTTGACTTTGCGGGTGACAAAATTCGATAGCGGCACCATGCCATTGGGGGTTCTGATACGCATATTCTGGATACGCTCAAGCGAACGTTCCTGCCGTGGCAGACGAACCCGGATATCAACCTCTTCGGTTGAATCATCGGGTCGATAGGTGCCGACCAGAATGCCGTTGGTGACCAGTTGAATGATCGCCCCGACCGAAGATATGTCGGTGCCATAGCGCCCGGCTTCCTTGCGATTGACGTCCAATGTCCATTCAATGCCGGGCAGCGGGGTTTCATCGGTAATATCAACAAGGCCTGTAACGCTTTTTTCAAGATGGGCGCGAATTCGTTTAGCTGCCGCATTGGTGGTTGCCGCATCATGGGCGCGCACCTGCAGACGGATATCCTTGCCGCTTGGCGGGCCGTCTTCACGCTTTTTGATTTCAACTATAAGCCCTGCCATATGGGCGGTTTTCTCACGCGCTTCCTGTAAAATTAACGCACCTCTGCGCCGGGTGTTAAAATCACCCAGTTCAATGGTGATCTCGCCAACCACATCTTTTGGCTTGTCGAGCCCGCCACCACTGCCGATGCGCGGGCCACCGGCACTACTGCCGCCAACCGATGTCGCAACTGTTTCAATGCCATCAACCGACAGCAGTTTTTCTTCAACTTTTTTGGTCAGGCGCAGCTTGTCATCAACAGAAATATTACCACGGGCACGAACATAGACAATGGC
>Ga0316189_10005155_pt1 | contig 12525 bp, 4 predicted proteins | sample LowCovwburrow_MG_FD_204930 | JGI IMG/M metagenome (GOLD analysis project Ga0316189, IMG submission 204930) | Coastal sediment microbial communities from Maine, United States - Lowes Cove worm burrow | ecosystem: Environmental > Aquatic > Marine > Coastal > Sediment | place: USA: Maine... | reverse complement strand
TAAGAACTTGGTTACAAGAACTCGCATTATCATCAGTCTTATCTATAACTCTAATAATAAGGTCTCCAGCTGAAGTACAATTATCACTAACGCAACCAGATAGACTTGGAATCGTAATACCTCCAGCTGTCCATGAGGTACTTGTATTTATTTCATCACCAACATTAAGTGAGATTGCTGCATCAGCAGGACAATCAGCACCACCTGAAGTAGTAAAAACATCATCGGCTTCGCAAGCGAAGTCCCAAACTGGAGCGGTATCATCAACGAAAGTATATGTACAAACAAATTCACCTGAGATGTTACCACATGCGTCTTCAGCTTCAAAAGTAATGGTAAGAACTTGGTTACAAGAACTCGCATTATCATCAGTCTTATCTATAACTCTAATAATAAGGTCTCCAGCTGAAGTACAATTATCACTAACGCAACCAGATAGACTTGGAATCGTAATACCTCCAGCAGTCCATGAGGTACTTGTATTTATTTCATCACCAACATTAAGTGAGATTGCTGCATCAGCAGGACAATCAGCACCACCTGAAGTAGTATAAACCGCATCGCTTTCGCAACCGAAGTCCCAAACTGGAGCGGTATCGTCATATACATTAATAGTTTGTGAGACACTGGACTGGTTGCCACAATCATCTATAAAGGTCCATGTTCTTACCATGGTAAATTGATTCTCACAGTTGCGGTTTGTTATCGCTACAGACGGGCTTACGGTAATGTCGACATTACAGTTGTCATTTGCTGTTAAATCGACAGGCGGTGGTACATCTGTTGCACATTGCACGTTCACGTCCGCTGGTGGTACTGGTGGAACAGGAGCTGTATCATCATTAACATTTATGGTTTGTGACACACTAGATTCGTTGCCACATCTATCTGCAAATGTCCATGTGCGTACCATTATAAACTGGCTCTCACAATTGCGGTTTGTTATCGCTACAGATGGGCTTACGGTAATTTCTCCATCACAGTTATCGCTTGCCGTTAAATCTACAGGAGCTGGAACGTCACTAGCACATTGCAAAATAAGATCTGCAGGTGCTGCTGGTGCAACTGGTGGTGTTGTATCTACAACCGTAATGGCTTGTGTACATGTTTTAAATGCTACACCATCATATAATAATGTGTATGTTCTTGTAAAATCTGCACCATCTCCATCACCACAAACATCAATATCACCAGTATCTCTATGGGTCATTGTGACAGTAGCTTCACAGGCTTCAATGTTAGTAAACACATCTCCGGGATTGGTAAATGCTGTTGGTATGTCGCAACCCTCTTTGTCAATTCTGCTTAGATTACAAGTTGCGCTTGGCTCACAACGACCTACCTGAATTAAATTACCAGATGGTGTTGATCCGTTAACCTCATTGAAATCTAGCTTTTTAGTATAGGTGGCCGTCCCAGGGTCGTATTCGAACAATACGCCTTTATTATTTGTACCACCAAATTTGGTCATCCCGTAGAGCTTCCCGTTGGGGGACTGAAACAAGCTGCCTAATGGAATCCTACCCTTTAGAGCAGTCCCACCAAAATCATGCTTTTTAGTATAGGTGGACGTACTAGGGTTGTACTCGAACAGCACCCCTGTATTGTTTGCACCACCACTTGCGGTCATCCCGTAGAGCTTCCCGTTGGGGGCCCCAACCAAGCGGCCATATGGATTTGACCCTTTCACAGCCTCATCAAAATCTAGCTTTTTAGTATAGATTCCCGTCACGGGGCTGTAATTGAACAGCACACCATCGTTATTTATACCACCAAGTCGGGTCATCCCGTAGAGGAACCCGTTGGAAGCCTGAACCAAGCTACCCTTTGGGTTAGCACCTTTCTCATCCCCACCAAGATTTACCTTTTTAGTATAGTTGGACGTCCCAGGGTCGTACTCGAACAGTACGCCTTGACCAGCACCAAATGTACCACCAGCTCGGGTCATCCCGTAGAGCTTTCCGTTGGAGGCCAGAATCAAGCTGCCCTCTGGATTTGCCCCTTTTGCACTCCCATTAAAATCTACCTTTTTAGAATAGGTCCCCGTCCCAGGGTCGTACTCGAACAATACGCCTTGATTATTTGTACCGCCCTCTGACGTCATCCCGTAGAGCTTCCCGTTGAAGGCCTCAACCAAGCTGCCCTCTGGAAATCGACCTTTCGCAGACCTATCAAAATTCACCTTTTTTGTATGGGTGGACGTCACAGGATCGTACTCGAACAGCACGCCATCGTTATTTAGACCACCCTCTCGGGTCATCCCATAGACCTTCCCGTTGGAGGCCTCAAGCAAGCTGCCTAATGGAAATCGACCGTTCGCAGCTCCATCAAAAAATAGCCTTCTGGTATAAGTGTCCGTCCCAAGGTCGTACTCAAACAGGACGCCTTTATCAGATCCACTACCGCCTTCTGAGGTCAACCCGTAGAAATTCCCATTGGTGGCCTGAATCAAGCTGCCTAACGGAATAGAACCATCCACAGTACCACCAAAATCAACCTTTTTTGTATAGGTGGTCGCCCCAGGGTCGTACTCGAACAGCACGCCACCACCACCAGCACCCTTTGAGACCATCCCGTAGAGCTTCCCGTTGGAGGCCTCAATCAAGCTGCCCTCTGGAACAGCAGGTTTCGAAAAACCTTTAAAATTTATCTTTTTAGTATAGGTCCCCACTCCAGGTCCATCCTCGTACTCGAACAGGACGCCTAGACCATCTGTACCACCAAGTCGGGTCATCCCGTAGAGCTTTCCGTTGGAGGCCTGAACCAAGCTACCTAATGGCTTTGAACCTTTCGTAGTCCCATCAAAATTCCTCCTTTTATTATAGCTCCCATTCACAGGATCGTACCTGAACAGCACACCAAGGTTATTTGTACCACCAAGTTCTGTCATCCCGTAGAGTTTCCCGTTGGAGGCCTGAACCAAGCTGCCTGATGGTTTTGACCCTTTCACAGCCCCATCAAAATCTAGCTTTTTAGTATAGGTGTTCGTCACAGGGTCGTACTCGAACAATACGCCATCGTTATTTAGACCACCCCTTGAGGTCATTCCGTATAGCTTCCCGTTGGACGCCTGAATCAAGCTGCCTAATGGACCACTACCTTGCGTAGTAAAAGAAAAATTTAGTTTTTTAGTATAGGTGGAGCTCACAGGGTCGTACTCGAACAGAACACCACTATTAGTTGTGCCACCCCTTGAGGTCATCCCGTAGAGCTTTCCGTTGGAGGCCTGAATCAAGCTACCCTCTGGATTAGAACCTTTCGCAGTCCCATCAAAATCTAGCTTTTTAGTATAGGTGATTGCCACAGGGTCGTACTCGAACAGGACTCCATGATTATTTGTACCACCTTCTCGGGTCATCCCGTAGAGCTTCCCGTTGGAGGCCTGAACCAAGCTGCCATGTGGACTTGCTCCTGGGGTTTCTATAGGAAAAGAATATACCACACTTTGGTTGTTACCATTAGCATCGGTTTTAAATATAGTTCCTATTTTCTCTGCGCCTCCCTCTTCTGTCATGCCCCATAATTCTTGGGCTTGTACTTGTAACATTAAGGTGCTTATAAAAAGCAAACAAAACATTACAAATGACAACATTTGTGTTTTGGCTTTATACTTTGAGAAAAAATTGATTAAAAAAGAGAAATTTCTTTTGGTTGGATAAATTGTAAAGTTGCGCATATAGCATGGTTTTAGTTAAAACCAAACATGAAACAAGCTTGTAATGTGATAGAATTGTGGCTGATATTGCGCTATTAATCAACCTTTTAAAATGCAAATACCTTATATAAAGATGTTCTTTTACGTAAGAATGTGCCTATAAGTGGCGTCAATGTACAAAATAATTAGATGAAATGTTGATTTTTCTGTCAAACTCAATATAATTGTGTTGAACCGAATTAATAAGTAGTATTATGATTACATTATAAGTAAATGCAAAATTGTTAAAGTGCTATTTTACATTTGTCTAAACATATGTTAAGAAGGTTATAATAGTTTTGTCATTGCGATGAGTGAAATAAAATGGAGCGAAGAAGCAATCTCATGATGGGTTGCGTTACCAATAAACAGGTTGCTTCGTCGTTCGTACCTCACTTCTCGCAATGACGATAAGTTTGTTGTGTTCGTCATTGTGAGGAATGTAGTGACGTAACAATCTTAAGATGAGAGTTCGAGGCAATATTTGAACAGATTCTTACGCCGTGCTCAGAATGACATTGGCGAAAGGCTCAGAATGACGGTGTAAATAAAAACCTCGGAAGTTATTCCGAGGTTTTTTTTGAACATTAATTTTCAAAACTAACTAAACTAATATCTTAATGTTCATTTAATCTAAAATCTGGGTATGCATTCATTCCATGCTCATGAGAATCTAAACCTTCTAATTCTTCTATTTCAGAAACTCTAATACCAACAGTTTTCTTCATTATATATATTATGAGGAATGAGGATACTATGCAAATAGCTGCGTAAGATGCTACGCCAATCAGTTGACTTAAAAATTGATCTAAACCTGCAAGTTCACCAAATATACCAACTGCCAAGGTTCCCCAAATACCACATACCAAATGGACAGCAATGGCACCTACAGGGTCATCAAGTTTCAACTTATCTATTAGTGATACTGCGAATACTATAATTGCACCTGCAATTGCGCCGATTAAAATAGCATCAGTCGGGCTCATTTGATCTGCTCCTGCAGTAATACCAACAAGACCACCTAATATTCCATTTAAAAACATGGTTAAATCAAGATTCTTGAATTTAATTGCTGATACTAACGCAGCCACCACACCTCCGGCCGCAGCCGCCAAACAAGTTGTTACCAAAGTTAAGGACGTAAGTGCTGGATCAGCAGATAGTACCGATCCTCCATTAAAACCAAACCAACCTAGCCAGAGTATTAAAACACCAGCTGTTGCCAACGGTATATTATGCCCTGGGATGGCTTGTATTTTTCCGTTCTTAAATTTACCTATTCTAGAACCTAATAAGCACACAGCAACCAACGCTGCCCAACCGCCTACAGAATGTACTAAGGTAGATCCCGCAAAATCGTAAAATGGTGTTTCCATTTGATCTAAAAATCCACCTCCCCATTTCCAAGAACCCGCAATAGGATAAATAATCCCAACATAAATCACGGCAAACATCATAAAAGGTCCTATTTTCATACGTTCAGCAACCGCCCCAGATACAATTGTTGCTGCTGTGGCTGCAAACATGCCTTGGAACAAAAAGTCTGTCCAGTAGGTATATCCTTCATTATAAGCTAAATCTAGAGCTCCTTCTACTAATGGTGCATCCAAGCCAAAACCTGCAAAGCCAAATAGACCAAATGACCCTTCTGCAAATCCAGGATACATCAAATTAAATCCAACCAAGCAATATAACAACAAGCCCGTTGTAATTATAAATATGTTCTTAAAAAGTATATTAAGTGTGTTTTTTTGTCTCGTTAAACCAATTTCCAAAAATGCAAACCCTAAGTGCATAAAGAAAACGAGTGCTGTACAGATCATCATCCATACATTATTTGTTGTTAATAATTCCATAATTAAAATATTGATTGATTATTACTTTAAAGTGTCGCCACCCTTATCTCCTGTTCTTATTCTGTAGCACTCTATGATGTCCGACACAAAGATTTTACCATCACCAACCTCACCAGTAGATGCCGATTCTAAAATGGCTTTTATTGTGGCTTCTTCAAATTCGTTATTCACTACTATAGAAAGATATCTACGCTGAATATCACTTGTACTGTATGATACACCCCTATAAACGTGACCTTCTTTTTCGTTACCTAATCCCGTTACATCCCAGTAAGAGAAAAAATTTACACCAACATCGTGTAATGCGTCTTTGACTGCACGATACTTGGATTTTCTAATGATTGCTTCAATTTTTTTCATCATGTTATTTGTTAAAAGTTTGTTGTCTTAAAAACATTAAGAACTAATAATTTTTAATGTTTAAAGATGCCTTATAATTATAAGGCATCTTTAATTTTTATAAATTAGATTATTCTTTTTTATTACTCTTACACTAATTTTTCAACAAAATAAACCAGTATCTCTGTTGTAATAAGAGTATTATCAAATTATAAATTAACCTCTTTCTCTTTTTCCAGGGTAAGCGATTTCACCATGTTCAGAAAGATCGAGACCAATTTCTTCTTCTTCTTTTGTAACACGTAGACCCATGGTAGATTTTAATATCTTAAAAACTATAAACGACAATCCAATTGCCCAAGCTGCATATGCTAAGACTCCTATTGCCTGAGTTCCTAATTGACTAATTCCTCCACCATTAAATAAACCTATTCCAGCGTCACCATCAATTCCCCATAGACCAATTACAAGAGTTCCCCAAGCACCTGCAACTCCATGTACCGAAGCGGCACCAATAGCATCATCAATTTTAAGTTTTTTCTCAATAAATTCTATTGAGAATACAACGATAATACCACCTATAAGTCCTGCTAAAACAGCCCCTGGTGCAGACATATTACCACACCCTGCAGTAATACTAACTAATCCAGCTAATGCACCATTTAAGGTTTGTGGTAAATTTGGTTTTCCATACCAAATCCAAGTTGTTATTAATGCTCCCAGTGCTCCTGCTGCTGCAGCTAAGTTTGTAATTAAAACAACTGTTGAAGCTCCAATAGCATCAGCTCCTCCCCAAGCAAGTTGAGATCCACCGTTAAAACCAAACCATCCTAACCAAAGTATAAATACCCCAAGAGTTGCTAGAATTTGATTGTGTCCAGGAATTGAAAATACTTTTCCATCAACATATTTACCAATTCTAGGCCCTACCATGAACGCCGCGACTAGTGCAGCCCATCCACCAACGGAGTGAACAATAGAAGATCCCGCAAAATCAATAAACCCAAGTTCTGTTAACCAACCTGACCCTTGCCATTGCCATCCACCAGCAATTGGGTAAATTAACGCTGTCATTACAATCGAAAATATTATGTAAGTTGAGTATTTAGTACGTCCAGCAATTGCTCCAGAAACAATGGTTGCTGCCGTTGCGGCGAACATTGTTTGGAAGAATAAATCTGCTCCTTCACCTTGCATTAAACCGCTCCAGAAAAACCAACCGTTGGTTGTGTCTCCATACATTAAAGAGTATCCAACTAACCAATATGTTAATGAACCAACACAAATGTCAAGCAAATTTTTCATTGCTATATTTGCCGCATTTTTTGAACGAGTCATTCCAGTTTCAACCAATGTAAAACCAGCTTGCATAAAGAATACTAAGATACCCGAAAGTAGCATCCAAAGCATTCCCATGTCACCATTAATTGCACTTACTGCCTCCTCGATATCTTTGGTTGACGCGGCCACAACTTCTTGTGTTGCAATTAGATTTGGTAATAATGTTAAAAGATTATCTATCATAATTTATAGTTTTTAATTAAAATTTTTTACTTAGAATGAATAGATAGCACCTAAAACAAACGAGCTTAAGCTTTTAGATGGCGCTAAGTCGTTGTCAATAAAAGTTCCCTCTTCACTTCCAGAATCCAATCTGATTTCAGGCTTAATAGTTAAATTATCTATTGCAAAACTACCAGTCAAGGTCACAGCAAATACAGAAGAATCACCATCAAGATCATAAGCTCCAATTGCTCCTGCTCCACCTTCAGACTCCATGAAATATTCAGCTCTAAGACCAAGTGTAAAAGATTCAGAGGTTGCTAACTGTGGATATAAAGCACCACCAGTAAATGAGCCACCGTCGTCTTCGTAACTTAAATGTGCCGCGTTAATTCCCAAAAAGAATGAATCAGATAAATCAAATCCACCTGTGAAGTCTATCTCAGTAAAAGATGGATCAACTAATACATTTAAGAATTGACCTGAATATCCTAACTGCGCACCAAATGCATAATCCCCAGTTGGATTAAACTCAGTTAAGTCAGTATCATTAAAAACACCTAACATTAAACTAAAATCTTCACTTAAAGCAAAATCAGCTTTTATACCCGTATGGCTAAATGGACCATAAGAGAATAAGTAAGATGTACTATAATTAAAATTAGCTGTTGGTGAAATAACCTCATATCCTAAAAAAGTATTAAAATTACCCATAGTTAAGGTTACAGATTCACTTACATTCCAATAAGCATATAGCTGATTAACAATATTACCTGTAGCGGAATACATTGGTGAAGCAAAAATAGCGTCAGTTCCTCTAGGACCAAATACTAGATCGGCAACAAAACCAACCTTTTCACCTTCATAGGCAAACACAACATTTGCCATGCCTAGAGAAAATCCAGGCAAATTAGCAAAAGACGACCCCGGTGCCGTCCAATTATCAAGATCATTTGGAGCATTAAAATTAGCTCTGTAATATACGTCTACACTACCACTGATATCAAATTTCTTTTTTTCTTCGGTTTCTTCTTGAGCAATTACACTTAAACTGCTAAGGAATAATAATACTAGAATAATTTTTTTCATAATGATTATTTTTATAATTATTTATGGGGCCAAAACTATATAAAAATGTTTTTACCCCACAATTTAATAGGGGTCAAATAATCATTTTTATGATTATTCAATATTTACCCCTATTTTTTTCAGGGTATGAATGATTTTATCTAAAATATTTATTAAATCGATAATGTGCCGATTACATTATTTATAATGAAATGAATAATTTGTTAGATATTATTCAGTAAAAGATGTTTATCGCAAACGTTTTCGTAGATTTTCATTTATTTTCATAACTTTTAGCTGTTGATTAATTAATAGTATTACGTCCAAAAAATTTAACATTACGCATTTAAATGGCTTTAAATTTTCAATCTCGGAAAAATGATTTAGACTTTGTTATGGAACAAACTCGACTTTCTATATTAGCCTTATAATCAGGTAGTATTACTGTAAATTTTTGAAGATTATGATAGAGAAACAAGGTTTGTATTTGCCAGAGTTTGAACACGAAAATTGCGGTGCTGGGTTTATTTGTAACCTTAAAGGTGAAAAAACAAATCAAATTATACATGATGCTTTAGAAATTCTAGTCAAACTTCAGCATCGAGGTGGCGTAAGTTCAGACGGGAAAACTGGAGATGGCGCTGGATTGTTAATTGACATTCCACATGCCTATTTTGAAAGAGTTTGTAATTTTAAAATTCCTGTGCACGGAAAATACGCTGTTGGGATGGTGTTCTTGCCTAAAAACAGAAACCAGTATAAATTTTGCAAGGATATTTTCGAAAAAGAAATTGAAGCACAAGGGCTTTCAGTTATAGGATGGAGAGAAGTACCTGTAGATTCAACTCAATTAGGGCAAATAGCATTGGCTTCAGAACCAAATATAGAGCAGCTTTTTATTGGAAAGACCAATGAAATTTCTGAAGATGTGTTTAAAGCAAAATTATATGCTGCACGTAAAATAACTGAGCACATAATTGCCGGTTCTAAAATGTCGCAGAGTTCGTATTTCTACGTTTCTAGTTTATCAACAACTACATTAATCTATAAAGGCATAATAAAGCCTGAAGATATCGGTCCTTATTATAAAGATTTACAAGAATCGGATCTTGTAACGCGTTTGGCTTTGGTGCATCAACGGTTTTCTACCAACACTATGCCCACATGGGAGTTGGCACAACCATTTAGGTTTATGTGCCAAAACGGAGAAATAAATACACTTCGCGGTAATGTTAGCAGAATGCGTGTTCGAGAAGAAATCATGAGAAGTGAGGTTTTCGGACCTCAAATAGACAAATTATTCCCAATTATTTTACCCGGAAAATCAGATTCGGCTTCAATGGATATGGTAGTTGAATTATTAACCCATACAGGAAGATCTTTACCAGAAGTAATGATGATGATGATTCCGGAAGCATGGGAGAAACATAAAACAATGTCACCAGAAAGAAAGGCTTTTTACGAATACAATGCTTGTATCATGGAACCTTGGGATGGTCCAGCGTCTGTACCTTTTACTGATGGCAATTACATAGGCGCACTATTAGACCGCAATGGATTAAGACCTTCAAGATATACAGTGACCAAAAGCGGAAAGCTAATTATGTCTTCTGAAATAGGTGTTGTAGATATTGAACCTGAGGATATTGAAAGTCATGGGCGCTTAGAGCCTGGTAAAATGTTCTTAGTAGACATGAATGCGGGGCGCATTGTTAATGATGAAGAAATAAAAAGTAAAATAGTTTCTGAGAGACCTTATAAAGAATGGCTGGCCAAAACAAGGTTACATTTAAAGGATGTGCCTTACAACAATGAAACATGCCCTATAGAAACCATCGATATAAAAACCCGACAGCGTTTATTTAATTATACATTTGAAGACATTCAAGAAGTTATTACTCCAATGGCTATAGTTGGCAAAGAAGCTTTAGGGTCTATGGGGACAGATACGCCATTGGCGGTTTTATCAGATAAACCTCAACTCATTTCAAACTACTTCAAACAATTATTCGCACAAGTCACTAATCCTCCTTTAGATGGTATTCGTGAAGAAATTGTAACAGATATAAGTTTATCTCTCGGTAAGGACAGAAATATTTTTAGTATTACTGAAAGACAATGTAGAAAATTAAAGATTCAGAATCCAGTTATTTCTAATGCCGATTTAGAAAAAATAAGATGTGTTTCGATTGAAAGTTTTAAAGCAGAAACTATTGAAATGTTGTATCCAAAAGCAAAAGGTCTTAACGGTCTTGAAGATGCTCTTGACAACATTATAATACAAGTTGAAAAAGCTTTAGAAAGAAAAACAAATATCATTATTCTATCAGATAGAGGTGTTAATCAAGAATTTGCTCCTATTCCTGCTTTATTAGCTTGCTCTTACGTAAACCATCAAATGAATCGCTTACGTAAGCGCTCCTATTTTGACATCATTATCGAATCTGCAGAACCTCGTGAACCTCATCATTTTGCTACTTTGTTTGGATATGGAGCCAGTGCAATTAACCCCTATATGGTTAATGAAATTATAAGAATGCAAGTTAAAGATGGGTTCATAACTGGAATGGATGAACAAAAGGCAGTTGATAATTTCAACAAAGCCATTGGGAAAGGGATTTTAAAAATTATGAATAAAATAGGAATCTCAACCTTACATTCTTATCGAGGTTCGCAAATTTTCGAAATTGTAGGTTTCAATTCTCAATTTGTTGAAAAATACTTCCCCTATACCACATCAAGAATTGAAGGTATTGGATTATATGAAATTGAAAAAGAAATCAACCAACGGTACAAACAGGCATATCCAGATAATTTAATAGATAAACGTTTAGGGTTAAATATAGGAGGAGAATACAGATGGCGACGAAACGGTGAACGCCACATGTTTAATCCAACAACTGTTGCAAAATTACAACAAGCGGTTAGATTGAGTGATCAAGCAAGCTATGATGTATATGCAAAGACTATTAATGAGCAAGCGGAGAATTTAATGACCATTCGAGGTTTGTTTGAGTTTGACAACTTTGATCCAATTCCGTTAGATGAAGTAGAACCTTGGACCGAAATTGTAAAGCGATTCAAAACTGGAGCTATGTCCTATGGCTCTATTTCTAGGGAAGCCCATGAAAATTTAGCCATTGCTATGAACCGTATTGGGGCTAAATCCAATTCTGGAGAAGGCGGAGAGGATAGAAATCGTTTTCAGCCAGACGTTAATGGTGACAGTCGCAATTCGGCTATTAAGCAAGTTGCATCAGGCCGATTTGGTGTTACGTCACACTACCTTACCAATGCTAAAGAGATTCAAATTAAAATGGCTCAAGGCGCAAAACCAGGAGAAGGGGGTCAATTGCCAGGAGAAAAAGTATTACCGTGGATTGCAGCTGCTCGTAATTCCACTCCTTTTGTTGGCTTGATTTCACCACCACCACATCACGATATTTATTCAATTGAAGATTTAGCACAATTAATTTTCGACTTGAAAAACGCTAATCGTGAAGCAAGGATTAATGTAAAGTTAGTATCCGAAGTTGGTGTTGGAACCATTGCTGCCGGCGTAGCCAAAGCAAAAGCAGATGTCGTATTAATTGCAGGCTATGACGGAGGCACTGGGGCTTCTCCTTTAACATCTTTAAAACACGCAGGTCTTCCTTGGGAGTTAGGATTGGCAGAAGCACAGCAAACCTTAGTACTAAACAATTTAAGAAGCAGGATTGTTGTTGAATGTGATGGCCAACTAAAAACGGGACGTGATGTCGCTATTGCAACATTGTTGGGTGCCGAGGAATTTGGTTTTGCAACTGCTCCACTAGTAGCTTCAGGTTGTATTATGATGCGCAAGTGTCATTTAAATACCTGCCCCGTGGGTATTGCAACACAAGACAAAGAATTACGTAAAAACTTTAAAGGCACACCTGAACATGTTATCAATTTCTTCTATTATATCGCTGAAGAATTAAGGAGCATTATGGCACAATTAGGGTTTAGAACCATGGCAGAAATGATTGGTCAAACACATAAAATTAATGCCAATAAAGCCATTACACATTACAAAGCAAAGGG
>Ga0316189_10005154_pt1 | contig 12526 bp, 12 predicted proteins | sample LowCovwburrow_MG_FD_204930 | JGI IMG/M metagenome (GOLD analysis project Ga0316189, IMG submission 204930) | Coastal sediment microbial communities from Maine, United States - Lowes Cove worm burrow | ecosystem: Environmental > Aquatic > Marine > Coastal > Sediment | place: USA: Maine... | reverse complement strand
CTTGCAAACCCTCTCCCTGGGCAGTATTCCTCCCGGTGGGAAACGCCAATTCGTGCTCTCCGGTTTAATGTCGTTTGTCCCCGAGACCTATTACATTCTCGAATCAGACGATCCCAACAGCCGCTTCCAAGTCATGGGGCTGGCAATCTCTGCGGCTGACTACCTCTCGGTTGTGCCCCTGGTCAAATTGCGCTGAGCCTCATTCACGGTTACCGGTGCGACCCTCGGGTCACACCGGCTTTCCGCTTCCAATCACCGTGAGGCATTAGCCGAGGAAGTCGAATAGGAACTGACGGTTGATGGTACCATGGGCTCTTCGTTGCGCGTCGATGCCTTTGCGATCGTTTTCCAGCTTGATGGCCTCCTCGGCCAGGTCCGCGTCCTCCAATTCGGCGAGCACTGCATGCAACCCCATCTCGAACTGTTCGTAGCGTTTCTCTTCCGAAATCATGCGGTGGCTTCGGGATCCCACCTCGGCGATAAATGCGTTAACACGCTGTGTCGCGGGTTGCAGACGCGAAAGATGGGTGTTGACCAAAGCCACGTCGTTGCTGCGAAAGGCGTTTTCCAACTCGGCGAGCGCGTCCAGGAAATCGTCTGTGCTGTTCAAACCACCGGGCCCGAAGGCTATGTCACTGCCGGTCCAGTTGGTGATTACCCGGTCCGTCTTATTGATGCGAACCTCGGTTCTCTCGTCGTTGCCCATGTAGGGATCGTTCAAGACACTGGTAAAGGGTAGGGTATCGGTCAGGGTCCCTGAGAAAATGTGGCTGCCATTGTGTTTGGTGTTGAGGTAACCAATCGCTTCCAGGCGCAGCTGCTCCAGCTGTTCAGCGATGGTGATCCGCTCAAGTGCTGTGTTGGCGATACTCACGCCACCTACGGCCACTTCTCGAGCTTTATCCAAAGCATCGCGTATGCCCGCAAGGGCGGTCTCCGTTGCTCCGAGCAATTGCATGCTGTCGCGAATCACTTCCTTGAAATCATCGCTCTCGCTGAGTTCGTTTTGCGTGTTTTTGATGCGGTTGAAATTGTCCGCGTCATCCGAAGGCCGATTCACCTTCTTCAATGTGGAAAGATGCTCCAAGACCTGCGACTCTTCGCCGCGCGAAATGTTGTTCTGAAGCAGGAATTGTTGATCCATTTGAACTCGGGTCACACGCATGACCATGGTTTACCTCCTCTTCCTCAACCCAGAAAGTCGAGTAGGGATTGACGGTTCACAGAACCCTGCGCCCGTAGTTGTGCATCTACCTTGTTGCGCGCCTGCTTCAAGTAGACCGCTTCCTCGGCAAGGTCGGCCGACTCCAGATCTTGCAATACCTCGCGCAAACCCAACTCGAAGTTCTCGTAGTGGTCTTGCTCGCTAATCAAACGCCCACTGAGCGCGCCAACCTCACCAATCAAGCCATTGATGCGCTCATCTGCCGGCGCCAACAAGGGCAGGGTGGCATCGATTGTGGCCAGATCATCCGCGCGAAAGGCGTCTTCCAAGGTTTGCAACAGGAACAAGACATCGTCGCTCGAACCGAAACCGCCAGGACCAAAGGCCACGGTGCTGCCCGGCCAGTTGACAACAACGTTCTCCTGAGCGTTGAGCCGCAAGCTGTAGAGGCTATTGTTGCCCGTGTAGGCACCGGTAACCGGGTCGTCAAAGGGCGGCGTGGCTACCTGGACGGTCCCATCAAAGAGGAACTGACCCTCGTGTTTGACATTCAGGCGATCGATAATCTCGGCCCGATAATGACCGAGTTGATCGGCGATGGTCTGGCGCTCCGGGTTGTTGACGGACAAACTGCCCTCGACCACCAGTTCTCGCGCATCATCAAGAACATCGCGTATCTCGGTAAAAGCAGTCTCGACGGCTTGAAAACGAGACAAGGTGGCCTCAATCGCCTTTCGGAATCCAGTCGCTTCACCGATGTCGTTCTTGGCTTGATTGATGAGGTTGGCATCGCCCGGGTTGTCCGAGGCCCGATTGACCTTTTTGAAGGTCGAGAGCTTTTCTAGAATTTGGGACTCGTCAGCAAGGGCGATCCCCTGTTGCATCAAAAATTTCCCATCAATCTGGGATTGCGTTACACGAAAGACCATAACGGCTCCTCTAACTACCCAGCCGGTTTATTATCTCGGAGGTCAGCTGATTGATGACCCCCAGGAACCGGGATGATGCTTCGAAGGCGCGTTGGTACTGACTGAGACTGATGGCTTCCTCGTCGAGGCTGACACCGGAAACCTGATCGACACGGGCTTCGGCCTGTTCCAAGAGGGCCTGCTGAGTATCGAATTCCGTATTGACCGTGTTGACCTTGCGTCCCAGCATGGAAAGCGTGCTGCTGTGATAACGCTCGAAAGTACCGGCGGCATCTGGCGCGGGGTCACCGTCTCGGTCCGAGTCGATGACAGCGGTGCTGTTCCGCAGGTCGGCCAACTGGAGCACCACCGCGTTGTTGCCAGCGGCGCCAGCAGCGGAACTGTGGGCCAGCCGTGTGGCGTCAAAACCCGCCGCCGGGTTCAAGGGATCCACCAGATCATTGGAAAGGGTAATGGTGCCCGCTATTCCGTCGTAGCGATTGGGGTCTTGGGTGCCGATGGCGGTCGCGCCCAAGACGGTGGCGTTGGGGGGATCGAAAAAGTTCAAACCAGTGGTCCCATTGAGGCCAAACCCGGTCTGGTGAATGGTATTGAACGAGATGATCAAACCGGCCGCAAGATTGTCCAGGCGCTCGCGCACCTGAGGTATTTCTGTATCGCGGACCTGGAGCTTGCCGCCTATTTTTCCCGACGTTATCTGCGAGGTAATGTTGGAGACCGTGCCTTTGACATTGATGTTTACATCAAAGAAGCCGGTCGTCGCACTGGTGGACACACTCAGCGTATTGCGCATCTCACGGCCCACCAATATCTGGTTGGCGCCCTGAATATTGACTTGCACCTGCTCACCCGGCAGGTCGAAAACATCGACACCCACCAGCTTACTCAGTTCATTGATCTCGCGTTGGCGGTCGTCAATCAGGTTCTGTGAGGGTGTTGACGTGGAGTTGATGTTGCGGTTGATATCGGCTATGCGTTCGGTGATCAGGTTCACCTTGGAGACCAGATCGGCAATATCTGTATTGCTCTGGCGCTGCAGGTCATCGAGATCGGCGTCGCGGGCGCGAATCTCGGAGGCAACGTCTTCAGCCGTGATCAGCAGCTGTTCCCTTGTTCCCAGGTCGCTGGGTCTGGCCACAGATAACTCGACGGCCGAAAACAGCTCGTTGAGGCTCTTGGCGATGCCGGTCTCGTCTGACTCCGCCATCAGGGACTCAACGTCGTTGAGGCCACTAGCGTGCTCTTCCAGTAGGGAGGTGCGGCCTTTTTGGTTGGTCAACAACTGGTTGGCCAGGTTCTCGCGGGCCGCCATAATTTCACGTACATCGGCACCAATGCCGACCGTAATCCCCTGGGAAGTTAATACGCCCCGGGTGGTATGGTCCGCCGATTGGCGCGAGTACCCTTCCGTGTTCACATTGGCGATGTTGTTGCCGGTGACATTTAAACCGACTTGTGCGACTTGAACCCCGGAAAAGCCGGTAAGAAGGGATGTGTTCAGGTTGACCATGTCATACCTCTTGCGTAAAACGGTTTTCGTGTAAGGCCTGAGCCGTGTAGCCCTGATGGGTATAATTGTTGAGCTGGAGGTCGCTGGTTGCCCGCTTGTCCGTTTCCCTGAGGAACCGCCATTGAACCTGATTGAGCATCTGGCTCAGGCGCGTCAAATCGCGTAGCTTTTGGATCGGCTCACGCAGTTTTTCTGCTGCGGTCAAAAGGGCGCGTTGCCACTCCGGCTCCAGGCAGGGACACAGCCCCTTGACCGTAATCGTGCCCGTCAGACGGAAGCGTTTACCCATTTCCGTGAGCAGGTAGTCCTGTGCTGACTGGGTCTGACGCAACCGGGTCAGCAGTTTCTCCTGTGGCGCCGTCATTTCGTAGAAACGCGGCCAGTCGGGCTTGATCAGAAATTGTTTAAAACCTTCCTGACGTTCAATCAGCTCCAACAGCACATCATATTTATGGTCGAGCAGGGAGAGAAGCTTTTCCAGATAGTCTCGCATCGCGATCCCCTAGATGGTGAGATCGATGTGACGGACCAGGTCCCCACCCTCCTTGCGTTCCTGCTGCTCGGGTAAAAATGCCTCGGCGTCTTGTCGATCGTCCACGGTGTCTTGTTCGTGTTCATTGGCCTCGCGGCGCTTGCCTTCCCGCTCTTCTAAGCCGGTTTGGCCCGCCTCTGCCATCCTTAGGATGGCGGCCTGTTCGTCTTGGATTTTCTCCTGACGCAACCGTGTCGCTCGCTCTCTAGCTTCCTGTTGGCCCTGGATCTGTGCGCTGTGAACCGCTTCGGCATACACCGAATTCGATATCATGTTACGCAAGAAAATTGGGTCTGACATGCATCCTCCTCATGGAGGTGGATTCATGGAGAAGGCGTATTTACATGATCCTGTACTATCTTTTCTGCCACTTCATGTTCGTCGCGGTGATAACTGCCGTCTTCCATCTCTGCTTTAATGGGGGCGACGGCTTCAGTGCGGATGTCCGGGACGTCCTTGACGGCGGTGAGCGCCGCTTGGAACATGCTTCCCGATTCAGACATCTCTACTGAATCACTTTCACGAACAGGTTGTGGGTCACTCGCCTTTTTCACTTGCCCGTAGGCTTTGTTGGCGGTGGCGTAGGTAGATGATACGGAACGTTTGTTAACCTTCATTGGAAACTCCGCTGAGTGAATCCCTTCCTCGATACATTTAACCTTATCGGGCGAAAGGGGAACGAGCTTGAATTATGAGCCGCGTTTGGAGCTTAAGTCATTGATTTGATAGGTGCTTTTCAACGATTCTACGAAACCGAATCCCTGCTCAGCCGAAACCTGCTCCGCCATATCCTGGAAGAACACGTCTTTGAAATAACCCAAACCCTCCGAACTCTTTCCAAGAAGACCACCGCTGTCGCCTGCCTCGTCCATGGTCTTGAGCATGAAGGTTACCAGATGGATCTCCATTTGTCTAGCAGCCTCCTCCAGAGAGGCCACTGTTTCTGAAGTCGATCCGTTGGCTTGGGTCATTCCCTCGAGCATTTGCCCAAAGGAAGAGGTTGTTGCATCGTAGTTGCGCCTTGACCCTGCTTGCAGGGTTTCGGATAAGAGGTGGGAAGTGCCTTGAATATTCATTCCTAACCTCAGATGAGTTTCAGCTCGGCGTGGATGGCGCCGGCTTCTTTTAGTGCCTGGAAGATGGCGATGATGTCTCGTGGTGAAACATGCAAGGCGTTGAGTGTCTTGACAATCGACCCCAACGAAATCCCTTCCTCGGCGATCATGAGTTTGGCCGGAGCACTGTCATCAACCTCAGTAGTGCGATTGGTTTCAGTAACGGTATCGGCAGGCCTGACAAGCCCGAGAGAAGGTACCGCCCGGTTCTCCGTATTGATTTGAATGGTCAGGTTCCCGTGCGCAATGGCAACCCGGTCGACTTTGACCTGATCACCGATGACAATGGTGCCGGTCCGTTCATTGATGACGATACGGGCGACCACGTCCGGTCTCACGGTAAGGTTTTCCACACGGCTGATAAAAGAGATCAACTCGCCACTGTACTCGGGTGGGATGATCACTTCCATAATGCGCGGGTTGAGTGGGCGGGCATAGCGGGCGCCAAGCAGGCCGTTAACCACGGTGACGGCCCGATCCATGGTGGTAAAGTCACTCTCGTTGAAAATATATCGAATGCGTCCGTCGCGTACGAGATCGAGTTTAACTTCCCGTTCCACGGTGCCACCGTTGGGAATCCGTGCCACGGTGGGGTGGTTGACAACAACGCCATCGCCCTTGCCGCCGGCGGTAAAACCACCGGTGGAGACTGGCCCCTGAGCGAGGACATAGGTCAGGCCGTCGATGCCCTTGAGTTCGGCGAGCAGCAAGGTACCGCCTTGAATACTAATGGCGTCACCCGTCGATGACACCAGGAGATCCAGCTTGGAACCACTGCGGGTGAAGGCTGGCAGATCTGCCTGGACCAGCACCATCGCCACATTCTTCACCTTGATGGCGGTGGGGTTCAGGCTGATTCCTGATTTGGCCATTGCATTGGCAAGGGCCTGGGTGGTGAATCGGGTCTGATCTTTATCGCCCGTTCCTTGCAGCCCAACCACAATACCGAAGCCGGTAAGTGTGTTGCCGCGAACGCCCTCAACCCTCGCGATATCCTTGATTCGGATTTGCGCAGCGCTGAAAAGGCTGGCTAGGGATAAGAATAGAGTGACAACGATTCTGGTCATGTTCGCCTCCGCACCTCAGAATAGCAGGTTCCATGCCAGAGCCGTTTGCCCCGTTTGGGTTGCCCACGCGGAACCCTGGGATAGGGTCCCAAGAGATTCCGAGCCAGCCGATAGGAAAAGCCATTGAAAAAGAAGGAAGAGGAAGTGGCCACGCCTCAACAGAGCACAGGCTCTTTGTTATCAACAACTTTCATGCTTTACTCGATGCGGGGCGACCCAACCGTCTAGCCACTAAATTGACCGCTCGGAGGTGAGAACCCCGGGAATCTTTGTCGGTCATGGCCAACACAGGCCAAGCGAGAAACCACAGCAAAAGTGGAGGTATTGCCGACCTCGGGTCAAATCAACCGACTAAAATTTGCCTAGTGGCATGGCACAGAAGTCTGGCGCCACATTCTTGAATAATTTTAGCTATTCTTCCAATTCGGCCAGATGGCGGAGCAGGGCGTCCTTCCAATGAGGCAGGTCGAAGCCGCTGACCTGCTTAAACCTGGCGCAATCCAAGATCGAGTAAGCCGGCCGGCGCACCAGGGATTGGAAGGCACTGGCCACTGTCGGCTCTAAACGCGCGGGCAGCTTACAATACTCGAAAATAACTTGAGCAAATTCAAACCAGTTGGTTTCGCCTGCATTGGCCACGTGGAAAATGCCGCGGCCCCCCGCTTCCAACAGGGCCGCGATCGCTTTGGCCAGATCATAGGTGTAGGTGGGGGCAACGAACTCATCGTTGACCACGGTCACCAGCTCGCGCTCACGGCCCAACTTCAACATGGTATTGATGAAGTTGCCACCCTTGGCCCGGGTCGGCACCCGACCATAGAGGCCACAGCTGCGCACGATGGAAAAATTGTCGCCATAGGCCGCAACCGCATGCTCGCCGGCAAGCTTACTGATGGCGTAAATACTCAGCGGATGGCAGGGGTCGTCTTCCAGGTAAGGGCTCCCCTTCTCTCCGTCAAAAACGTAGTCGGTAGAAATATGGCAGAGATGGATCTTCCGTTTCGCACATATTTGGGCCAGGTTGCGGGGGCCGATGACATTCACCTCAAAAGCTGCCGCGAACTCTGCTTCACAATCGGGAACACGATGAAAGGCTGCCGTATTCACCACCGCCTCGACACCCGATTCTTCAATAAAGGTGGCACAGGCCTGAGCATCGACAATATCCAACTGAGCATGGGTCGCCGAGACCACATCGGGAAGAACCCGAACCAGATCCGACCCCAGCGCACCATTGGCGCCTATCACCAAAACTTTCACGTAAATCCCCCATTAGCCGTGACCCGTCTTCCAGTCATTCACATTATAACTGTTTTTATTCCTGCCGGGTGCATTCGCTGTTGTCACCCTGGCCAGAACGAAACCCTTGCCAGTTCAAGCACCTGTTCAGCCTTAAGGGGCTATTTTTGGGTCACGGGCTTGTAGGTCACGGTCATCTGCTCCACCCATTGGTCTTGCTTCTTGAAATAGGTGACCGAATCGTAGGAGTGCGCAAGGATCACGATAGCGCCCTTGACCTCCGGTGTTTGAGCCCCCGGAGCATTGTTGGTGCCGTAGACCGTCAGGCGTCCGCGTTCCTCTTCCAGGTACCCGACCAGATGACCGCCCGTGGTGTTGAAGTAGAACCAGGCCAGACGTTTTTCTTTAAAATCCCAGGCGTAGAAGGTTTCGCCTTCATAGACAACCCCACCCTCAGCATTTTTAACCCAATGGGTATTGCGCAGGAACTTCCCGCCATACACCCATTCAAACCGTTGCGTGTCGGTGGTTTTTCCATCGGGGAAAAGCGCAACCCAATCGCGACCTACGAGCGAGGCTAGGGCTTCGAAGTGCTCAGGAGCGGGATTCTTGTGGCCATCGCCGACGAAAAGCAAGATAAAAATAAAGCTAAGCATGAGTCCTCCGCAGTCTGTTTATGTTTGATCCTCTTCGAGGTCGCGCCCCAATCGGCAGAATACTCAGCTCATCGAAAGAACTTGGAAGCCGTCACCACCTATTTCCTTCAACAAGCGGATAGAATGCAGGCAACCGTGAATGTGACGCTCACCCTTGAAGACCGGAACAAACTTCGCGCTTATGTAGCTGGCGGGAGTATGACGGCGAGAGGGCTGCGACGCATTTTTTCGAACCTTTGAGCGTGCCAATTAGCATGTAAGGACCAGGCTTTCGACTCTTTCTAAACCGTTGGCCCTGCCTGAGCCCACCACGAAATTCAAGAGCCTCCGGCTGGCGCTTTCCTTGAGGGAGCTCCAGTTTTCAGTAAATACCTTCGTCAAAAGCAAGAACCACGACATGGAGAAAAGAATGAGAGATGTCTCGACCAGGTACACAGAAATAGATTGCATGGCCATCTTTCGGTTTTCTTCTAAAAACTGGGCGTTCTCGCCCCTATATGTAGGCTTTTTCGCACGGTAGTACTCCTTGCCCACCTTTCTCAATACCATGAGGATGGTCACAAAATCGAAATCTTCAGTGAAACGGATATGAGCATTTAACATGTCTCGGAGGTATTTATAGTCAGGGTGGGCCAAGGAACTGGTTTCCAAGAAATAATCCCTGGCGGCCTCTCGCTGGTCGAAAAGGCTGTCGCGGCATGTGTCAAGCGAAACCCTTTTCCAGGCACCCCAAATGAATAGAAGCCCCATACTACTTATTACTAGACTGATGATCTCCATACCTCATCCTCCCTCTGCCTGTACCTCTTCGGGTGTTGTGCCCTCAGGCGTTAACCCGCTACTGCTGCGGTAACCATCTTCCGCCTCAGCTCTTTCCTGATATTTGTTCTTTTCTCTTATTGCTCTCTGCTTTCCCCTGCGTTCCGCGAGTCCGTATGCTGCACCTGCAACGCCAAAGACCCAGGCGGCGATGGTGTCAGCTTTCATGGCTTTGATAAGATTGGTAACCGCGTTAATTCGACTAGGATCATGGGTTAGGTAGTTTTTTGTCTGCACTATTAAGGCAATAAATAGCACCGTACCACACAATATAGGTGTTATTGTGCGGATAAGTCCAGTCCACGCCATGGTTTTTTTGACCGAAGCCTCAATTAAGGCCACGGTTAACTCAGCCTGGGCGGTCTTTTGCGGCTTTTTCTTAGGCTTGGCGATAACAAGCTCCTTTGGTGACTTTTGTCATATTCTAAACAACAATCACCAAAGGGCGCAACATTAAAACCCAACTTGGTTTAATCTACCACGGATTCAAGCCCTTGGCACGCCTCATTCTTTCGACCAATAGCTTTTGACACCTAAGCCTGAGCCCAGCCGACCTGGGCGGGGCCTTCCTGGCAGCTGTCAGAGACTGGAAAAATGTGCAATCCTGGAAAAACAGCCGTTAGCTGGAACGGGGTTATGTTCGGGTTTGCGTTGAAAGTGGCTGGCGAGCGCCCCCCGCAGAGGAAGAACTGACCGTGCTGAATTCCCATACATTTGGCCTTGAACAGGTTATTATGCGCACCCATTTTTAGGGTTCCGAACCATGGCGGGAAATAACTTTTACCTCTTATGATCGAATTGTGGCTATAATAAAGTATCGAATCCCGATCCCCCTGGACCCGGTAGAAAAGTTACGCACAGCCGCTTAGAACGCCTTCGCCCCTTTATTTCACCTACCAAGACGACAACCTCAGCTAACTAGGACTGCGATATGTCACTTCTCGGATCCATACGCCGACGCGTATTTGGTATTGCCGCCGCAGAGACCACCGTTGCCAAACGCGGTTTTCAGGTGGATTGTCCAGAGATCGTGGCGCGTTTGGAAACGGTCGGCAGGTCTTTTGTGGTCGGCTACCACCAGGCCATGCTTGATCCCAGGCCTGAAAGAATTGCGGAAAAGCTCGATGAAGTGGATGATGTTTATCGAGGGTTCTCTTATGAGGGAGCGGGCATGGCTCTGTCTCTGCTCGACCGCATCACGCCTTGGAACCGACGGCGTTTCGATCATTTCCTTGCGGGTCCGGGCGGTGACCACCTCTACATGGTGCACATCGGAGCGGGCTGGGCCCTGGCCCGGCTTGTGCGTCGCCTGGAGCCCCATTTGGAGGTTTATCGACCTATCTGGCGTCCGCTGGTCATCGACGGCTACGGCTTCCACGAAGGGTATTTTAACACCGAACCCTATTTCCAAGATCATATCAGGCCCAAGAAGCTCAGTGGCGGCTACGGTTATCGCGCGTTCGACCAGGGCCTGGGTCGCGCCTGTTGGTTTGCTTGCGGTGCCAACGTGACCCGTGTTCGCGACAGGGTAGCCGGTTTTCAGCCCGACAGGCACAGCGATCTCTGGGGTGGCATCGGCCTGGCCGCTACTTATGCGGGCGGCGTAGACGAAGGAACGTTGCGCGCTCTGCTCGATTCGGCCGGTGCGCATGCGCCCTGGCTTGCTCAAGGCGCCTCTTTTGCCGCCAAGGCACGACAGCGGGCCGGCAACACGGTTCCCCATGTGGAAATGGCCTGCCGTATCCTTTGTTCTCGCAGCGCCAGTGAAGCAGCTCAACTCACAGATGACATTCTTGCCCAACTCGATTTTAACGATGCCAGTTCCTACGAGACCTGGCGCTCTGGCCTGCGCGACGCCTTTGCCGCCCTCCCAACCCCAACCTAACTCAAGGGATGGTTTTCATGACACACCCGTCTATTGCAATCATTGGTATGGCCTGCGAATTCCCCGATGCTTCACAGCCCGGACAGCTCTGGGAGAACGTACTTGCCCGTCGCCAGTCTTTCCGCCCCATGCCCGAGACGCGCCTGAGTAGTGATTATGTAGACCCCGATCCCAATACGGCGGACAAGACCTATAACCGCTACGCCGCGCTGATTGAAGGCTACCACTTTGATCGGGTGGGCTTCCGTATCAGCGCCGAATCTTTTCGAAGCGCCGACATGGTTCATTGGCTGGCGCTCGACGTGGCGGACCGTGCTTTGACAGACGCGGGTTACCCGAGCGCCAAGGGCCTGCCTCAAGAGAAGACCGGCGTGTTGCTCGGCAATACCTTAACCGGGGAAATGACCCGAGCCGCTACCCTGCGCCTGCGCTGGCCCTATGTGTCGCGGGCGCTTGATCGGGCCTTGGAGCGCGAGGGACGAACCCCGCAAGAACGCGCCGCTTTTCTCGAGCAGATGGAAAAAGAATACAAAGAGCCTTTTGCCGAGGTGGGTGGAGAAACCCTGGCGGGCGGACTGGCCAATACCATTGCGGGTCGCATCTGCAATTACTTCGATCTGCACGGTGGTGGCTACATCTTGGACGGGGCTTGCGCCTCGTCGCTGCTGGCGGTGAACAATGCTTGTAGCGCTCTGGTGTGCGGTGATTTGGATGTGGCCCTGGTCGGCGGCGTTGACCTGAGTCTGGACCCTTTCGAACTGGTGGGTTTTGCCAAGGCCGGTGCGCTTACCCAGGATAAGATGTTCGTTTTCGACAAGCGTTCGTCCGGCTTCATTCCCGGAGAGGGCTGCGGCATCTTGGTTCTGCGTCGCAGCGAAGATGCGCTGGCGGCGGGTGATCGCATTTATGCGCAGATTCGCGGCTGGGGCATCTCTTCCGATGGCAAGGGTGGACTCACGCGGCCCGAGACCTCGGGCCAGTTACGGGCCGTGAAACGCGCCTGTGAGCGAGCAGCAGTCGCGCCTGCTTCCATCGCCTATTACGAGGCCCACGGTACGGGCACCAAGGTGGGCGACCAGGCAGAGCTGTCTACCCTGATCAGAGCCCGACACGGTTCGGGTCAACCCGCATCGCTTGGTTCCATCAAGGCCAATATTGGACATACCAAGGCCGCCGCAGGCGCGGCAGCCTTGATCAAGGCCACCATGGCCGTCTACCACCAGGTACTGCCACCGGTGACGGCCTGCGATCAGGCCCATGCTCTTTTACAGGAAAACCCGTCGGAGTTGCAGGTTTCCCATACGGGCCAGCTCTGGCCCGCAGATCGGGAGATACGTGCCGGGGTCAGCGCCATGGGCTTCGGTGGCATCAATGCGCATCTGATCCTGGACGGGCCAGACGCCCAACGACGCTCGGCGTTGAGTCAAGAGGAACTGTCCCTGTTGGCCCCACTCCAAGAAGGTGAGTTGTTTGTCGTGAGTGCTGCCGATTCGGCCGCTCTGGAAACGAAACTGTCCCTGTTGGCCGAGCGTGCCCAACAGCTTTCGTTCGCGGAGTTAACCGATCTGGCCGCGCATCTGGCCAAAACCGATTTGGGCGAGCCCCAACG
>Ga0316189_10005153_pt1 | contig 12529 bp, 12 predicted proteins | sample LowCovwburrow_MG_FD_204930 | JGI IMG/M metagenome (GOLD analysis project Ga0316189, IMG submission 204930) | Coastal sediment microbial communities from Maine, United States - Lowes Cove worm burrow | ecosystem: Environmental > Aquatic > Marine > Coastal > Sediment | place: USA: Maine... | reverse complement strand
AAGACTCGGTGGAAAGCGGCCCCGTGCTCGTCGACACGATGCGCCACCTCCTGGCCGTGAAAACCGATGATGCGGCGACCGGATGAAGATCCTCGAGATCGTCACCGATCCCGCCGCCATCGCTGAGCTCCTCCACGACACCCGCGCACCGCCATGGGCCTGTCCCCCTGGGCGGTTGTGCCTGTTCGTGTAGACGCGCTGAGGCGTCGCGGTCAGCCTCTTGCGCTCTGGCACCGACGCTGCGTTTCGGCGGCACGCCGAGCCGGTGAGCACGCCCACTACAATGCCGAGCTTGCCCCGAGGATCCTTGCTAGGCCGTTCAGTGTCGGCCGTCGGCCGTCGGCCGCTCTAGGCCTCGGACGTGAAACCGCGAATAGCGCGCAAGCTCTTCTGCCGGGCCCTGCCCCGCCCCGACCCGCGTGCCTGCCAGGAATCCCCACCAGGTATCTCAGTCGGCGCGAGCGGCGATGCAGAGAAGCGCTCATGTGAGCGCCGCCACACCTGAACGTGACGAGCCCCTGAACTTTCTCATCGTCTGCATGCAACAGCCCCCATGTGTCGCCGACGACACGCGCAACGAGCCCCTGCCCCTTCCGCATACCCACGCTCCGGCCTACGATGCCCGCGATGCGCGTCGCCGTACCCATCATATCGCTTCTTCTCCTCAGCTCCTGCACCGAGCCCAACCCCTACCTGGGGATCTGCGGCAATGGCGTGCACGAGCCCGAATTCGACGAGGAGTGTGACGATGGCGCAGGCAACGGCGATACCTCCGACTGTTCCATGACCTGCAAGCTCGCCTCCTGCGGCGACGGGTTCGTCCAGCCCGGTGAGGAGTGCGATCTCGGAGATCAGAACAGCAACAACGGTGATTGCACCCTCAGCTGCCAATTCCCCTTCTGCGGCGACGATTTCGTCCAAGGCAGCGAACTCTGTGATGACGGCAACGCCAACCGCTGGCCCGCCGACGGCACCCCCGGCTGCTCGATCTACTGTGACCTGCTCCCCTACTGCGGCGACGGCGACGTCCAACCAGACCTCGGCGAAGAGTGCGATGACGCCAACGAGCTCGACGACGACGCCTGCTCCAGCACCTGCCTCGCCTCCACCTGCGGCGACGGGGTCGTCAAGGGCGACGAGGAGTGCGACGACGCCAACGGCATCGACACCGACGGCTGCACCAACGCCTGCACCTACGCCTTCTGCGGCGATGGGATCGTCCTCGAGGGCAAAGAGGAGTGCGACGATGCCAATGAGGACAACAGCGACGCCTGCCTGAGCACCTGCCTCGCCGCGACCTGCGGCGACGGAATCCTCCACGAAGGCGTCGAGGAGTGCGACGACGCCAACCTCGACCCCGATGACGGCTGCAACGCCGCCTGTCTCGTCGACCGGGTCGTCTTCGCGACAAAGGAGCAGTTCTCCGGCGGCGAGCTCATGGGTGTCGACGGCGCAGACGCGCACTGCCAAGCCGAGGCGGAGCTCCACGACCTCGCCGCCCCCGAACGCTTCCGGGCATGGATCTCGGACTCCAAGTCTTCACCCGCGACCCGCTTTACGACTCGCAGCGCCCGCTATGTCCTCGTCGACGGATCGGTGATCGCCGACGACTGGGACGACCTCACCGATGGCCAGCTCAGCCACCCGATCGATCGCTTCGCCGACGGTGAACCGGCGAATGAGGGGGTCTGGACCTCGACACGAGCGACAGGCGAAACGATCGAGAGCGACGACTTCTGCGGCGACTGGTCCCTGAGCGGCGAGACCAACGGCCGAATCGGCGCCACACAGGCCACAGACTTCAGGTGGACGGACCGTCCAAACCCTGCTTTTTGCGTCCAGAACCTCAGCCTCTACTGCTTTCGGGACTAGTCATGATCCTCAGCCGCCTCAGCCCTCGCGTCAGAACCCTCGCCCCTCCTTGCGTGTCACTGGTCATGCTCTTCATGCTGGGCGCCTGTCCCGACGACAGCGCAGGCACGTCGAGCGAAGTGAGCGCAACAGATGCGAGCTCGACAGACGAAGCTTCGACCGGATCAAGCGCGGACGCCTCCGGTAGCTCGACAAACGCTCCTACGACGACGGGTACGGTGATGACCGACTCGACTACGAACCCCGACGACTCTACGACCTCTACAGGTAGCTCGACCTCCGGTGAAGAGGACTCGACCACAACGGGCTCGACGAGCTCAACCGGCTCGACGACGAATGCCTCCGACATGTGCGGCGATGAGATCAAAGACCCCGGCGAGGAGTGTGACCTCGGGGATCCGATGAACGGTAAGGGGAGCTACGGCGGCTGCAACGACGACTGCACCCTCCAGCCACACTGCAACGATGGAAAGCACCAGCCCCTCGACGAAGAGTGTGATCCGAGCGATCCGCTCTTCGCGGAGGCTGCGGTCTGTACGGACGTCTGCACCTGGAAGGGCGTCATCGTCTTTCTCACGTCGGAGGGCGTCAGTGGCGACCTCGGCGGCGTCGACGGAGCAGACGCCGTGTGCAGGAGCTTTGCCCAAGAAGCAGGGCTACAGAAGTGGGATCAGTACCACGCATGGCTCAGCGTGGGCGCGAGCCCAGCCGCGAACCGGGTGCCGCTGGTCGACCGTCCCTACTACCGCTTGGACGGGCTCAAGATCGCCGAAAACTCCGGGGAGCTGCTCAGCTCGAAGCTCCTCCTGCCTGCGAACATCAGCGAACTGAAGGAGGACCTCGGGTTCCGCCCGGTCTGGACAAACTCACTCCCCGACGGGACGACGACGAGCGAGATGCACGACTGCCAATCGTTCTCTAGCGCGGACTTTGGCGATGAGGCCTACGTGGGGTTCGCGAACAAGACCGATGCTCAATGGACACACGCGGAGGTGACCTCCAGCTGCGATCTGGACGCCCGGCTCTATTGTTTCAGCCCCGCATTCTAGCTGATAGGCCCCTCCCACAACTGCGAGCGTGGAAAGAGCCGACGCGTTGAGGCCGGCGATCGAGGGCGACTTGAGCAGCCCGAGAGAGGAGCATGAAGAGCTCGCTCCTGCGGCTTTCACGGCGCTCGATAGGCTGCCGCTCGAGCATGAGCTCCGACTACGCCTCACCCATGAGCTCGACAGACCCCCCGCTCTTCACACAGCAGTGTCTCGCGCCCAGGATCTACGAGCCTGCCCTCGACCCGCGAACGCGACAAAGACGCTGTCGCGGGCTCTGGCGCCCAGCTCCGACGCGTTCACGCTCAGGCGCCGCAGGCCGGCGTGTTCGCAGCGCCGCTGACCTCGACCGCATCGCCGATGAGCACGCCGTCGTCGACGACGACCTGACCGTAGACGTCCGTGACCCGGAGCGAGACCGGCTCCGCGCCCATCCCCTCCGGGGCGACGAAGTAATTGTAGGTCTCGCGGGCGATCGGGATGAAGCTCTCGCCGCCGTCCTGCGAATACTCGAGGGAGGCTATCGCGTGGCGATGGTTGCGGATCTGGACCGCGGTCCACCATTGGCTGCTCCCCTCCTTGAAGCGATAGCGGAGAGGACCCTCGACCGCGCAGGGGACAAAGTGCCAGCTGATGTCGACGCGCCCCTCCTCCTTGACCGCGATCATCTCAAAGGCCTCGACGCTGAGATCGAGATCGCCAGGGGCACAGCCCGGACAGCGATCGACGATCCGCACCGTGATCACGCCGTCCGGGCCCTCGACCTCGGCACAGGCGCCGCAGGGGGCTGAGCCGGCATAGTCCACCTCGTTGATCGCGGCGATCATCCGGTCACCGCTCGGATCGAACGAGCAGTTGCCGCTGCCATCCGCGTCGTAGTACGTGCCCTCGCCGCTGTGCTCGGTGGGCTCCTCGCAGACCTCGCCAGCCGTCGCCGTACCGCTCGCCGTCGGATCCGTCCCCGAGCCTGAGGCGCTCTCGCCCGCGCTCGACTCGCTCTCACCGGACGAGTCGGGCTCGCCACAGCCGAAGATCACGAGCGCAGGGCTGAGCCCCACAACCGGAACCCGCCTCAGTCCCAGTCCCAGCCCCAACCCAAGGACCCGAACCGACAACCTCTGTGACCTCCTGTACATCCCGACCATCCAGCTCGTCCTCTCCCGCGCGTCCTGTCCGCGCGCGTCCCGTCCCGCGCGTCCCGTCCCGCGCGTCCCGTCCCGCGCGTCCCGTCCCTCGCGTCCCGTCCCGCTCGTCCGCTCGTCCCGCTCGTCCCGCTCGTCCCGCCAGATCATAGCGAGACCTGAGCCGAACGTCAGTCCTCGTCGCCGGCGGGAGGCTCAGGGTTCCAGACGGCGACCTCGTCGAGGGGCTTGCGCTGGATGTCGGGGACCCTCGCGTCAGCTGCCGGGTAGCCGATAGGAAAGAGGATATAGGGCCGCTCGTTCGCCGGTCGGCCGAGGATTCGGCTGAGAAAGCCCATCGGGCTCGGCGTGTGGGTGAGGGTCGCGAGCCCCATCGAGTGGAGGGCGGCGATGAAGAGCCCGCAGGCGATGCCGACGCTCTCCTTGACGTAGTAGTTCTTGATCGTCTCGCCCTCCTCGGTGAGCCCGTAGCGCTCCTCGAAGACGACGACGATCCACGGGACGACCTCGAGGTAGCCCTTGTCGGCGTCGGTTCCCAGCGGTCGCAACGCCTCGCGCCACTCCTCGGACATCCGTCCGCCGTAGCTGACCTCCTCCTCGCGCTCGGCGGCGATACGGATCGCCCGCTTGGTCCGCGCCTCGCTGACGGCGACAAAGCGCCAGGGTTGGCGATGGGCGCCCGAAGGCGCGGTCGAGGCGGTCCGGATCGCCCGCTCGATCAGGCTCCGGGGCACCGGATCTGGGCTGAAATCACGGACGCTCCGACGGCCCCCCATCAGCGCCTCGAAATCCGCGCCGCGGACCTCGGCTGCGCCTACGTCCACCCTCGGCGGCATGTAGGAGACAAACGAGGGCTCCTCGCCGGTGTCGCTCTTGCTCTCGCGCTCGTCGCTCATCAGACCCCGCAGGGCTGAGACCGTACCACGCGCTCGGGGTCGAACACATCGCCCCGGACGGGCCCCAAGACCCCGTCCGCGACGCCCCACCTGCGGGCGCGGGGGGACAGGGCAGCCGCTCGCAGAACTGCGGCCCCCCGACCCCGGACCCCAGACCCCAGACCCCCGACCGGACCCAGGACCAAAACGCCTCGCTTGCACCGGCGGCCGAACTCCATCATCGTCGGACGCTTGAGCCCTCGGGCGCCGCAAGCCCGAGCCTGCCTCAAACCGCCCATGACTTCCGAGATCACGCTTCAGATCCCTGGCCTCCGCCTCGCAGCCCGCGTCTGGGGGCCGGAGGACGGCCTCCCCGTCCTCGCCCTCCACGGCTGGCTCGACAACGCCGCGAGCTTTGATCGCCTCGCCCCGCTCCTCCCGGGCTGCCGGATCGTCGCCCTCGATCACGCAGGCCACGGGCTCTCCGCCCACCGCGGACACGGGACCTACTACCTGCTCGACTACGTCGCCGACGCGATCGCGGCCGCAGTGGCCCTCGGCTGGTCGCGCTACGCCCTCCTCGGCCACTCTCTCGGGGCTGCGGTCGCGACTCTCTGCGCTGGCGCCTACCCGCAGCGGATCCTCCGGCTCGCCCTCATCGAAGGCCTCGCGCCCCTGACCGACGACCCCGACGAGGCCGCATCGCGCCTGCGGATTGCCCTCGATCGCGAGGCCTGGGGCGCCCGCGTCAGCGCTCGCCCCTACCCGACGATCGACGCGGCCGCGGCCGCCCGCACCTACGCCACGGGGCTCAACCCGGACGCCGCGCGGATCCTCGTCGAGCGCGCCTTGGAGCCCGTCGACGGCGGCTGGCACTGGCGCACCGACCCCCGCCTCCGCTGGCCCTCGCGGATCCGCCTGACCTCTGCCCAGGTCAACTCCTTCCTCTCAGCGATCACCTGTCCTGTGAAGCTTATCACCGCAGACCGCGGGATCCCCTTTGGTCGAGCGGTCATCGCCGAGCGACGCGCATGCATCAGCGACCTCGAGATCGCCGACCTCAGCGGCAGCCATCACCTCCACCTCGAGGAGCCCGAGCCGGTCGCGCAGGCCTTGGCCAGCTTTCTCGTCGCGGGCCCGGGGGATGATTCGTCGGCGCAGGGCGGCGCTTGAGCGGCGCCTGAGCGACGCCTAAGCACAGAGTTGTGACGCCGACCTATCGGCACCCAATCGCCAATCAGGCCGACGCTTCGCCGGCGCAGAGAGCCACCCGCACGTCTTGCCGAAACCACCTCGGCGAGCGTTCCGAGGCGCGGAGACGACCCGAGCGCGGAGACGACCCGAGCGCGGAGACGACCCGAGCGCGGAGACGACCGCCAGGGGGCCGCAGAGCTCCGCCCTCCCTCCTGCGTCCTGCCTCCCTCGCCCTCTCGCCCTCTCGACTGCCGTCCTCCCCTGCCGCCCAGCCGTCCCGCCGTCCCGCCGTCCCCCTCTCGCCCTCTCGCCCTCTCGCCGACCGCCTGCCCTCCTACCCTGTCGCCCCCTTCCTGTCTCTCCTCCCTTGCCCTGTTCTCAGGGGATAAGCGCAGCCCGACCGCGCCCGCAAGGCCGCAAGGCCGCGGCGAGACATGTCCAGAATTATGGACACATCCTCTTTGTAGCACCTCGATGAAAGCGCGCGCCCCTAACAAAGAGCACTTTTGCACAATCAATTCCCTCCAAAGGCACCAAGAGCAACCTATCGATAATGAGCGCATAAAAAGGCAACCTTCTACTATTGTCTTCTCCCGCCACTTCATGGGAGCTTCGGCCGCAATGAGACTGCCCACCCGATCTGCACTCGGCTCGCTCCTCCTGTCGTCGACGCTCTTGTTCGGATGCGCGGCCCCGACGCTCACGCAGGTACTCGTGAGCCGGACGACGCTCCTCGACAGCCAGTCGAGCCGGATCAACGTCACCGTTCACCACGACAACGGGCTCGACGAGCTGGTCGGCGCTCAGCTCTACAGCGAGGACGGCTCCTTCTGGTACGGCTCCTTCGCCGAGGTGAGCGGCGGGATCTTTGAGACGACCGTCAACTGGGAGATGCTCCATCAGGCGGAGCCCATCCAGTTCGACTTCCCGATCAAGCGAACCCTGCTGATCATCGTCGAGGACAACGACGGTGAGACCGATGAGATCCCCGTGACCCTCACCCTCCAGTGTCGTGCGGATCAGAAGGCCTGTGACGGCGCCTGCTACCCCGACAGCGTCAACTGTAGCGACGTCTAGCGGTTCATGATGGAGCCGCTCGTGCCTCCATCGACGCCCCCAGACTCTCCTTCGTGGGCCCCTCGTGCGCCCTCGAAGGCCTGGTAGCTCGCCCTCCCTGCGCTCCCTCCGGCTCGCCCACAGTCACGCCCGGGGCTCCTTCGTGGGCCCTCGGACGCTCTGCTCGCCGGGGCATCTCTCGGTGAGCGGAGCTGGCGCTGCGGAGCTGCGGAGCTCCGCAGCTCCGCAGCGCCAGCTCCGCAGCACCGCACGTACCAGCGCACCCGGGCTGGACAGAGCAATCTCCGACCGTAGAGAGCGTCGAGGAGCGCGTGCACCGGATGTGCACGTGCACGTGCACGTGCACGTGCACAGCCGTGCGTGCGCACAGCTCGATAGCGCTCACCTCACCCGCTCGAGGCGCCACAGAGCGGCCTCTACGGCCCTTCGTCGCTTGGCACGGTAGTTGCTCCTTCAGAGCGCAGGACGATGCGAAGCCACCACATCATCGGCGTAGAGCATCGAGCTCGAGGATCCTGGGGAGGAGCTTCTCGGGCTAGCAGGGGGCTGAGCGCAGTGGGGAGCTGCGCTCGACCCCGACATCGTTGCGGAGGGAGCGAGGTGCGAGGCGATGTGGCGGAGGGGAGCCGCTCATCGTCGTCCAAACTCCTGCCTCTGCTCCCGCTCCCGGAGGGTTGAGGCTGCGCGAGTCGGCGCCTGGGGAGGTCGCCGATCCGCCACGCCTCACCCCTCCGGAGCACCTATGCGACCGCGGTCATCCGCCCGCTCGGACGACCGTCCGGCGCAAACAAGACCCCGCAACGTCGCGCTCGACGACCGGCAGGGCCAGCGAGACGCCCCGTGCGGGGCTCTGGCACGATCTCTGGCGAGGCCAGAGAGGCCGAGCGAGGGCAGAGGGGACCTTCCCCCGAGGCACTAGCCGTCAGACCCGATCTTGTCGCACTCCTTGAGGGCGCCGGTCGAGCTCGCCGCGAGGGCACACTTCATGACCGCGGGCTTCGGCTTCTCCGAGCCGCACTGCTCGGCTGTCTCCTTGACCATCTTCTCTCGGTTCTCCGCAGAGAGCGTGCCCCCCTGCTCCTCGGCGACGACCTCGGCGACGTGCTCCGCGAGGACCTTGCACTCCTCATCCTTGGCGCAGCCGCTAGCGGCGACGAGGCCGACGGTCAAGGCGATCACTATGCTTCGAGTCTTCATCCACACACTCCCAATTCCTGCGATGGCTTCTGCGATGGCTTCTGCGCTGGTTGCTGCCCTGGCTCCCATGGCTACTTGACCCCGTGCATCATCCGGTTGAGCGGTCGCGAGATCATGATGAGGAACACTCCGGTGCCGAAGGCGATGTAGCCGAGGGTCGCGAAGAGATCGACATAGGTGCTCAGCCCCTCCTGCGCCTTCCCGAGCTCGCCGAGCCAGTAGGCGTCTGTGCTCCGCTCCTGGGCGACCGCGAGCACCTTGGTGACCGGCCCTGGCGGGACCGCGATCGAGTTCTCCGCCGCCTTGACCATCGCCGCGATCGCCGAGCTCCCCTCCTCCGAGCCCGTGAGCTTGGCCAAGATCGCGGCGACGTAGTTCGAGCCGGCGTACGAGAGGAACCATGCGCCCATCACCGTGCCCGTCATCCCGGCGGGGGCGAGCTTGGTCACCATCGACAGACCGATAGGCGAGAGCGAGAGCTCGCCCATCGTGTGCAGCATGTACATGAACGCCAGGATCCAGAGAGGGACGAGGGCCTCCGGGCCGGCGATCTGACGGCCGAAGAGGAGGACGAGGAAGCCGATCCCGAGGAGGAGGATGCCGATCCCGAACTTCGCCGGGATGTTCGGGTTGGCGTTTCGGCGCTCCAGGGCGATCCACATCGCCGAGAAGACCGAGCCGAAGAGGAGGATGAACATCGAATTGAACGACTGCGTCATCGCCGCGCCCATCTCCCAGTCGAGGAAGGGGATGTAGCGGTCGACGTTGCGGTCGGTGAAGAGGGTCAGCGACGAGCCTGCCTGCTCGAAGAAGGCCCAAAAGACGATGTTGAAGAACATCAGGATGACCAGGACGATCGTCCGATCGCGCTGGATCCGGCCGCTCCTAAAGCCCTTGTAGAGCAGGCTTCCGACGACATAAATCGCGACCAGGACCAGCAATACGCCGACGATCTGGTTGCGGGTCATCAGCAGGTAGAGGAGCGGCACCGCGGCGAACGAGCCGAGGATCGTCACCGTCTGCAGGCTGAGGCCGAGGAGCGCTGGGCTCCGTAGCCGCTCTAGGCTCGGCGGTCCGCCGTGGCCCTGAAGCCAGGGCTGGCCGAGGACGAAGGTCGCGACGCCGATGAGCATGCCGATCCCGGCGAGACCAAAGCCGTACTGATAGCCGTAGGTCTCGCCGACCCAGGCGCAGACCGTCGTCGCCAGGAAGGCGCCGAGGTTGATCCCCATGTAGAAGATCGTGAAGCCGGAGTCGCGGCGGGGATCGCCGGCCTTGTAGAGCAGACCGACGATGCTCGAGATGTTCGCCTTGAGATAACCGTTGCCGATCGTCAGCAGGCCCATGCCGATGTAGAGGGTCGTCGCGTCGCCGCCGAGGACGACAAACTCGCCGAGCGCCATCATCAGGCCGCCGAGGATCACCGCGCGGCGATAGCCGAGGATCTTGTCGGCGATGATCCCACCGAGCACGGGGGCGGCGTAGATCAGGGCCGTGTAGGCGCCGTAGATCCCGAACGCCTTGGCGTCCCCCATCATCAGCGCCTTCGTCAGGTAGAGGACGAGGAGCCCGCGCATGCCGTAGTAGCAAAAGCGCTCCCACATCTCGGCGAGGAAGAGGACGAAGAGCCCCCGTGGATGGCCGAGGATCAGCTTTTCGGGTTCGCTATCTGCGCTCACGGTGTCGCGCATCGTCCCAGCACGGTGTCGTTTTCGCAATCCGAATCCTGGCGACAGGTCCGGAGCCAGAAAAGCTTCTAGTCACCACTCGGTGGCCCCCTCGGGGCATTTTAGCTCGACGACGGCGACCGCCCTGACGCACCCCACGATCCGCGACCCCATCGATCCCCTCCTCGCCGGAGCACCGCTCCGTTCGCGGCCTCTGCGCGAGTCCCCTCGAGCTTCGCCGACCGACGGCGGACCGCTCACCCGGGAGGATGCGAGGAGCCGGTCGCCCGCCGCTCGTCGCGGAGCGCCCGGAGGGCGTCGATGTAGGAGACGATGCCGACCAGAAGCCCGTCCTCGACGACACAGATCGCGCCGACCCGGCGATCGACGAAGAGATCCAGCGCCCGGTCGATCGACTCCTCTGGGCTCGCGGTGAGCACCTCCGCGGTCATCACCCGCCACAGGGGCGTGTCGAGGAGCTCGATCGACGCGACGACGTTGTCGTCGACCAACGGTTCCGGCGGCCGATAGGTGCGAATGTCGCGGTCGCTGAGGATGCCGCGCAGCTCGCCCTCGGCGACCACCGGGAGGTGGCGGATGTCATGCTCGCGGAGGAGCTGAAGCGCGGCGCCCAGGCGCGACGTGAGCTCGATCGAGATCACGTCGCGGGTCATCATGTCGGCGATCTTCACGGGCGACGATTGAACCCCAGCGACGCTCGCCGGAGATGCGCAAGCTTTGCAGAAAATCCCCCTCTCTGCCGTGATGCCGTGGTCTGCGATCGCCTAGAGTTGACCTCCAATTCATCGAGGGTAGCGAGCGGGAGGGCCGATGATTGCGACGCGGGAGCACACGGGACTTTCGCCACGGGCTCCTAGGGGGCGTAACCGCAAAACTCCCACATCTCGTCGACCTCGACGTTGATCGTGAAGGTCGAGTCGACGGTCACCGGGTCGCCGCCGCCGTCCGGGTAGAGCGTGACGCTGAGCTGGCCCTCAGCGCCATGGAGCTCAGTGATGTCTTCGATCGTGTCCGGCGGGATCACGGGGAGGATGTAGCCGACGCCGCCGTCGAAGACGTCGCAACCGATGTAGAAGGGGAGCTCTTCGATCGTGTAAAAATGCCCGTCGGGGTTGAGGTTGAAACCGTCGACGTCGACGGTCATGTCGATCGCGACGGTCAGGTCGTCGGGCTCAAAGCCGCCGAAGGTGGGGATGAGCTCGAGCATGAAGAGCCCCTGAACCCCACACTCGAGGTCGAGCATAATGCCGTCCTCGACGATGGTGCCGTGGTGAGCGACCTCGAGCCAGGGATCGCTGCTCCCGCCCGAGCCGCCGGTGGTCCCGAAGTGGCAGATCTCAAGGCCAGAGGTCGTCGTCCCGGTCGTCGGCGGGGACGTCCCCGCCGACGTCCCCGCCGACGTCGTCCCGTCCGTCCCGGCGCCACTGCTCTCGCCCGTCCCCTCGCTCGTCTGGGAGGCGGTCGAGGTCGATCCCGTCGACGAGTCCTCCGTGGTCCCCGCAGACGCCCCCGAGGTCATCGTCTCACCGACGCTCGCGGAGCTATCGCCAGCGCAGCCGGCGAGCCCCAAAAGCGGCGATAGAGCAACAATAAGAGTACGCATGGGGCGACTATAGCCGCGCACCCGCTCGCCCACAGGGTGCGCCTGATCGCAGATGATGTGTGCTGACTGACGCACGGAGGGCCCGCCTCGAGCCCCGTCGCGTCAGCCCCGAGCGACGCTCGCCCGTCCTCCCAGCGCAGACGAGACGCAGGGGCGTCCAGCCGCGCTCCGCGTCGCGACCGGGACGACAGGGTTCGACGCCCGCGAATGAGACCGCGCTGGACTTTCGCCACGGACTGCTAGGATGCCCGCGCATGTCCCTGGACACGATCACCCGCGTCGACGGCCAGGTCACCGTCACCGGCTCCGGCGTCGAGGCGGAGGACGGCGAGATACCGTCGCGGATCGGTCGCTTTTTCATCTTCCGTCAGCTCGGCGAGGGGGGTATGGGCCGGGTCTTCCTCGGCTACGACGAGGAGCTCGATCGCAAGCTCGCGATCAAGCTCTGGCACGGCGCTCGCGACCATACGATGCGGGTCCGGGTGCTCCGCGAGGCGCAGGCGCTCGCCCGCCTCTCCCACCCCAACGTCATCACCGTCTACGAGGTCGGCGAGGAGCAGGGGCGGGTCTACCTGGCGATGGAGTACGTCGAGGGCGAGACCCTGCGGCGCTGGGTCGAGGACAAGCCGCGCCCGCCGGCGGCGATCCTCGCCCGCTACCTCGAGGCCGGTCGGGGGCTCGCGGCTGCACACCGAGCGGGGATCCTCCACCGCGACTTCAAGCCGGACAACGCGATCGCCGGCGCCGACGACCGGGTCCGCGTCCTCGACTTCGGCCTCGCCCGGGCCGAGCGCTCGCTCCTCGCCGACGAGAGCCTCAGCGATCAGCCGGTGCT
>Ga0316189_10005152_pt1 | contig 12530 bp, 9 predicted proteins | sample LowCovwburrow_MG_FD_204930 | JGI IMG/M metagenome (GOLD analysis project Ga0316189, IMG submission 204930) | Coastal sediment microbial communities from Maine, United States - Lowes Cove worm burrow | ecosystem: Environmental > Aquatic > Marine > Coastal > Sediment | place: USA: Maine... | reverse complement strand
AAGAACGCAAAAACGTTATCAATCATTTAAAAGAAAATGCTAAGGAGATTATAGATATCACCGAAACTCAGGTTAATAATTTTGCTGGTAATATGCTACAGGTAAAAGGAGCAAATGATGAGTTGTACTTAATTATGAGTCAAGCAGCATACGATTCGCTAACAGCCTCTCAAATTGAACAATTAGAAAAGCACAGTAAAATAGTATCAAGTTCTTTAGATACCATTGAAGCTTGTGGTGGCGGAAGCGCACGCTGTATGATGGCTGAAGTATTTTTGCCTAAAGTCTAAAGTCTAAAGTCTAAAGTCTAAAGTCTAAAGTTTTAAGCTATTGGTTTAGATTTTGGTAATTCTACATAAAATGTACTACCAACGTTTGGCGTGCTTTCTACCCAAATTTTACCGTTATTAAGTTCTATTAGTTCTTTACAAATAGAAAGCCCTAAACCGGTTCCTTTTTCGTTATTAGTTCCTAAAGTTGTAAAAGTATTTTTCTTAAAAAGCTTTTCTATATTTTGTTTAGAAATACCAATACCTGTATCTGCAACACTTATTATACAACTACCATTGCTAATGTGGTTTGAAAGGGTTATAGTATCGCCATTTTCACTAAATTTTAAGGCATTTGCTAGTAAATTCTGAATTACAATTTCAAACATGCTTCTATCTGCGTAAGCAAAATCGCGTAAAGAATGGTCAGCGAGAGTAATGCCTTTTTTTTCTAAACGTTGCTCAACCAACTTAATTTTGTCTTCAAAAATTTCTTGAACATCAATTAAACTTGGTTTTGGTTCTAACGATTGCATTTGAGATTTAGACCAGTTTAGTAAATTGAATAATAATAAAGACGCATTATTTGCATTTTCACTTAATTCTGGAATTAAATTATCAAATTCTTCACGAGAGAGCGATCCATCTTTTAGTAAATCGATAAAACCATTAATAGAGGATAAGGAATCTTTTAAATCGTGAGACACAATAGAGAATAATTTGTCTTTTACATTATTTACGTTTTCAAGATATTTTGTTTGTTCTTGAAAAGCTTCGTTTTGTAATTGAATTTTTATGTTTTTTTCTTCTAACTCTTGAGTATATTTTATGGTGTTGTTTCGTTTTAAATAAATCAATATTAAAAAAGTAGATACTACGGCTAGAGCTGCTAATAAGGCATAAAAAATCAGTTTAAATCTATTGAGTTCTAGATTGTTTTCGCTAATAACCATTTCACTTTTAGTCAGTGCTTCAGAATTGTTATTTAGTTCTTGTATATTAAAATTAGGACCTAATTCTAGTGTTGTGATTTCGTTAGTATTTAAGCCTAAATTAAGACTATTTTTACTTAACTCATTTTTTAATGAATAATACTCACGTTGCCAAGCAAAAGCTTTATCAAATCTTCTTTTAGTAGAATCTAGGGCTTTCATTAATTTATAATGCCTTAATAATTCATTTTTATTATCAAGTGCTTTTGCAATAATGCCAGCTTCTAATAGCTGCTTTTCAGCCAAAACCAATTTCTTTTGTTGTAAGTTTAAATCTCCAAGATTATTTAGTACCGTCAATAAACTTGACTTATTTTCACTTCGTAGATTTATATTATAACCTTGTGTTAAATATTTAGAGGCTTTATTGTAATCATTAAATTTTAGGTATTCACCTCCTAATTTTGAAAAAACACTTCCACGAATAGAATCGTTATCTGTACTAATATTATTTAACACTTTTTCGTAATACTCAATAGCTTTTCTATGTTCCTTTTTAGTTGAATATAATTCAGCTAGATTACTGTTAGATGCATTTATACCTAAGGTGTCGTTTAATTGTTCTTGTATTTCTAAAGTTTTAAGGTAGTATTCTATAGCCTTATCAGTAGCATTAATATTGTAATAGGCTTTTGCTAGATTATTATACGATAGTTTAAGTTCTTTTTTAAGGTTTCGTTTTTTAAATTCTTCTGTAGCAGATAAAGAATATTGTAATCCTTTGGCATAATTACCGCGTTTAATTTCTAATAAACCAATGCCATTATTAACTTTTGTAATTCCAAGGGTATCGTTTAATTTTCGAAATAAAGCTTTCGATTTTTTGTATCCGTTAAGGGCATTTATATAATCGTTTTTCTGGGCATAAATTAAGGTTTTATAATATGTTACTTCGGCAATACCTTTGTGAAAATTAAGATTTTTAGATAGTTTTTCGTTTTCAATAATATGCTTAATAGCTTTATCATAATCCTTTATTTCGTAAAGCAATTTTATAATTTTAAGAGAAGTAGTTACTTTTTGGATGTCTTGATTTTGGTAACCTAATTGTATAATAAGACTGTCTAACTCTTTGGTTTGAGAGAACCCAGAGCTAGCGCATAAAAATATAATTAACATAAATATTCCCCTCATACTATATCTAAATTACACTAATAACAAAGCAACTATATTAAAGGTGCTTTATTTGAGGGAAATAAAGATGACTCTATTATACTGTGAAGTTTGTTAGTTTTTAATAGCCTTTAAATGTTGAATACTAATAGCTTTACCAAGCAAAAGTTATAAAAAGCTATGCATAAAGCTAATTTCTGCGTTTTAATACCAAAAAATCAGATGAATAGTATATTAGAAATTTGAAAAAAAACAACGACTAGATTAACAGCAAAAAACATAGAAAAACGACACTTTTGTCGACGAAATGCATCCTTGGTTTTTTTTGTTTTTAAATGTTATTAGACTTTTTGAATATTGAAATTAATTAGACTTTAAAAAATAATAAATATCCTATCTTTGCTCACTTAAAAAGTTATAGTAAATGAGCCTTCAGGAGATATTATTTAACCACGTAAAACAAGCCATACAATCTGTCTATAATTTAGAAATTGATACTGTAGAATTTCAGGCAACCAGAAAAGAATTTGCGGGCGATATTACCGTTGTCATTTTTCCTATGCTGCGCTTTATTAAAGGTAACCCTGTTCAAATAGGCGAAATTATAGGTCATTATTTAGTTGAACATGTAGATAATGTCAAGGCATTTAACGTTGTAAAAGGCTTTTTAAATATCGAAATAAACGATGTGTATTTTACACAATTGTTTAATAATATGCTTGAAGATGAAACCTACGGATTCTCGACTATAAATAAAGATGAAAAAGCTGTAATGGTCGAGTATTCTTCGCCAAACACAAATAAACCACTGCACTTGGGTCATGTTAGAAACAATTTGTTGGGTTACAGCGTTGCCGAAATTTTAAAAGCATCGGGTAAAAAAGTTTATAAAACGCAAATTATAAACGATAGAGGTATTCATATTTGTAAAAGCATGCTGGCTTGGAAGCTTTATGGCAATGATGAAACGCCAGAAAGTACTGGTTTAAAAGGCGATAAATTAGTTGGGAATTATTATGTAAAGTTCGATCAAGAATATAAAAAGGAAATCACTGATTTAATTGCTGAAGGAAAAACTGAAGATGAAGCTAAAAAGCTATCACCTATTTTATTAGAAGCCCAAAACATGCTATTAAAATGGGAAGCAGGAGATAAAGGAACCGTAGCCCTTTGGAAAAAAATGAACAGTTGGGTTTATGCTGGATTTGATATTACCTATAAAAATTTAGGTGTAGATTTTGACACCCTGTATTACGAAAGCAATACCTATTTATTAGGAAAAGAATTTGTAGACCAAGGTTTAAAAACTGGTGTTTTTATTCAAGAAGATGATGGCTCTGTTTGGTGCGATTTAAGCGCAGATGGTTTAGATAAAAAAATAGTACAACGCGCAGATGGAACGGCCGTTTATATGACGCAAGATATAGGTACAGCCATACAGCGTATTAAAGACTTTCCAGATGTTGGTGGTATGGTTTATACCGTTGGTAACGAACAAGATTATCATTTTCAAGTGCTGTTTTTAATACTGAAAAAACTAGGATTCGATTGGGCGAAAAACCTGTACCATTTAAGTTATGGTATGGTTGATTTGCCTAGCGGAAAAATGAAAAGCAGAGAAGGCACGGTAGTAGATGCCGACGATTTAATTGACGAAATGGCTAAAACGGCAGGCGAAATTTCAGAAGAATTAGGTAAGCTTGATGGCTATTCTGATACTGAAAAACATGAACTATACAAAACTATAGGCTTAGGTGCTTTAAAATATTATATTTTAAAGGTCGATCCTAAAAAACGTATTTTATTCGACCCAAAAGAATCTATCGATTTTCAAGGGAATACAGGACCTTTTATTCAATACACTTATGCCCGAATTCAATCTATTATAAGAAAAGCAGATTTCGATTATTCAAAACCAGTAGAAGATATTCTTGAAAGACCATTACACGATAAAGAAAAAGAACTTATAAAACAACTCCAGTTATTCCCAGAAGTGATTCAAAATGCAGCGACTCAGCATAGTCCAGCATTAATTGCAAATTATACTTACGAGTTGGTTAAAGCGTTTAATTCATTTTACCAAAACGTATCTATTTTAGGAGCAGATAACACTTTGGATAAAATATTTAGAGTGCAGCTTTCAAATAAAGTCGCTTTAACTATTAAAAAGGCATTTAGTGTTTTAGGGATCGAGGTTCCTGAGAGAATGTAGTATATTTATATTATTTTCTATATTTGAGCCATATCTTAATTAGCTTAAATGGAGCCATTATGTAATTCTTGAATTTTAGTTTTGAATCAGGAATTTCGTTCCATTGACTTATAGGGAATTCCAAAATTTTATTCATGTGCATTGGATAGAACAATTTATAACGGTATATTAATTCGATGTCAAAAAACCATTTGCTAATAAAAGGGTATTCAAATAGTTTAAGTATAATAGAGGAGTGTATTAATTTTGCTCCACATTGGCTATCATAAACAGGTTCTTTGAGAAGAACACTAACAAAAGTTGCAAAAATCCTCCCAAAATAATGCCTAAAAAAGTTCCTTTTTATTTTTGCACCTAAACGGGCAATTCTTATTCCTAAAATAAATTTTGTGTCATTATATTTATTAAGCATTTCTATAAAGTTATGAATTTCATTTAAAGGAACAGATAAATCGGCATCAAAATATCCAATAAAGTCATAATCGTTTATTTCTTTTTTAGAAGAAAGTACACCATGCCTTATAGCTTCTGCTTTTCCTTTATTTTTGTTTAAAGTTTTGTAATTAAGATTGTCACTATAGCTACATAATGATTTTAATAAGCCAATAGTATTATCTGTACTTCCGTCGTCTACAAATAAGAAGTGGATGCTTGGATTATTGTGAGAAAATTGGCTGAACAAATCTGTTTTTAATCGAAACTCTTCATTAAAGCAGGGAATAATTATTAAAATTTTCATTAATGGGTTAAGTTTGGTTTTGTTCATCTCGTTTTATACAAATGGCATAGCAGGATAATCCAGGAACATTTATGCTAAATTTTTTAAATATTTGCGCTATTTTATAATCAAATAATAAAATATTTTTTATTAGCGTTGTTATAATTTTACTTCCACTCCAATTTTCTGAGTTTTCCGATTGCTTTTTAATATTCAACTTTTCTAAAATAAGATTTATTATTCTAGGTATTATTAGTGAAGAAAAAAAGTACCCTCCTTCAATAAATTCTAAGTCACTCCTATTAACTGTTTCTTTTAATTGTTTTAAATTATACCTTCTATAGTGTTTTAGCAATTCGTCATGATGGCTAAATAATATTTGATAAGCTGGTACAGAAATTAAAACGAAAGCATTGTTTTTAACGTAAGTTTGTTTTAAAATTTCGTTTAAAAATTTCGTGTCATCGGGAACATGCTCCATAACATCTAGCAAAGTAATTAAATCAATTATATCTGTCTTTACTTCTTCTAGGCTGATATGTAATTTTGTTTTTTTATTTTTATAGGTGTTTTGAATATAAACCTTTAATTCTTCAGTGTATTCATTGTCAACACAACAGATGCTATCTGTACTTGGCGTTTTTGCAAGGCTATTTGCTAAATAGGCGTCGCCACTACCAACATCTAAAATTTTAATTTTTTTATCAGATTTGACTATATATTTATTAATTAATTTTAATAAAATAGCTTGTCTAGCTAGTTCCCAAGGATGTCTAATATTACTAAAGTTAGCCTCTCTTAGATCCATAGGTTATTTTTTAGAAAACTCTTTTTTAAGGATTTCAACTAAGTTAATAACAATTGCGTCATCATCATTAAAATCCTCTGTTATATTATATACTTCAACTTTATTTTCTAAAAGATTCTTTTTTTCTATATTTAATAAATCTAGTCTCTCTTTTGAGATTTGTTTAAAAAGAGGCTCAGGAACCCAAATTCTAGAGGATGATATATGTCCAAACTCATCAGCATATTCTCTTTTATAAAAGTTAAATTCCTGTAAGAATTCATTATTTGGTCTAATAATAATTATTTTTTTGGTGTTGTTTAATGGCGTTTTGTTAAAAGCTGTTTTAAGAGCACTAAACTCTTTATTATGAATTCTTGTTATGTAATGATTTAGGTTGTATGAACCTAATACAACCTGAATTAAAGCTAGAGTTAATGATAAGAATCTTAAACCTTTATTTCTTTTAGTTAATTCTTTAAAGAAAATAAATTGATAAAATAAAATAAGTATTGCTGCGGGAGCAATTGTTCTACTACAAACATAATTATCAACAGATAATAAATTTGGTAAATAAGTTAAAGGTAAAACCAAAATTAAAAAAAGCATTAATAGTAAGAATTGAGGAATCTCACTTTTCTTTGTATAATTCAAATAAAAGAAACCTAAAAAACTGAATGCCCCAATAATTAGAAAAACTATTGGCCATACGAAAAAACCGCTCCCATATAAAAGCATTCTCATTTCTTTTAGGTAAAAAATAATGCTTTTAAAGGGGAGTTTAATTAAATCTATTTTTGTTCTGTTTATGGGTTCAAGTTGATACCATACAAGAGAAAGTTTAAAAACAACAAAGTAAATGCTAAACGAAACAACTAGAAATACTAAAAGATGAATTATTGATTTTATTGATATTTTTTTTGTTAGTACAACTGAAAAAACAAAAGGAATAAGGAATGCTGTTGCTGCAGATTGATAAAGACACAGCGAAAGAACAATTAAAAAAAGGGCTATAAAATAGTTTAAGAGTTTGTGTTTCTTTTTATTAATGTTGATTAAAATAACACCTGCTAAAAAAGAGAGATTTAAAACTATTGGAACTTCGTAAGTGGCACTCCAACCATAATATATTGAAAAAGAAGGTATAGAGAGTATTAAAAAAGAAAATAATGCAGATTCATATATTTTCATTTTTTTGGATAACAAAAAAGCAAAAATTTGAGTTGAAAAAGCAACACACCCTAAAAGAGTAAAAAATCTAACCCATTTTAAATCTGAAATAGTATTACAAAAAGTGCCATAAACAAACTCACTAGTAATGCCATATAAAAACCTTCCGCCTTGTATAAATAGATTCTTAAAGTTGGGGTCGTTATCTGCTGTCCAAATAAATTCAGCAGCATCCAAATAGGCGTAGTCATTAAAAATACCAGTATTCAAAATGATGCACCCAATTAGCGCAAAAAGACTGTATAGTAAAACTGGGCTGTTTTTTTTAATCAATTTTATTTTGTTGGATATGTTTTAAAATATACACTAAAGAATAGACTAAATAGATTTTCTATTGGCTTTTAATTATTTGCTAATTTATTCAAAATAACAAAATAAGTCATAACATTATTTAAAGAAATCCATTATTTTTACTTTATGCAAAATCTGTTACAAGATTATATTCCGCAAGAGGCGATATCACAAGTTTTAAAACTGTTAAAACACGATAATTTAACCGTTAAAATTAAAAACGAGCGTAAAACACGCCATGGCGATTATAAACAATTGCCGAACGGGAAGCATCAAATTACAATAAATGCTAATTTGAATACATACCGATTTCTTATAACTTTAATTCACGAAATCGCACATTTTGAAGCTTATAAAACCTATGGCAGATTTATTAAACCTCACGGTTTAGAATGGAAACACAGTTTTCAGCATTTAATGTTGCCGTTTTTAAACCCGAATATTTTTCCCAATGATTTGCTACCACTTTTAGCAAATCATTTTAAAAATCCAAAAGCATCAAGCGATACCGATGTGTCACTAGCCTTTGCTTTAAAGCAATTTGACGAACCTAATAATAAAACCTTTATTTTTGAAGTACCTTTGGGTGAGCATTTTAAATTATACAATGGTAAAATTTTTAAAATGGGACAGAAACGCGTGAAGCGTTATGAATGTATTGAAGTTAAAACTGGTAGATTATATCTTTTTAACCCAAATGCAGAAGTAGAGATTGTCATTCCTGTGAAGGTGAAAATCTCATAATTAAAATTAAATAGATTTCTTCCCGATAGTTATCGGGATTTGCAAGAATAAAAAAACATGAAAAACAAAAATTATTATGCCATATTAATGGCAGGTGGAGTAGGCTCAAGATTTTGGCCAGTAAGTACGCAAGATTTTCCAAAACAGTTTCATGATATGTTAGGAACAGGCGATACTTTAATTCAAAAAACATTTAATCGTTTAGCAGATTTAATTCCAAAAGAAAATATTTTCATACTAACAAACGAACGCTATAACGATTTGGTTTTCGAACAAATTCCAGAAGTTACAAAGCGTCAAGTCGTTTTAGAACCAGCAATGCGAAACACAGCACCTTGTATTTTGTATGCGTCATTAAAAATTCAAAAAGAAAACCCAGATGCCATTATGATTGTTGCGCCAAGCGATCACTGGATTGAAGACGAAAAAGCTTTTTCTAAAAATGTACAGCAAGCGTTCGATTTTTGTGCCGAGAACGATGCGTTAATGACACTTGGTATTACACCAACATTTCCAAATACAGGTTACGGTTATATTGAATTTGACTCTAGCTTGGATGCTAAGCGTCCTGTGATGAGCGAAGCCGAAGTAAGCCAAAGCATAAAAGCGGTAAATCAATTTAGAGAAAAGCCAGATTACGAAACCGCAAAAACCTTTATCGCTCAAGGAAATTTTTTATGGAATGCCGGTATTTTTATGTGGAGTGTTAAAAGTGTTGTTGAAGCATTTAAAAACAATCAACCTACGTTGTTTGCATTATTTGAAAATGGTATAAGCGCATATAATACCGATTTTGAAGACGATTTTATTCGAGATAATTACGAAAAAGCTGAGAATATTTCGGTGGATTATGCTATTATGGAAAAATCAAAAAATGTATTTGTAATTGCTGCCGAATTTGATTGGAACGACCTAGGAACTTGGGGAAGTTTATACGATAAATTAGATAAAGATAAAGATGGAAATGCGGTTGTAAACTCCAGAACTTTAACCGAAGATGCTTCAGGAAACATGATACGCACCAAAAACGATAAAGTTGTTGTGATTGATGGTTTGCAGGATTATATCATAGTAGATAAAGATGAGGTTTTACTAATCTATCCAAAATCGAAAGAGCAGGATATTAAAAAAATACTTCAAAAAGTTAAAACGACTTATGGTGACCATCTAGGATAAAAGGGTCTAAACAGTATTGTTTATAGAGATTAAATAAAATAACTGCCTCAAATTTATTTTTTATATTCGTGTATTAGTGTCTAAAATTATATAGATGGAAGAAAATAAATTCAATTTTTCAGAAGAAGAAAGCAATAAAGAGAAAGCGGTAGAGCAATCTAAAGAAGCGGTTAAAAAAGATGCTAAAGGCTTATTTCAAAGCATTAAAATTTTTATGGTTGAGTTGCTCGATTTCCGTCATGATACCGATAGAGATGCTACCATAGACGCCATAAAAGGCGATATATCATTTAAGGGTGCAACCGCTTGGATTTTAATTTGTTCTATTTTTGTGGCTTCGGTTGGGTTAAATGCTAACTCTACAGCGGTGGTTATTGGAGCCATGTTAATTTCGCCGTTAATGGGACCCATTTTAGGAATAGGTATGTCTATTGCTATTAACGACATTGATACCTTAAAGAAATCGTTAATAAATTTAGCGACAATGATTGTGCTTAGTCTATTAACGGCCTATTTGTTTTTTAAATTTTTCCCAACAGCAGATTTAGTAACTAACGAGCTTTTTGGACGCACAAAGCCCGATGTAAGAGATGTGCTTATAGCCTTTTTTGGTGGTTCAGCATTAATTATTGCGCGTACAAAAAAGGGAACTATAGCCTCTGTTATTTTTGGAGTTGCTATTGCAACGGCATTAATGCCGCCGTTATGTACTGCAGGTTACGGATTGGCTCATAATTGGGATTATTTTGTTGGAGCCATGTATTTGTTTACAATCAATACTATTTTTATTGCATTGGCAACATTTATAGTTTTGAAAGTTTTACGTTTCCCAATGTTAAAATATGCTAATTCTAAAAAAAGAAAGCGGATAGCACAATTAGCTTCTGTTCTAGCCATATTAGTTATGGCACCTGCTATTTGGACGTTTGTGAATTTTATAAAGCAAAGTGGTTTTGAAAATGATTATAATAATTTTGTAAAGGATGAAATTGAATCTAACCCAGAATTATGGTTTCAAAAAGGCACTTTAAATAATGAAACTAATAAAATAACACTGTTTTTTAATGGAGAAATAACCAATGCTACTGAGGCAGATTTAAGAAACGAGCTTAAACAATACGAAAAAATCAAAGATTTTGGATTAGAGATTTATGGAAACAAAAACAGAAGTTTCGATAAAATATCTGATGCGTACGACAGAGCTATTACAGATTTAGATAAAAAAGATAATGTTATTTCTGGTTTGCAAAAACAGATTGCAGGTTTGCAAGTTGATATTACCGATTTAAATAAAACAATAGAGCGTAATAATACCCAAAATACAACGATTTCATTTACCAACTTATCTCGAGATACAAAAGTTAGATTTAGCGATTTACAATATTTTAGTTATGCTAAAATGTTGGAATCTAAAGATTTTATACACATTGACACCATAACTGTTACAAATATAAAATGGAGATCGTCTTTAAAAGATAGTTTAAAAATTGTTAAAGAAAAGGAATTGACTAATTGGCTAAAACAAAGATTGAAAGTAGATACTTTAGTTATAAAACGGGTTGATTAATTTTTGAATACTGAATACTGAATACTGATTACTGATTCTCCTCAATATACATTTTGCGTACTTTTTTAAATAAGTTTGAAGAGTATACAAAATCGGTAACCACGTCGTTGTCGGTTTTAAAAATGGTTTCTTTGGAGCCTTCCCAAGCTTTTAATCCATCTTTTAAAAACACAATTTTTTCACCGATTTCCATTACCGAATTCATATCATGTGAGTTGATTACTGTGGTAATTTGATATTCATCAGTAATTTCTTGAATAAGGTTATCTATAACAATAGCCGTTTTTGGGTCTAATCCAGAATTTGGTTCATCGCAAAATAAGTACTTAGGCTTGTTTACAATGGCACGTGCGATTGCAACCCTTTTTTGCATACCACCAGAGGCTTCACTTGGCATTTTGTTATGGGCACCATCAAGGTTTACACGTTTTAAAACAAAATCGGCGCGATCCTCCATTTCACTTTTACTCATTTTAGTAAACATTTGTAATGGGAACATTACGTTTTGGGCAATCGTCATAGAATCAAATAAAGCACTGCCTTGAAACACCATGCCAATTTTGGCTCGCATGTTACGTTTTTCATCTTCTGTTAATTGCGAAAAAATTTTCCCATCGTAAGAGATACTCCCTTTTTCATATTCAAATAAGCCTAACAAGCATTTTAAAAACACTGTTTTTCCAGAGCCACTTTGCCCAATAATAAGGTTAGTTTTTCCTTTTTCAAAGGTTGTGCTAATGCCTTTTAAAATATGGGCATCACCAAAAGACTTATGCAAATTTTTGACTTCTATCATTAGCCTAACATCATATCGGTTAATATATAATTCAGTAAAATAATAACTACTGCAGTCCAAACGAAAGAAGTCGTACTAGCTTTACCAACTTCAAGTGCGCCACCTTTCATATAGTAACCATGAAAAGCAGGTATAGTGGCCAATACCATGGCAAACATAAAAGTTTTTATAAAAGCATAAATAACTTGGAACATTTCAAAATCGGTTTGTATGCCAATAATATAATCTGCTAAAGTAGAATAGCCTCCAAACACACAAGCTGCCATACCTCCTAATATACCTAAGAACATACCAATAGCGATGGCAAATGGGTATAACATTAAGGCGATAGTTTTTGGGAAAACTAAATAATTTAAAGAGTTTATGCCCATAACTTCTAAAGCATCAATTTGTTCGGTAACACGCATAGTGCCTATGCTTGATGTTATAAAAGAACCCACTTTTCCAGCCATAATTATTGAGGTGAATGTTGGGGCAAATTCTAAAATAACGGATTGTCTGGTTGCAAAACCAACCAAGTATTTCGGAATTAAAGGATTATCAATATTTAAAGCGGTTTGGATAGTGATTACGCCACCAACAAAAAACGATATAAAAGCAATAATACCAAGAGATCCGATTATTAAATCATCAAT
>Ga0316189_10005151_pt1 | contig 12531 bp, 8 predicted proteins | sample LowCovwburrow_MG_FD_204930 | JGI IMG/M metagenome (GOLD analysis project Ga0316189, IMG submission 204930) | Coastal sediment microbial communities from Maine, United States - Lowes Cove worm burrow | ecosystem: Environmental > Aquatic > Marine > Coastal > Sediment | place: USA: Maine... | reverse complement strand
TCCTTTTCTCTTGCTGTAATAAGACCCAATCCAAAACTGCCAAAAACAGCTTCAATAGTGTTTTCCGGAGTGGACAATAATTTTGATTTCTCCCGATCACACCAATGTTGATGGGCAAATTCTTCCACAATACTCACAGTCGAACTGAATACTTTTTTCTCTCGTTCGGTGAAGTGTTTTTTTGGTTTTTGCCGTGCAATGCTCAGCACGGCAATAGACTCAGAAGAAACGGGGAAAAAAACGCCAATCTCATCCGCGATTCCAGTTCTCACATAGTGATGCCTATAAAATTCGCTGCGATAGAATTGATCAGGGGCCAAGGTCCTCATAGCTCCAAATCCACTACGTTTTCCTTTTGTTGTCGCGCTATAAAATGGGTCTAATAAATATGGGCCTGCCAAATAGTCATCAATGATGATTTTGGCCTGCGTTTCATCCAAATTATGGAACAACGACTGTGATGGATTTGTCTCTGAATACGAAAAAACCATGCAGATATCGAAGTCAATCAACTTGCTTAGAGCATGCTGGAGTCTTTGGGGAAAGGTGCTGGATTTAACCGATGTTATCGCTTCTGCGATGCATTCATTCCAACTGCCTAATGTGGCCACACTTATTGACATTATTTATACACTTAAATTCAAAGAGTTACATTAAACACCCGTAACTTTGTGTTCGGTCAAAAACCTTGCCCAGATTAGCAAAAAAACCTATCAGGCTCCAGTTGAATCCTTGCGTTGAGATTGCTCGACCTTCTCTTGAGTGTCGCGCCACCAAATAAACGCATACCCCTTTAGGGATATTTTTTGTGGCTCCTCACGAATCTATTTTTTTGTTCAAAATGACATATGAGGTGTGTTTGAAGAGTGTGCCTCCATGAGACATAGGGATTTGATGAGAGAAAATGCTGAAAAATTCAGAAATTCAAAAGCGAAAAGATGATGCCATTGCAAGGGGCGTTGGTGTCATGACCCAAGTCTATGCAGATAGGGCTGAAAATTCAGAAATTTGGGATGTCGAAGGTAATCGGTTTATCGACTTTGCTGCAGGTATCGCTGTTGTCAACACGGGCCATCGTCACCCAAAAATCATTGAGGCCGTCACAGCGCAACTCGGTCGCTTCACTCATACTTGCCATCAGGTTGTTCCATATGAAAACTACGTCTCGCTGGCTGAGCGTTTGAACAAGCTCGTACCCGGTGACTTTGAAAAGAAAACCGTCTTTGTGACGACCGGTGCTGAAGCTATTGAGAACTCTATCAAGATAGCTCGTGCCGCTACAGGTCGCTCAGCCGTAGTCGCGTTTACGGGCGGCTTTCATGGGCGCACCTTCATGGGCATGTCCCTAACAGGTAAGGTTTTTCCTTACAAAGCAGGTTTTGGGGCCATGCCTGGTGACGTTTATCACGTGCCAATGCCTATTGATCTGCATGGCGTTAGCATTACGGATTCCTTAGAAGCACTCAACAAATTGTTCAAAGCTGATGTGGACCCTGCTCGTGTTGCAGCTATCATCATTGAACCTGTTCAAGGCGAAGGAGGCTTCTATGAGGCTTCTTCTGTTTTCCTCCAAGAGTTGCGCGACATATGTGACGATCACGGAATTCTCCTGATTGCTGATGAAGTTCAAACCGGTTTTGCCAGAACCGGCAAATACTTTGCGATGGAACATCATGGTGTAACAGCTGATCTGACCACCATGGCAAAAGGCTTAGCTGGCGGTTTCCCGCTTGCCGCTGTTACTGGAAGAACCGAAATTATGGACAGCGCTAACCCCGGTGGCTTAGGCGGAACCTATGGCGGTAATCCAATTGGCATTGCCGCAGCGCATGCAGTTCTTGATGTAATTGATGAGGAAGGACTTTGTGAACGTGCAATTGCTCTGGGATCGCGTTTGAAACAACGCCTCCAAGGTATACGCGAAGACGTCCGGGAAATTGCAGATGTTCGTGGGCCTGGCTTTATGAACGCCGTCGAGTTCAAACAGGCAGATTCAGACCTGCCCAATCCAGAATTCACCAATGCTGTACGTCATAAAGCGCATGAAAAAGGACTGTTATTGTTGTCATGCGGAATACACGCAAATGTCATTCGTTTCCTTGCGCCGATAACGATCCAGGATCCGGTGTTCAACGAAGCTCTGGACATTTTGGAGGCTTCCATTCGGGAAGTTTCGTCAAAAGAAGGGCAAAGCTCATGAGCGTAACCTCTACTTTTTCTACATTTCTAAATGACCCAAGCTTGCTGTCTAACTCGGCTTTGGTAGGTGGCACTTGGGTGTCGAATACATCAACTGGCAAAACATTTGATGTCACCAACCCTTCTACTCGAGATGTCATTGTTTCTTTACCCGACATGGGCGTTGAAGAAACGAGGGCTGCCATAGATGCGGCCCATAATGCCCAAAAGGCTTGGGCAGCGAAAACTGGCAAGGAACGTGCAGGTGTTCTGCGTGCCTGGTATGATTTGATCGTCGCCAATGCCGATGACCTTGCAGCCATACTGACTGCCGAAATGGGTAAGCCATTGGCGGAAGCCAAAGGTGAAATTCTCTATGGGGCAAGTTTCATCGAATGGTTTGCTGAAGAAGCTAAACGTGTCTATGGCGACATTATTCCAGGCCATCAGCCTGACAAACGTATTATGGTTTTGAAACAGCCAGTTGGTGTTGTTGCATCAATTACGCCCTGGAATTTTCCAAATGCCATGATTGCCAGAAAAGTTGGACCAGCGTTGGCTGTTGGTTGTGCTTTTGTCGCAAAACCCGCAGCTCAAACTCCCTTGTCTGCATTGGCTATGGCAATGCTCGCAGAACGGGCGGGGGTACCCGACGGATTGTTCAGCGTCATCACATCGTCATCGGGTTCCCAGATTGGTCAAGAGTTTTGCTCCAATGAAAAAGTTCGGAAACTTACATTTACAGGATCTACCGAGGTTGGCCGCATCCTGATGAAACAATCAGCTGATCAGATTATGAAGACTTCCATGGAACTGGGCGGCAATGCTCCATTCATCGTCTTTGATGATGCAGATCTTGATGCAGCAGTTGAAGGTGCGATGATCTCAAAATATCGCAACAATGGTCAGACATGTGTTTGTGCCAATCGCATCTATGTGCAGGCAGGTGTTTACGACGCGTTTGCTGCCAAACTCATTTCAGCCGTTGAAAAAATGAAGGTTGGTGATGGTTTCGAAGAAGGTGTCACTGCTGGTCCGTTGATTGACGAAGCGGCACTGAACAAAGTTCGTTACCTGGTAGATGATGCAACCTCTAAAGGTGCCATTTTGGCTACTGGCGGTGAAGCCTCTGAACTTGGCGGCACATTTTATCTACCAACCGTTATGACAGGCATCACAAAAAATATGGATCTGGCTCAAGAAGAGATATTTGGTCCTGTCGCACCTCTGTTCAAGTTTGATACGGTTGAAGACGTTATCACCCAGGCAAATGATACGATCTACGGGCTTGCATCCTATTTCTATGCCAACGACCTGACGAATGTCTGGAAAGTTGCAGAAGCACTCGAATATGGAATGGTTGGTGTCAACACCGGGTTAATCTCAACAGAAGTTGCTCCATTTGGCGGCGTGAAACAATCAGGCCAGGGTCGTGAAGGATCGAAATACGGAATCGACGACTATCTTGAGATGAAATATGTCTGCATCGGTGGCGTTTAATCGTCCCGACCTGTTCTCCTGTAACATTCTCGTTTTTGAGTTAGTCTGTTTTCTTTAAAGGAGACTGACACGATGAAACGAGCAAGATTTTCGCAAGAACAGATTATTGGCATAAAGCTGCATAAAGCGGATGTGGTCAGATGCAGCATATAGGCCATTTTTATTTATCAGTTGACCAAGCAAAAAATCACTCATGCCGTAGCGCTTCAATCGGATTCATTCGAGCCGCTCGACGAGCCGGGAAATAGCCGAACACAATTCCTACGAGCACAGAGAAACCAAACGCAATGACGATGATGTTCGGATCAAAAATGAAAGGAATTTTCATCCCGACTGAAGCGGCACCTGCTAAACCAAGCCCCAGTAAAACGCCTATAATGCCACCAATAACAGACAAGACAATCGCTTCTACCAGGAATTGCATCAGCACCTGAGATTCCTGCGCGCCGATGGCAAGACGAATGCCGATCTCCCGCGTTCGTTCGGTCACCGAGACCAACATGATATTCATGATACCGATACCACCAACCAACAGGCTGACACCGGCAACAGCACCAAGGAGAATAGTAAGAATAGTTGTGGTCGCCGTCTTGGCGGACGCGATTTGCTTCATGTCGGCAACGCTAAAATCGTCTTTTTTTCCTACCACGATATCCCGACGTTCGCGCAACAGCCGTTCGATGTCAGCTTGTATCTTGCCAGTATCTACGTCTTTTATTGCCGACACATATATACGACCGACATCTGTGTTTCCCGCAATCCGGCGATGATACGTTCGTAGCGGCATGATGATTATATCATCTTGATCCCGGCCAAAGCTCGATTCACCCTTGGCAATTAACAAGCCGATCACTTCGCACGAAACTTTGTCAACACGTATCCTGCGACCAATGGCCGGCATTGATGCAAAGAGTTCTTTTTTGACGGTTTGACCAATGATGCAAGCTGCTCTACCGCTACGCAGTTCTCCATCGAGAAACCTTCTCCCCTTTTTCAATCCCCAGTCCTGGGTGGTGAAATAGGCATTGTCAGTGCCCATCACAGAAACGTTTCGACTTTCAGAACCATACACAACCGTCGCTGATTTCTGCGATACGGGCGCGACAGCTTTTACGCGACGCAACTGACTTCTTAAGGCCGCAATATCCCGAGTATTGAAGGGCTTTACTTCGGCAGAACGTCCAGGACCAAACTGCCCGGGCCTGACGAATAACAAATTGCTTCCAAGTCGGGCCATGTCGCTTGCAACTTTTGCCGTTGTTCCATTACCAATCGTGACCATGGCGATCACCGCACCAACGCCGATGACAATACCCAGCAGGGTCAAAAAGGAGCGCAGGGCATTACGCCTTATGGCCTGGATAGCTAGCTTTAGCGTCTCGTAAAACATCAAACGCTTTCCTTTTTACGGACATCTGTTTCAATTTTGCCATCGACAAAGCGTATCAGCCGGTCAGCATAGTCAGCGATAAACTGCTCATGGGTTACCATAATGATAGTGATACCCTGCTCGCGATTGAGACTGGTCAGGAGCTTCATAATCTCGTGGCTTGTTTTAGTATCAACATTACCGGTCGGCTCATCTGCCAAAAGCACAAATGGCTTGGTGACGATGGCGCGCGCAATGGCAACCCGTTGCTGCTGGCCACCGGACAACTCACTCGAGGTATGGTTGGCGCGATCAACAAGGCCAACCTGCTCAAGCGCGTTCATGGCAAGGGCGCGTCGCTCTTTCAGATTCATGCCGCGATAGATCAGCGGCAGTTCGACATTTTCGATTGCCGAGGTACGCGCCAGCAAATTAAAGCCCTGAAATACAAAACCGAGAAAATGGCGCCGCAGCAAGGCACGTTGATTGTGGGTTAGTGCACCAACTTCCACACCTTCGAACCTGAATTGACCGCTGGTCTGATAATCGAGGCAGCCAATGATATTCATCGCCGTTGATTTACCCGAACCGGATGGCCCCATAATGGCAACAAACTCGCCTTCAGCTATGTGCATATCGATGCCGTCAAGCGCCCGCACTTCAGCGTCGCCCGCACCATAAATCTTGGTGATATCCTTTAATTCTATAAGGAGAGGGTCATCTGCCTTTTTCATTAGAGAACCACCTATTATTTCTTGGAGGTTGCTGTATCAATAATTACCGCCTGCCCTGTTTTTAAGTTACCTTTGAGTATCTGGGTGCGTTTGCCATCGGTGGGGCCGATCTCGACGGCATTCTTTTTGATCTTACCGTCAGCAAGCGTCCAGATATTGCGCTTGGACCCACTCATGCCTTGAGAGCTCGGTCGCCGAAACCTTGGCCTGCCCGGTAACAGTTTTTGCAGAAAGCTTCTGTTGTCGGCGGCTTTGTTGGCCACTGGTGGAGAGAAACGTAATGCTGCATTGGGGACGCTCAACGCACCCTTCACCTCAGAAACGACAATCTCGGCAGTTGCTGTCATACCGGGGCGCAATAACAGTTCGGCATTGTCAGTGGTTAGCACTGCCTTGTAGGTCACAACGCCCTGTACCACTTCAGAACCAAAGCGCAACTCTTTGATGGTGGCGCCAAATTGCCGGTTCGGATAGGCATCAACAGTAAAGCTTGCTCTTTGCCCGGTATTGACCTTGCCGACATCGGCTTCATCCACGTCAACCTGAATTTCCATTTTGGTGAGATCTTCGGCAATTGTAAACAACACAGGCGCTTGCAATGAAGAAGCTACCGTCTGTCCCGTCTCAACATCGCGCTTAAGGACAATCCCATTAATCGGCGAACAGATACAGGTCTTGGCCAGATTGGTTTCATTGAGGTTCAAATCAGCAACAGCAGCAGCTACATCCGCCTTGGCACTATCAACAGTAGCAATCGCTCTGTCATAGGCAGCCTTGGCCGTATCCAGATCATGAGTTGAGCTAATTTTCTTTAACGCCAGATGACGTTTTCGTTCATACTCGATTTTCATTTCAGCACGTGTTGCTTCGGCACTTTTAACCTTAGCATTGGCTGCTGCCAGCTTTGCCCTGGAACTTGCGACAAGAGCTTTCAGCTTGTCGGTGTCAAGTTCTGCCAGAACCTGACCAACTTTTACTTTGTCATTATAGTCGACCAGCACCTTGCGGATGGTGCCAGAGAGCTCGCTCGAAATATCAACCTGATTGGTCGGCTGCACAGAGCCCGTTGCTGTCACAATAACAGTGAGATCGCCACGACTTGCAGGCTGGGTGATGTATCGAACGGCATTGTACGATCCGCCCGTACCCCAAAAGGCATAAAGCCCTATGGCAGCAAGGAGCAGAATGCCAACAATAACTTTACTTCTCCAGCGTTGCCAACCTGATTTAGAAGCAGATTTATCAAGGCCAAGTACGGTTGCGATATCAGGATTGGTTTTTTCTTTGTTTTGTCGACTGGTCATCGGCCATCCTTACGAACAATGAAGATTGTGCAGCATACTATACTTATACGGGGGAAAACCAATAGTCCGTCGGGTACTGTCAGAGGAAAATAACTTGAGCTCTGTTTGTACGCCTCGCAAGTTCTGTAAATGAAAAATCCGTTCCTCTACTTCAAGACTTCACCCGAAATCATTCGCTTGGCGTTGTACGTTGAAGGTATTGTAGACTGTGGCGTGGATTGATAGAAACCTGTGTGCTGATTTTTCTGACTTGAAGCGTAGCATTCGTCGTTCACGTTGCCTAATCGTAAGATATGACTTCTCTGCTCGGTTGTTCTTTCTGCTGCCAAATTCATGACCCTTAAACGGATTCAGCTCCCTTAATGCAGCTCCAGACATACGATTGCTACTTGCTCACCGTGATCGAGCGACGGAAAAGGGCGAGGCTGGCCGTGAAAAATACAAAACCTAGTCCGGCGACGGTCAGGAATTGGGGCCAGACGATATCAAGCCCAGCGCCGCGGAACACCACAGCTTGGGAGAAGGCCATATAGTGGCGGGAAGGCAGGAACCAAGTGAAATACTGGACGATGTCCGGCTGACTCTCAATCGGCGTCATGCCGCCCGAGAGCATATTCATCGGTATGATGGTCATCATCATCAGCAACGCAAACTGCGCCATAGTACGGGCAATGGTGCCCAGAAAGATACCGATGGCGGCGGCAGCGAACAGATAGACCGTGGTTCCGAAAAACCACAATGCCCTAGAACCGACAATCGGCACCTCAAGCGAGCGCTCAATGACAAAAAATACCGATAACATGAAAGCCACAAGGATGACGAAACCATTCGCCCACACCTTGGCCATGACGATTTCGAATGAGTTCAGTGGCATGACCAGAAGGTGCTCGATGGTGCCGTGTTCACGCTCGCGGATCAGCGCCGCTCCGGTCAGTACGATGGTCAGAATGGATAGCTGGTCGAGCAACGCAACGATGGCCTGAAACCACTTCTGGGTGCCGTTAGGATTGAAGGCCCGGCGGATGACCAGATTGACTGGCAGCCGCGTCTCCGTATCCGATCGCGTGACGAAACGGTTGACTTCAATTTGTACTATATTCTGGATGTAACCGGCACCGAGACTCGCCTGTTCGACCGCTGTCGCATCGATATTGATCTGGATCGCAGGCTGGCGCCCCTTGCGCACATCGGCCTCGAAATTCGGCGGGATCACGACGACGAACATGAACCGGTCCTGATCCATGAGGTGATCAATGTCCTTTGCTTCGATCAACTGCGGTGTCTGAAAATAGGGTGGATAAAGCGCACCCCGCAATTTTCTGGAAAGGCTCGAGCGATCCTCGTCGACGAAAGCAATGGAAGCATTGTTGACGGTCTCGCCGATGGAACTCGCGTGTTGGTAAATGGCAAAACTGAACGACCAGATAATCAGAAACAGCATGATCATGTCGCTGAATACGCTACGAAATTCCTTGGTACCGAGCCAGAAGATGTTGATCAAGGATCGCATCTATGCCTCCTGCTTCTTCAGGAGCAGCGCCGCAATGGCAACAAACACTGGCGTGAACAAGGCAAGAGCCAGCAGATCCGTCGTGAGTCCGAAGAAGTCCAGCCCCTTGGTGTAGGCCCCTTTGCTCAAATGCATGTAATAGGTGGTTGGCCACAGTGTGCCGATGAACTGGCCCGTAGGCTCGAGCGAGGATACGGGGCGTATGAAACCGGAGAACTGCATGGTTGGCAGCAAGGAAACAATGGCCGTCGCAAAAACAGCCGCCACCTGGCTCTTTGTCAGCATCGAGATAAGCAGGCCCCAGCTGGTTGTCGCCGAGACATAAAGAACTGCGCCAAGGGAAAGAGCCAGAATACTGCCCTTCAACGGCACCTGCAGAACAAATGCGACCAACAGCGCCAAGATCACGAAATTCGCAAGACCGATAACGATGTATGGAACCTGCTTGCCAACCAGAAACTCAATCCGGCTGCTCGGGGTTACATAGAAATTGGTGATGGTGCCGATCTCTTTTTCCCTGGCAATGCTGACCGCCATCAGGACGGCCGGGAACAGTAGCAATAGCAACGCGGGAGACGACGGCCCGATTGCATAAATGCTCTCAAACGACGGATTGTAGCGGTAGCGCGGTTCAATCGTGACGTTTTGTGCCGAAGCGATGTCAACACCGGCTTGCCGGGCAAGTTGGTTGAGATAGGCCGTGTGACCGCCCGAGACATAGCCTTCGATAGTACCTGCGCGTATGGTATTAGCACCATCGATCCAAGCCGAAACATTGGGGGAGAGACCTTTTTTTACATCCCTGCCAAAGCCCGGCGGTATTTCCACGGCAAGCGTGATGTCGTTAGATTTCATACGTTTCTCAAGATCGTCTTGACTCTTGAGGTCGGGTCGCTTGATGAAATACCGCGATCCCGACAGGTTGCTCAGATAGGCGCGACTCTGCGGCGTTCGGTCCTGGTCGAGCGCGGCAAAAGTCAAGTCCTCGACATCCGTTGAAATGCCGTATGAGATGACAATCAGCAAGATGGCGCTGCCGAGAAAGGCGAAGGCGAGGCGCACCGGATCGCGCAGTACCTCCATCATTTCGCGCCGGCTATAGGCCAGCAGCCGCGTGATGCTGAAGCGGTGAAGTGTCTTGTTATCAGGTGTGGACAGAATCGGCTCCATAGTCAGAACCGCGGCAGCCTCGTCATCACCTTCCGGCCTGCCGATCGCTTCCTCGATATAGGAGATGAACGCTTCCTCCAGCGTCTCTGCTTCCTTAGCGGCAACGAGGTGTTCCGGTTGGTCGTAGACCAGCACCTGGCCGTCGTGCATGAGAGATATCCGGTCGCAGCGCAGGGCTTCGTTCATGAAATGAGTGGAGATGAAGATCGTCACCTTGTCCCGGCGCGACAGCTCGACAAGCAGTTGCCAGAACTCGTCACGGGCAACCGGATCGACGCCGGAAGTCGGTTCGTCGAGAATGAGCATTTCCGGTTCGTGGATGATGGCGACGGCCAGCGACAGACGCTGGCGAATACCAAGCGGCAGGTCGGATGCGAGTTGATCCATATGCTCAACAAGGTCGAACCGCCTGGTGAGTTCGCCGATGCGTTCTTTTGTCTTTCCCGGGGTCATGTGGAAAAGGCGGGCATGCATGATCAGGTTTTGCGCCACGGTCAACTCGCCATAAAGAGAGAAGGACTGCGACATGAAACCGACGCGCTTTCGGGTATCAAGATCGTTGGCATCGACTGGATGGCCGAACAGGAAAGCCTTGCCCTCGGAGGCTGGCAACAGACCAGTGAGCATTTTCATTGTTGTTGTCTTGCCGCAACCATTGGAACCGAGAAATCCGAAGATTTCGCCCGCATGGATTTCGAAACTGACATTGTCAACCGCCGTGAAATTGCCGAACCGACGAGTCAGCCCATCTGCAACGATGGCAAATTCGCCATCCTGCATTTCAAATGGTGGGATCGATAATTCCTCTCGATCCTGGCGCTTCTCCTCGGGCAGCAATTGAACAAAGGCCGCTTCCAGATTGCCTGTGCCTGTCTTCTGTTTCAGCGTAAGCGGCGTTCCGGTGTCGAGCACACGCCCTGCATCCATCGCCACCAGCCAGTCAAACCGTTCGGCCTCGTCCATATAGGCGGTGGAGACCAGTACGCTCATGCCGGGCCGTTCTGCGCGAATGGTATCGATCAATTCCCAGAACTGGCGGCGCGACAAGGGATCGACGCCGGTGGTCGGTTCATCAAGGATGAGGAAATCAGGATCGTGAATGAGCGAACAGCACAGACCGAGCTTTTGCTTCATGCCGCCAGACAACTTGCCCGCCGGGCGGTTCAGAAACGGATGCAGGCCGGTGGCCCGGGTCAAACGATCAATACGAGCTCTGCGTTCGCTTACCTGCTGCCCGAAAAGATGGCCAAAGAAATGGAGGTTCTCGCGAATACTCAATTCCTGATAGAGGTTTTTGCCCAGCCCCTGCGGCATGTAGGCGATACGCGGGCCGACCTCTCTGCGGTGCCTGCTTGACGCCATGTCTCCGCCTAGTACCCGCAGGTCGCCTTGCTGTAGCTTGCGGGCCCCCGACAGCAGCCCGAGTAGGGTCGACTTTCCGACTCCGTCGGGTCCGATCAGGCCGACCATCTGCCCGGAAGGGATGTCAAGGCTCACATGGGTGAGTGCCTGCGCCTTTTTATAGACATGGGTAATATCCTTGATCTGTGCGATAGGTGAAGTGAAATCGACCATGGCTCTCTTCCGCGCTAATTGGTACTCGTCGCTTCTCCAGTTTCAGGAGGCAGTTTCTGCAAAAAAAGAGGCCATTGTGGCTTTGGGTCGACGCCAAGTGGCACATAAGCAATACCGCGTATTCCGGTCTTCACCTGATCTATATATTTCAACACCAGTTTCTGCGGCACGCTAACCTTGACGCGGAACATCAGCTTTTCGCGCTCGCTCGGGGTCTCCACCTGCTTGGGCGTGAACTGCGACTTCGGCGAGACGAAGGTGACTTTGGCTGGCACGGCGACATCGAGGATATCGAGCTTGATGCGCGCCTCACTGCCGATCGATACTCGATGCGCCTGGGCTGACGGTAGAAAGATCTCCATATAGACATCGGAAAGATTGACCAGGGTCAACACACGCCCGCCACTTCCCAGCACTTCTCCCGGTTCCGTCAGGCGATAGAGAATCCTTCCGATCGTGGGAGAGATCAATGTGCAGTCGTCGATCTGCGTTTTGATTTCCTGAGCCACCGCCCGGGCAGCATCAACACTTCGTTCGCGCGAGACGAGTGTGGCTTCTGCTGCCGCCAAATTGGCCTTTGCGACATCCCTCTGACTGACCCGCGTATCATAGGTCTCTCGGCTGGCATGCCCCTCCTTGACCAGCGTACTGGTACGCTTCAACTCCCGCTCCCCCAGCAGGAGCTGTGCCTTGACCTGAGCAATCGAAGCTCTGGCCGCTGCGACCTGGCTCTCAGCGCTGGCGATTTCTGCCTTTGCCCGCAGATATTGCGCCCGCAATTGCGCCGAGTCGATGGTCGCGACTTTCTGGCCGGCCTTAACCAGATCACCCTCTTTTACCAGTACATCCTGAACGCGCCCGGGAATTTTCGTTGAGATATCGACCTGTACGGCCTCGATCCGGCCGTTGCCGTAAGCGATACCTTCTGGTACCCCATCATCATCATTGCCACCGAAAATAGCATAGCCGAGCCCTGCCACAATAGCGACTGCGGCGACTGCCAAAGCTTTGTTGAAGTCCATGATGGCCATCCCTCAAAAGAATTTGGCTCAGGATCCATTAAATCAGATGATAGGTAACTATAGCAGCAATGCATATGGTTGAAAAGAAGGTATGGGCGCAGCTGTCATAGCGGGTTGCGACGCGCCGCCAGTCTTTGAGTTTGCCAGAGAAATTCTTCACATTATGCGA
>Ga0316189_10005150_pt1 | contig 12531 bp, 8 predicted proteins | sample LowCovwburrow_MG_FD_204930 | JGI IMG/M metagenome (GOLD analysis project Ga0316189, IMG submission 204930) | Coastal sediment microbial communities from Maine, United States - Lowes Cove worm burrow | ecosystem: Environmental > Aquatic > Marine > Coastal > Sediment | place: USA: Maine... | reverse complement strand
CGATGCAATGAACTCGTGCGCCTCCGCGGTTTCACAGGCTTGTTGAATCTCAGAGTGAGCTGCCCCCGGCATCCCGTAGGCGACGTTCTCCGCGACGGTCCCATGGAAGAGGTAGACGTCCTGTGAGACCAGGGCCATGCCGTGGCGCAGTCCAGACCGCTTCAGTTCTTTCAGGTCCACGCCATCGAGGGTCACCGTGCCGGAGTCGGGATCGTAGAACCTGAGGAGAAGTTTGATCAGGGTGGTCTTGCCAGAGCCGGTCGGTCCGACGAAAGCGGTGGTCTGCCCCGCCGGAATCTCGATCGTTACGTCCCGGAGGACCGGATAGCCGTCGGTGTACGAGAAGGTGACCGAGGTGAGCGCAAGCGATCCTCGAACAGGTCGCGGATCGCCCGGACCGTCGTGGAGCCGCGGTTCGGTATCGAGGACTTCAAAGATCCGCTTGGAGGAGGCCATCGCCCTCTGATAGAGATCGAACGTTTGACCAAGGCGGGTCAACGGCCACAGGAGCCTCTGGGTGAGAAACACCATGACCGAATACAGTCCGACGCTGAGCTGGTCGTCGAGGACCAAGAACCCTCCCCAAACCAGCGTCGCCGTGAAGCCCACGAGGATCGCGACTCGGATGAGTGGCGAGAACGCCGATGAGAGCCGGATGGCTGCAGCATTGGCCATTCGGTATTGGTCGCTCTCGAACGTGATTCGCTCAGTCTCCCGTTCTTCCGCAGTGAAGGCCTTGATGGTGGCGATGCCGCCGAGGTTGTTCGCGAGTTGCGAATTGATCGCGGCAGCCTGTTCTCGGACCGCCTCGTAGCGTGGTTCGATGCGACGTTGGAATCTGAACGATCCCCAGATGATGACCGGCACGGGAAGGAATGCGAGCCATGCGACCGAGGGGGCGATGACGAAGAATGAGATGCCGATGAGGAGGACGGTTGTGAAGAGCTGGATCACCTCGTTCGCCCCGATGTCGAGGAATCGCTCCAGCTGATTCACGTCGTCGTTGAGCACCGCCATGAGGTCACCGGAGCGACGATCCTCGAAGAACCCGATTTCGAGTCCCTGCACGTGTGCGTACGTGTCGATCCGCAGGTCGTGCTGCACCGTTTGAGCGAGGTTGCGCCATGCAACACCCTGCAGGTACTCAAAGATGGACTCCAACGCCCAGACGACAAACGTGATCGCTGCAAGCACCACCAACTGAGCGCGAGGATCCTCGATTCCGAGCGACGCCAGGAACGAGTCCTCTTGTCGGACGACCACATCGACCGCCATGCCGATGAGGAACGGCGGCGCGATGTCCATTGCCTTGTTGAGAAACGACCAGAGTGCTGCAGTGGTGATACGGAGGCGATACGGTCGTGCGTAGTACCACAGACGGGTGAGGGGGGCATCCTGCATGGCTGGCGAGGCTACCCGCCGGCCGCCGGCTACCCGCTCGGTTGCTGGCCAACGATCACGTTGATCGTTGCACCGGCTTTGATGGTTGAGCCCGGTGACGGTTCGGTCGCGATCACGTAGCCCCATCTCGAACCGTCGGTGATCACGGCATACTCAACGGTCCACGTGATCTCTATGTCCTCTTCCCGGCGGAAGTCGTCGAGGGCGTCGCTGACGTCGGCGAGTGGAAGCCCGATGAGATTGGGAGAACGGGTCGGTTCGGGTTCGCCGGTGGAGACCAGCACGTTGACGGTCGAGCCCTGCCGCAGGGCCGTACCGGGGCGTGGGACGATGTTGATGACTTGGCCTCCTGGGAGAGACGAGGGCACGTCGATACGGTCGAGTCGAAGCCCCGCCCCGTAGACGGCGTCTGCTACCTGATCGCCGTCCAATCCGCTGAGATCGGGGACGACGGTTCTCGGGACGATCCGGTACACCTCGGATCCAATCGGCTCTTCGGCGAAGTCCACGACCGGGAGATCCGCCGTCGCGTACTCCATAAATTGCCTCCACACGGGCGCGGCGACCGTGCCGCCAAACGCACGTTGCACGTCTTGCGCCTTGCCCTCGAGATCGTTCCAGATCGTGAACCGTTCCATTGGGAGTGGGCGATCGGGGTATCCGACCCACACCGTCGTGGTGAGTTGTGGAACGAACCCGGCGAACCACACATCCGTGTGGTCGGTCGCCGTTCCCGTCTTCCCTGCCTGGGGGCGCCCGATGTCGGCCCGTGTGCCAGTTCCTTGGCTGACGACTTTCTCGAGCGTGCTCACGACCACAGCGGCGACCGAGCGGTCGAGCACCGGCTCGCTGCGCACGGTGTGTTCGTAGATCACCGTTCCCGCGGCATCGGTGATCCTCTCGACGAGATATGGCTCGACGCGGTTTCCGTAGTTGGCGAGCGTCGAGTACGCCGCGGCCATCTCGAGCGGGCTGACCGATGCGGCACCGAGTGTGATCGAGGGATAGGCCTTGAGATACTGTGACGTGATTCCGAGACGTCGTGCCGTGTCGACAACGGCTTCCGGACCGATCGCGTCGATGACACGCGCATACACCGTGTTCGTCGAGTTGTAAGTCGCCGATTCGAGCGTCTGGAGGTCGTGGGCCGCGTTGCCGCCCGCGTTCTCGACCGTCCACGTGTTGCCGTCGGCCGAACACGGGTATCCGCAGTCGATCACCGCGGGGCTCGATCGGTCCCAGAGCGAAGCGAGCGTCACCGGGCGGCCGGAGAGATCACCTTCCTCGAGCGCGGCGGCCAGCGTGAATGGTTTGAATGCTGATCCTGCGTTTCGTGCACCTGCACTCGCCAGGTCGTAGGGACGCTCGCCGGCATCGAGATCATCTCCGAAATCGACACCGGAGGCGATCACTCTGATGGCACCGGACTCGTTTTCGATAGTCGCGATCGCGCCGGTCGGTCCTTCGTACTCCGGCCGGAACCAGGCTCGAAGAATGCGGTTCGCTTCGGTCTGCAGGTCGTAGTTCACGGTGATCTCGATGTGGAGTCCACCGCCGCCCTCGCACGTGGTGTCTGCTGCGGGACATCCGAAGAGGGCTTGCTTGCGTTCGGCATAGGAGCTTCCGAGGCCGTAGCCGTCGGAGTCAAGGAGCTCCTGGCGGACCGCCAGCATGACCAGCGGATCGAGCTCCTCTCGTATCGAGTGGGGCACGACACCCAGCGGCTGTTGTTTCGCAGCCTTGCCTTCCTCTGGGGTTGCGTAGCCGTTCGCCACCATCAGATCGATGGTCCGATTGCGGACGGCAAATGAGTTCTGGGGATTCTGCCTGGGGTGATAGATCGTCGGGTTTCGGATAGGCGTCACGAGGGTCGCCGCCTCTGCCATCGTGAGCTCACCCAGGTCCTTGGCGAAGTACTCCTGGGCGGCCGCACGAACCCCGTAGGCGTTGGATCCGAAATAGACCGAGTTCGCATAGAACTCGAGAATCTGATCCTTCGAATACCGTTCCTCGAGTTCTGCGGCGACCTGGGCTTCGCAGATCTTCCGCTCGAGCGTGCGGTCGGCCGACAGATACGTCTGTTTCACCACTTGCTGGGTGATGGTTGAGGCACCCGTGTCGGCACCTCGAATCGCCGAGCCGACAATAGCTTTGAAGTCGACTCCTTCGTGCTCATAGAAGCTGTCATCCTCGGCGGAGAGCAACGCACCGATGACGAGCTCTGGAAGTTCGTCGAGCGGCACCGGCTGACTGTTGCGCTCTGAGAGTTTCCCGAGTTCGATGCCGTCGGCGGTAGTCACTCGAGAGAGTCGCGAAACGTCGGGGAACGAGAGATCCATGGCGGCCACGTCGCAGAAGTAGCGCTCCTCGATGTCCTCGACCGTCCCGAGCGCGGCATTCGACCCGAGAAATCCGAACAGGCCCACCCAGCCGGCTCCCACGACGGTCACGACCGCGAGCAGGATGAACGCCGGCAACCGCCGCCGCTTCCTGTCGTCCCGATGGGCTTCGTGAATGTTCGGTTCCATGAGGTAAGAGACGTATCCGCTTCCCTGTCCGTTCCCGCAAGTAGCATCGGGTTCTGCAAAAAGCATAGGAACGGACCCCCGATAGACCCCGGATCCCGGCATTCATGAGCGAACGACGCAACACCATCTATGGCCCGGAGGACCTGAGCGATTGGGACCCGGACGAGGCGCTCGGCGCGGCCGGGAGCTATCCCTACACTCGAGGTCCCTACTCGTCGATGTACACCGGCCGCCTCTGGACGATGCGCCAGTACGCAGGTTTCGGCGACGCCGAGGCAACGAACCTACGGTTCCGGACGCTGCTGGATGCCGGCCAAACGGGTCTTTCCGTGGCCTTTGACCTGCCAACCCAGATGGGCCTCGATTCCGACGATCCGATGGCGGCAGGTGAGGTCGGGAAGGTCGGGGTCGCGATCGACTCGATTGACGACATGCGCCGACTGTTCGACCAGATTCCCCTTGGTGACGTCACCACTTCGATGACGATCAACGCAACCGCACCGATGGTGCTGCTGTTGTACCAACTCGTCGCGGAGGAACAGGGTGTTGCCCGCGACCGGGTACGCGGCACGGTGCAGAACGACATCCTGAAGGAGTACATCGCTCGCGGAACGTACATCTACCCCGCGGCCCCGTCGATGAGATTCATCACCGACGTGTTCTCGTATTGCGCTGCCGAGTTGCCGAACTGGAACACGATCTCGATCAGCGGCTATCACATCCGCGAGGCCGGGTCTACCGCCGCCCAGGAGATCGCATTCACGATCGCCAATGGACTGGCATACGTGGAGGCAGCGACCCGGGCAGGTCTCGAGGTCGACGCGTTCGCTCCACGCCTCTCGTTCTTCTGGAACTCCCACAATGATCTGTTTGAAGAGGCGGCGAAGTTCCGAGCGGCCCGTCGCCTCTGGGCGCGGCTGATGAAGGAACGCGTCGGTGCCACGCGGCCCGACTCGTGGAGGATGCGGTTCCACACACAAACGGCCGGATCCACCCTCACGGCGCAGCAGCCGCAGAACAACGTCGTTCGCACGGCGTACCAGGCCTTGGCGGCTGTTCTCGGAGGGACCCAATCCCTGCACACAAACTCGTACGACGAGGCTCTCGGCCTTCCCACCGAGGAGGCCGTGATGATCGCACTGCGGACCCAGCAGATCCTCGGTTACGAATCCGGTGTCGCATCGGTCGTTGATCCGCTCGCCGGTTCCTACTTCGTCGAGTCGCTCACCGACCGTCTGGAGTCTGAGGCCCTCGATCTCATCAACAAGATCGACGAACTCGGCGGCGCCGTCGCCGCCATCGAGGCCGGGTTCCAGCAGCGCGAGATCGAAGATGCCGCGTATGAGCATGCACGATCGGTCGAGGCCGACTCCACGGTGATTGTCGGCGTGAACCGCTTCGACGTGCCGGATGCAGCGCCGCATGACGTCCTTCGTGTCGACCCGAGGGTCGAAGGTGATCAGATCGAACGACTGAGACGGCTCCGTGCCGCTCGCGATTCGGATGCGGTCGGTGCGGCACTCGATGTGATTCGGAGTGCCGCAGCCGGCGATAGGAATCTCCTCTACCCGATCCGTGACGCCCTCCGGCTCGAGGCGACGATCGGTGAAGTGTCGGCGGCTCTCGTGGAAGTCTTCGGCCGCTATGGTCGAGCGTAGGACCCTGCCGACTCGATGAGGCTGCCGGCTACTTGATGATCATGAGGATCGCGCCGGCCGTGACCGTGTCTCCGGGCTGGACACGCAGATCCACGATGTCACCGTCGACCGGCGCCTTGATCTCGTTCTCCATCTTCATGGCTTCGAGCACACATACCGCTTCGTCCACACGGACCGACTCACCAGCGGCGTGGTGAACCTTCACGATGGTGCCTTGCATCGGCGCGACGACGAGTCCTTCCTCAGCGCCTGATGCCTGCTGTTTGCCGAGCTTCGGGGCCTTCCTGCGCGGCGCCGGGCGCTGTCCCGAGCCCGTTGAGGCGAGGACTTGAGACCAGTACTTCACCTCAAAACGCCGTCCACCGACCTCGACGGTGATCTCGCGCTGTTGGAGCTCCTCGTCCTCAGGGATCGCAGGTGAGGCGGTTGTGGCCAGATCGCTGAAGTCCATCGAGTCTTCAACGAGCCTCGTGTGGATCGTCCCGGCAGCGAAGTCCGAACCCCTGAGGATCTGCAGGTGGGCGGGGATCGTCGTCTCGACTCCCTCGATCTGGAATTCGTTCAACGCTCGGATCGACCGACGGATGGCTTCATCTCGGTCCCGTCCCCGAACGACGAGCTTTGCGATGAGGTTGTCGTAGTACTGCGAGATGCGGGCGCCTTGGCAGACGCCGCTGTCGACGCGAACCCAGGGCCCTGCCGGTTCGCGATACTTGGAGAGCTTCCCCGGCGTCGGAAGGAAACCTCCCGCCGGGTCTTCGGCGTTGATCCGGAATTCGATCGCGTGCCCGCTGCGCTCGACGGAATCGAAGGAGAGAGGTTCGCCCGCCGCCACGCGGAGCTGTTCGGCAACGAGATCGATTCCGGTCGTCTCTTCGGTGATCGTGTGTTCCACCTGGATCCTTGTGTTCATCTCGAGGAAGAACAGGTCTCCGCTGGTATCCATGAGGAACTCCACCGTCCCGGCGTTCACGTATCCGGTGGCCCGGGCGATGGCGAGCGCTGCGTGTTCGAGTTTCGTTCGCTGGGCGTCCGTGAATCCAGGAGCAGGGGTCTCCTCCACGAGCTTCTGGTGACGTCGTTGCAGTGAGCAATCCCGCTCACCGAGGAACATCGCGTTGCCGTGTGTGTCGAGAATGATCTGCGCCTCGATGTGTCGTGGCTTCTGGAGATATCGCTCCACGTAGACTTCGGGATTGGCAAACCAGGCTTCAGCTTCGCGTCGAGCGCTCTCGAATGCCGACTCGAGGTCGTCCGCGTTGTAGACGACCTTCAGGCCTTTGCCGCCGCCTCCGTGTGCCGCCTTGATGGCAATCGGGAGGCCGTGTTCCTCAGCGAATGCCCGGACTTCGGCGACATCATCGAGCGGTTCGATAGTGCCGGGAACCGCAGCAACACCGGCGCGATCGGCAGCCACCCGGGAAGCGATCTTGTCACCCATCGTGGTGATCGCCTCCGGCGACGGGCCGACCCAGATCAGTCCGGCATCTATGACGGCCTGCGCAAACCCAGCGTTCTCGGCGAGGAATCCGTAGCCGGGGTGGATCGCATCTGCGCCGGACTCGCGCGCAACCTCGAGGATGCGCGCGATGTTGAGGTATGACTCCGCCGAGGGCGCCGGACCGATGTTCCATGCCTCGTCGGCGAGGTCGACGTGGAGCGCGTTGCGATCGAGCTCCGAGTAGACGGCGATCGTATTGAGGCCGAGGTCCCGGGCCGCACGAATCACGCGCACGGCGATCTCGCCGCGGTTCGCAATAAGAACAGATTTCACAGCGGGCATCCTAGGAACGTCGAATCGAGAAGGGCTGATCGTCTTCGGTCCGACTCCGGTTCACGCGGTCGGGTTACGAATGTCGCGGTACCGGGTTGTGTGCCATAGCCTGAAGTCCGTCATGGGTTTCCCCATGCGGTATCCCCGCCTTCTCATCGTGTGCTTCGTCGCGCTCGGCCTCGCCGTGTCGCCGGCAGCCGGAGCGCGCGCGGACCTTACTGGCGCCCGATCGGGGGAGCCGGCGTACGCCGGCTCAGTTTTCGACATTGCTGATCGAGCTGTGCTCGGCGGCGACCCGGTTCGTCGGAGTGGTGCCGTCGAGGTGTTGGCCGATGCGATGCGTCTCGAGAGCGATGAAGCGGGCGACTTGCTCGATGCGGTCGCGGCGCTCGTTCTCGCCGTCGCAGACGCGGGGCAGCGGACCGGTGTGCTCGCGATTCCTGAAGTGAATCAGCTGATCGCCGAGGTGCTTCAGCCGCCGCCGAGCAACGAGGTGGCACCTGAGGCCGCCGCCCCCATCGAATCGTGGAGTGAGGTTGGAGGCAAGATTCCGACCGTGGAAGCCGTCGCGGCTGCTGGAGTAGGCGCGTCCCTCGAGGAAGCCGTCGCGGATCCCGTGGAGCGATGGCGTCCGTTGGTCGAGCGATACTTCGCGGACGAACGCGTCGTCGAGGCCCTCTCGATCATCGCGTGTGAGTCGAATGGCGACCCCTCCATCACAAATCCGCGAAGCAGCGCCGCCGGCCTGTTCCAGTTCGTCAGCGGCACATGGGAGCATGCCTCGGAGCAGGCCGGATTCGGTGGTGCCTCAGCGCTTGATCCCGAAGCGAACGTGGCTGCTGCGGCGTGGCTCGTCGACTACTCGTTGGACGCCGGCCGGTCGGCGTGGACGCATTGGACGTGCCGACCGTGAGCAGTGTCAGGTCAACGCTCGGGCTCGTAACCGTCGACCTCTCCGGCTGGAGCGTTCACAGCGGGATGTTGCCGTGTTTCCTCGGAGGCATGGCCTCTCTCTTGTTCCGCAGCATCGCGAGGGCACGGATCAATCGAGGCCGGGTCTCGCGTGCCTCGATGACATCGTCGATATAGCCGCGCTCGGCTGCGACGTACGGGTTGTTGAATCGGTCCTCATACTCGTCGATCAGGCGTTGACGTTCGGCTGCCGGGTCGTCCGCTCCGCGCAGTTCCTTTCGGTGGATGATATTGACGGCACCGGGAGCACCCATGACGGCGATCTCGGCAGTTGGCCACGCGAACACCACGTCTGCGCGGATCGCTCGGGCGTTCATGACCAGGAAGGCACCTCCGTAGGCCTTTCGCGTGATCACCGTCACCCGCGGGACCGTTGCTTCGGAGAACGCATAGAGCAGTTTGGCGCCGTGCCGGATGATTCCGTTGTGCTCCTGTCCCACGCCAGGAAGGAATCCGGGGACGTCGACCATGGTGACCAGCGGGATATTGAAGGCGTCGCAGAACCTGACGAATCGAGCCGCCTTCTCCGAAGCGCTGATGTCGAGGGTTCCGGCGAGCGCGGCCGGTTGGTTCCCGACAACACCGATCGTGTAGCCATCGAGCCTGGCGAATCCGACGATGATATTCGGGGCGAAGTGCTCGTGCACTTGATAGAACTCACCATCGTCGACGATTGCCGCGACGACATCAACCATGTCGTACGGCTGATTCGGCGAGTCCGGGATGATCGTGGTGAGGACCTCATCCATCCGCTCGGGACGGTCGAGCGGCGTGAAGAACGGGGCGACCTCCATGTTGTTCTGCGGCAGGAACGAGAGGAGAAAGCGAACCTCCTCCATCGCGGAGCGATCGTCCGGCACGACGAAGTGCGTCACGCCGGACCGGGTCGCGTGGGCGTGCGCACCGCCGAGCTCTTCCATGGTCACGTCTTCACCGGTCACCGTCTTGATGACCTCCGGGCCGGTGATGAACAGGTGTGATGTCTCTTCGACTTGGTAGACGAAGTCGGTGATGGCCGGCGAATACACCGCACCGCCGGCACACGGTCCCATGATGACGGAGATCTGGGGGATGACGCCGGACGCACGTACGTTCCGCTCGAAGATGCGTCCATATCCGTGAAGCGCCGCGACACCCTCTTGGATCCTGGCACCGCCCGAGTCCTTGATGCCAACGAGTGGGGCTCCGTTGTCCATCGCAAGATCCATAACCTTGCAGATCTTGTCGGCGACGGCGGCCCCGAGGCTCCCGCCATAGGCAGTGAAGTCCTCGGCGAAGAGGAACACGGTCCGCCCGTCGACCGTTCCGTATCCGGTGATGACTGCGTCCCCTGGCGGGCGATGGTCTTCGACGCCGAAACCTGCGGCGTGATGCCGCACGAACATATCGAGCTCCTGGAACGAGTCCTTGTCGAGAAGGAGTTCGATGCGCTCGCGGGCGGTCAGCTTGCCGAGGTCGTGCTGGCGGTCGATCGCGCGCTGATTTGCAGGGGCAAGCGCGGCTTCGCGCAGGATGCGCAGCTTCTTGATGCGGTCTTCGGTGTTCACAGGCCTCCCGGTAGGCTCAGGTTCGACTATCGAGGTGGGTGATTGGCTACACCATACGCGATTGTCGAGCTCGAATCGGCAGAATCGACGCAGGACGAAGCTCGCTCACGCTCAAACCGCAGGACTCCCATCCTCGTGATTGCGGAGAACCAACCCGCCGGGCGAGGCCGCCTCGGGCGTTCCTGGGTCGAACCCGACCAGGCGTTGTTCTCGTCGTTGGCGTTCAATCCCGTGTGGCCGACACCCGCATGGAGCCGGATTCCGCTCGTTGCGGGCCTCGCCGTTCGCGAGGCAATCGAAGAAGTGTGCGGGATCACCGCCGGGCTGCGCTGGCCGAACGATCTTGTGACGGAGAATGGGAAGATCGGCGGTCTGCTCGCTGAATCCGGCGACGGCCTCGTGGTCGTGGGCTGCGGCATCAACATGACGTGGAACGACCCGATGAATGGGGCAGCCGCACTCTTCACTCCGGGGTCCAACGTGGTTCCAGCCCGCGACCTCGCGATCGCTTGGGTCGATCGGTTTCTGGAGATCATGGCTCGACCACCGAACGCGTGGGGGGCAGATGAGTACCGCCGGGTTTGTGTCACGGTTGGCCACTTGGTGTCGTACCCCTCGGGATCGGGTACGGCCACCGGAATCTCGGACGACGGTGCACTCCTGGTCGAGACCGACCACGGCATCGTCGCCGTCAACAGCGGCGAGGTCCGCTCCCATGACCCCGCTACGCTTCCCGAGGATCGGAGGGGCACATGAGCATCGGCAAAGCCGTCGTCACCGGTGGAGCGGGATTCATCGGTTCGAACCTCGTTGCTCGACTCATCGATGAAGGTACCGAGGTGCTCGTCGTGGACGACCTGTCGAGCGGCATGTTGTCGCGGCTCGCCGGTGCACGGTCGCGAGGCCGGGTCCACTTCCACCAGATGGACATCCGCACGCCCGAGCTGCGAGACGTGCTCATCGGTTTCGCTCCCCAAGTCGTGTTCCACCTCGCTGCACAAATCGACGTCCGTTCGTCGGTCGCTGATCCGGTCGGCGACGCATCGACCAATGTGCTCGGCACGATCAACGTCCTCATAGCGGCACGCGACGCGGGTGTCGACCGGATCGTCTTCGCATCCTCGGGTGGAGCGACGTTCGGAGACACGGCGATCATTCCCACGCCGGAGTCGGCCGAGCGCAAACCTGACTCCCCATACGGCGTCGCGAAGAAGATCGTCGACGACTACCTCGATTACTTTCAGCGCACCGCGGGACTCGACTATGTGTCACTCGGTTTTGCCAACGTGTACGGACCGGGACAAGACCCTGCGGGTGAAGCCGGCGTCGTCGCGATCTTCAGCAGCGATCTTCTCGGCGGCCGCACACCCACGATCTACGGGGACGGCCTTCAGACACGCGACTACGTATTTGTGGAAGATGTCACCGACGCCTGCTGGCGCGCTGCGCTGATGGGTGGGAACCGGTACTACAACATCGGCACCGGGATCGAGACCACTGTCGTCGGACTCCATGAGCGGATGGCTCGTATCGTCGGTTCGCCCGCCCGGCCGAACCATGCGGCCGCACGAGCGGGAGAGCAGCGCCGCTCCTGCCTCAACGCATCTGCGGCGCGTGAGGACCTCGGATGGGAGCCGTGGACCAGCCTCGACGACGGCCTTGTGCAGACGATCGACTGGTTCCAGCAGAATCCCTAGGTGGTGTCGTCGAGGTGCTTAGGCCAGTCGTCCTTCAGGAGCCGTGAGAGGGCTCGGTCGGCGAGGATCCGTCCGCCGGTCTGGCATCCGGCGCAGTAGTTCGTCTCCCGACCGACGTGAACGATACGCTGAACCGGTGCGCCGCACTCGCGGCACGGTTCACCGTATCTTCCGTGAACCGCCATGTCCGAGTGAAACGCCGTGACCTTCGTCGGGAAACCATCGCCAACTTCCTCGACGCGAAGGTTGGTCCATCGGGCCAGGGTGTCGATCGTTGCTGCGAAGAGGCGAGCGACCTCGTCCTGATCGAGATTGGTGCTCATCTGGGTTGGGGAGAGCCGGGCTGCCCAGAGAATCTCGTCGGCAAACGCACCGCCGATCCCGGAGAACAGGTGGGGATCGGTGAGCGTTCGCTTGAGCGTATGGCGCTCCCTGGTGAGGAGCTCTCCGAATGCTTCGACGCTGAGGTGGGCGATTTCGGATCCGCCGGGGTCGAGGTCGGCGAGGCCGTCGTCATCCACAACATGAACCGATGCCCTCCGCTTTGAACCGGCTTCCGTGAGAAGCAACGTTCCATCGGTGAAATCGAAGGCTGCCAGGCCGGAACGGCGCGGGATCGCTGCTTTGGGAGCGAGCCACGCGAGTCGGCCGGCCACCATGAGGTGGATCACGATGTGGAGGCCGTCGTCGAGGTGGATCACGATCCGTTTCCCGAGGCGTCCAACGCCATCAACCCGCACACCGGCGACGCCGTCGATCGGGGGGTCGTACGTCTTGAGCACCGAGAAACTCTGGATCCGAACCCCAAGCAGCAACGTGCCAACCACCCGCGGCCGCAACGCGTGCAGATAGGCCTCGATCTCAGGAAGCTCAGGCATGGGGAGACAAGAGCCCGAAGACACGAGACTTGAGACACGAGACTTGAGACACGAGACAAGACATCGACCGGGGTTC
>Ga0316189_10005149_pt1 | contig 12531 bp, 10 predicted proteins | sample LowCovwburrow_MG_FD_204930 | JGI IMG/M metagenome (GOLD analysis project Ga0316189, IMG submission 204930) | Coastal sediment microbial communities from Maine, United States - Lowes Cove worm burrow | ecosystem: Environmental > Aquatic > Marine > Coastal > Sediment | place: USA: Maine... | reverse complement strand
TGATCCTGTACGAGACCAGTAATATCATCCACGGTGGCGAGACCAACTACATCATGGCGACCGTCACCCTGTACGTCTCCATCTTCAACCTGTTCACCAGCCTGTTGCACCTGCTGGGGTTCATGAACGGTGAAGAATGAAATCACCTCCAACGCAAGAGGATACCGGCATGACACACCTGACCACCCTCGACGAACTCGAACAGCACATTACCCTGCTGGCCAGCGTGAAAGAGTCTGACACGCCTTTTATCAGTTGTTATCTTAACCTTGAAGATGGGCCTGGTAGTTGGCGGAAAATGTTTGACAATCGCGCCAGTATTCTGCGACGCATTCTCAAGGGGGACGATCTTGCCGACCTCGAAGAGGCCATGGGCAAGATCGAAGCGTGGCTGGCCACCGACCTGCTCCCCGAGGCAAAGTCGGCAGCCATATTCGTACGCGGCAACTTCGGCGGTGCCGTCATGCTGCCGATGCAGTTTGCTGCTCCCTTGCCCAACTGGATTGCGGTCTATCCCACGCCCAACATTTATCACCTGGTGGAACTCAAGGACAATTACCACCGCTATATCGTCTTGCTTGCCTTGCCGGATCGGGCCAGCATCCTGGAGGTAAATCTGGGTGCAGCGACAACCCGGGCCTGGATCAACCAGCCGGATTTGCGCATGCGTGTAGGTCAGGAATGGGCTCGCTCTCACTACCAGGTTAACCAGGCGCACCGCGGAAATCGGTTCGTACACGAGAAAATCGTGGTTCTGGAAGAACTGATGCGCGCCGCTGGCCATAGCCACCTGATCCTGGCCGGCGATCCCGAGATCACAGGGCAGGTTCGCCGTGCCCTGCCCGAAGATCTTGCCGATAAGCTGGTGGATGTGATCACGCCGGCCAAACAGGATCAGCAGACCGATGTTGTAATGGCGACCCTGTCCAGCTTTATCAAACATGAAGAGCAGGAATCCCGGTCAGTTGCCGAACGTCTGATCGAAGGAATGCGCAGTCAGAACCTGGCAGTCTCGGGTTCGGCGGATACACTTGATGCACTGCTCTGGGGTGAGGTAGACACACTGGTCATGGCCAGCGGCTATCAGCCCGATCCCGGTTGGACCTGCACCGCCTGTCGAGCCATCGGCACCGAGCCGCCCGAAACATTCGCATGCCCGCAGTGTGGCAAACCCGCCGTGCGGCCGATAGACGTCAGGGAGGCATTGCTGCGCCTGGCCGGTCAGTTGGAACGCCCGGTTGAAGTGGTGGAACATTCCGACGCGTTGATGTCCCTGGGCGGCGTCGGCTGCCTGCTGCGCACCCAACACGCACTCCAGATCGAACTACATACTGCGGTTGCGATTGCAACCGGCTGAAGGATACGGCCATGCTTGCGATCTACGACATTCAGTAATATGAAGACGCAACCCAGACTATAGAGACACGGGATGCCCTAATCACCAACCTGTAAATCAGCATGTGGTTTCGGTGCCAATCGGCACACTCGCTCATCCACTCAGCTGCCAAACCAGAATTGATGGTCTTTCTCCAGAAACTCCCCAATGGGCATGTAGTGAGTGCCGTCACAGGAGAAGTTTAGCCCCACCATACCGTTAATTACGTTTACCGATGCTGAACGCAGATAAATAATATTGTCGGCCAGTCTGAGGTTGACAAAACGGTCCAGTGTCGCACGCACTTGCTGCGGGGCAGCTATAGCATCGCTCGGGTAGTCTACGCGCGGATAGGCCAGACAGACGGAAGGATCGATAATCTCGTCAAGCACATGAATACGATAATGCCGCGGGTCATTGTTCAACCACAGCGTGGCGCGAGAGCTTCCGTAATGCAACTTGGCGTGGAATACACCACACTCCGTCACCAGTTCATGAATGATATCGTGCACCTGATTAAGGCAGCCATCCATGACTGAACTGATGCGCTCCTGGTAAAACAGTGCCTGGCGGATGACAGGATCGCCCTTGATCTGTCGCCAGGCGATCGGCATTTCCGCCGCCTTGTGCAACTGCGGCAGGTCACGCAAATCGAAGTCGGCCGCCAGGTATCCCTGCACGGTCCCTGACTCGCTGCACACGCGGTGAAGTGCTGTTATACAGCTGCGCCGACCAACCCGGCTGATGTACACATTGGACAGAATAAAAGTCTGACCGTTGGCGTAACCCGATAAATACGGACGGCCATTCAGGTTATGACCAAAGGCCTCGACATCAATCCCTGCTGTGCTGATATTGCCACTGCACTGCACACCCCGGGTATCGATGGCGTACAGAAGCAGGCAACAGGGAATCGTCTCGAGTTGTGCGCGCAACTCGCCATGCAGCAACTTGCGATCGCCCCAGACAGCGGCGCAGCGCGACGCAATCGCACCCAGCGACTCGGCGAGCATCGCCTCCAGGCGTTTCCGGTGCTGGCGAATAACAGCACCCAGAGCATCAACCGGCGACGTGGATGACGGCTTTTCCTCCATCAGTCGAACCTGTAGTTCTTAGGTATAACCACGATGCCTTTTTCAGAGATTGTGAAACGCTGACGGTCTTTTTCCGGATCGACACCCACGGACTCTCCCGCCGGAATAACCACCCCCTTGTCGACAATGCAGTGTTTGACCTCGGCATCATTACCGACGACGACATCATTGAATAAAATAGCATCTTCAACGATTGCCTCGTCCCCTACCCTGACACCTGAAAACAGGATGGAATGATTCACGCCACCGCCGGCAATCACCGAGCCGCCGGAGACAATCGAATTGACAAACACACCTTCATTGCCTGATTCACCCGGCACCGTGCGCGCCGGCGGTGTTTGTTCCTGGTAGGTACGGATAGTCCATTCCTGCTGATAGAGATCGAGCGGCGGGACCGGTTCCAGCAGACTCATATTGGCCTCGTAGTAGGCATCGATGGTTCCGACATCACGCCAGTAACGGTCGGGTGATACACGACCGCTTTCACCACCAAACCGGTAGGCGAATGCCCTGCCCGAACCGATCAATGAGGGCAGGATGTCACAGCCGAAATCATGGCCGGAACCGGGCTGATCATGGTCACGGCGCAGTTCGTCGAGCAATAGCTGCTTGCTGAAAACATAGACGCCCATCGACACCAGTGCAGCTCCACCGTTATCTGGCAAGGCCCTGGCTCCAGACGGCTTTTCTTCGAAATTCTCAATGCGCATATTACCGTCAACCTGCACAACGCCGAAGGAACTCGCTTCATCCCTGCCAACCTCCATACAGGCAATGGTGACGTCGGCCTGGCGCTCAATGTGCGCCTTGATAATTTCCGCGTAGTCCATGCGGTAGATGTGGTCACCGGAGAGGATCAGAACCCAGTCAGCCTCGCTGCGTTCGATCATGTACAGGTTCTGGTAGATGGCATTCGCGGTACCGGAATACCACTCGTCATCGACGCGCATCTGCGGGGGCACCGGCGTGATGTATTCCCCGAGTTCGGGGTTGAAGATCGACCAGCCGTCACGCAGGTGCTTTTGCAGGGAGTGCGATTTGTACTGGGTGAGCACCAGTACACGCCGTATACCGGAATGCAGGCAGTTGGCGAGCGTAAAGTCGATGATACGGTACTTGCCGCCAAACGGGACCGCCGGCTTGGCACGGTCTTCCGTCAGCGGGTGCAGACGCGAACCGACGCCGCCTGCGAGGATGATAGCCAGTGTTCTCTCCAACATAATCGAGCTGCCTGTATATATATTTATAAAGTTACCTGCCGGTTAATAGCAATGCCTGTGCCGTGTGGAGCCAACCACCGATATAGCACGCAAACATCGGCAGCGAACGATCCACCTGCACAGTAAAGCGCACCATAACCGGGACAGGCGCGCAAGGGATGCTACATAATTGTGCATGTCCAGCAATGAAACCTGCCCAGGCGTTCGATAATCAAGCGCTTATCCTCTATGGCACAGCACTTGCTAATTTACCGAATCAAACAGGTTTCGTGATGTGCAATGCAACTGAAGACGTTACTGGTTAAAGATGACCCCGAACGCAGCGAGCTACTCAGACAGTCTTTGCTGGAATTCGGCCACACCGTGGTGGGCGAGACAACAATTGCCGATGATCTGCTCAGGGCGATCGAGACGACAGACCCGGAACTGCTGGTGATTGACAGCGATTCGCCCGGCGATATGTTGTTGTCCCGACTTCGGGAACTGGCCCTGCACAGGCCGCTTCCGGTAGTGTTGTTTACCGAGGAAGACAGTCGTACGGTGATCCGCCAGGCGGTTCGCGCCGGTGTCAGCGCCTACATTGTCGATGGCCTGGACCAGCACCGACTGGGCGCAATTCTCGACATCGCCGTGGCGCGTTTCGACGAAACCAAACGCCTGCGGCAGGAACTCCAGGATACCCGGGCCAACCTGGCGGAACGAAAGACGGTCGAACGCGCCAAGGGCATCCTGATGAAACAGCGCGGCTTCGACGAACCACAGGCCTACCATGCCCTGCGCAAAATGGCCATGGACAAGAACCTGCGCATTGGCCAGGTTGCTGAAAACGTTATTGCAGTTGCTGAACTGCTGAACTGAACAAGTTATTGGTACTGCCAACGGCGGCAGTCACAGGACGAAGGCGTCCATTCCGGTGAACTCGGTGTTCACACGGTGTGGGCGCTTTTTTTATGCGTGTTAAAAACAGATCGGGAAGGTTATGTCAGCCGTCTTGGAAGAACATATTGATCACAGCGATATAGATACGACAGCGCCTGTCGTCGTCGTGGGCACGGGGCCGGTGGGCATCCACTTTGTCGAGGAACTCCTGAAACGCAGCCCGGATGCCCCCGTCGTTATCTATGGCAACGAACCCTGGGAGCCCTATAACCGTGTCAGGCTGGCCGGCCTTATGACCGGCGAGGTGAACTTCGCGGGCATACAGAACCCGCTAAAGCTCAAGGCTGATCACCGCGTCGTTCAGCACCATAACTGTGAAATCGTTGCCATTGACCGGCACAACAAGCGAGTCCACGACCGCCTGGGTAATTCACAGGTCTACAGCCAGCTCGTTCTGGCGACCGGGTCAAGACCGCATATCCCCAGCATCGAAGGCATCGAGAAGCCAGGCATTTTCACTTTCCGCAACCTTGACGATGCCCAGAACCTTACCGCGCGCCGCACACGCAGCCGCCGTGCAGTTGTACTCGGCGGCGGCCTGCTCGGCCTGGAGGCCGCGCGCGGTCTGCAGAAACACAACACCAGTGTAATCGTAATCGAGCACGCTACCCGCTTAATGGCCCAGCAGATGGACGAGCAGGCAGCCGAGCTGTTACGGGAGCACATGCTGTCCAGGGATATACAGATCGTGCTCGGCGACTCGGTCAAACGTGTCCTCGGCGAAGATCGGATCAGCGCCGTGAAGTTGCGCTCCGGGCGCTCCATCAGCTGCGACACGATGGTGGTCGCCACCGGCATTCACCCCAACCTTGAACTGGCGCGCGATGCCGGTATTGCTGTCGGCCGCGGCATCCGCGTCGACGACCGGATGCAAAGCAGTGATGCAGATATATTCGCCATCGGCGAATGTGCCGAGCATCGTGACAGAATTTACGGGCTGGTAGCGCCTGGCCTGGAACAGGCCGGTGTGGCCGCTCACTGCATCAGCGGTGGCGCCTCTCAGTATACCGGCTCACTTGCGGCCACCCGCCTCAAGGTAGTGGGTGTATCCGTTTTCAGTGCCGGTCGCACGGGTGAACGCGACGCGATTTCTCATTTGCGTACCATTACCTGGCGAAGTTACGACAACACCCGCTACCGCAAGCTTCTGCTGCAGCGTAACCGGCTGGTCGGGGTCGTTGCTTTCGGAAAATGGGATGAAAACAGCCGTGTGCTGGAAACAGTACAGCACACGCGGCATATCTGGCCGTGGCAATACCGGCGCTTCGCCAATTCAGGACAGCTCTGGCCCGAGCAGGATACCGCCAGCGTGACCGAATGGCCGGCAAGTACCGTGGTATGCCAGTGCACCGGCGTCAGACACGGCACGCTTAGCCGCGCGATACGTGACGGCTACTGCGACATGGATGCCCTGTGTGCAGAAACCGGCGCATCCAGTGTCTGCGGCAGTTGCAAACCGCTGCTGGCCGAATTGCTGGGTGCAGAGACTGTCGAGCCGGAGAAAGGCAGCGGCACACTCCTGTGGACGGGCATCACCACCCTGCTTGCCGCACTGGTCATATTGATCGCACCGGCAATACCGTTCGCCGACACTGTACAGGCCGGAATACCCTGGGATGTGCTGTGGCGCGACGGACTGATCAAGCAAGTAACGGGCTTCAGTCTGCTCGCTCTCGGCGTACTGGTCAGCCTCATCAGTCTGCGCAAACGCGTTCAGCGTATCAGCTTCGGCAACTTCGCCAACTGGCGCCTGCTGCACGTGCTGCTCGGCACACTCGCGGTAGCCACACTGGTTGCTCATACCGGATTGCGTCTCGGTTACCACCTCAATCTCTACCTGATGCTGAGCTTCGTCGCACTGCTGCTGGTCGGTGCAATCGCCAGTGGCGTGGTCGGGCTGCAACACGCCTTGCCCGCGGGCGTCGCGAAAAAAACCCGGGAAATATCACTATGGATGCACATCATTCTACTCTGGCCATTGCCGGCCCTGCTCGGCTTTCACGTGCTCAAGACCTACTGGTTCTAGCGCATGAAGGCAACGAATACGAAACAGCGGCTCACGCTGGTATGGATATGGCTCGCATTGAGCGTCGGCCTGCTCGGCTGGATGGGTTACAGCATGTTTGAAGCGGAAGACAAAACAGTATTCATGCCAGGTCCACTCACCGATGGGCACTACCAGATCGGTGTCGCCTGTACGGCCTGCCACAGTGACCCTCTGGCCGGAGACGAAATGTTCCAGGAAGCCTGCGTCACCTGCCACGGCGATGACCGCAAAAAACCGTTCGATTCGCACCCGCGCAGCAAGTTCACCGATCCCCGTAACGCGGACACCCTGGAAAATATTGATGCCCGGCAGTGCGTCACCTGCCACACAGAACACCAGCCGGACATGACCGGCAATAACGGCCTGACCCAACCGGTAGACTTCTGCAGCAACTGTCACCGGGATATAGGCAAGGATCGTCCCAGCCATCAAGGTATGGCCTTCGATACCTGCAACGACGCGGGCTGTCACAACTTCCATAACAACCGCGCACTGTATACCGACTTCCTGGTCAAGCATCTCGGTGAACCCGACGTACTTGAACGCCCGGTTCTTCCCGAACGCGAGTTTGCCAGTGTGCTGGCGGAGCTTGCCGATTACCCTGCCGACCGCTACCCGATCGAAGCGTTGACCATGGATGACGCCGACTCACCGCAGGACAACCGGTTACCCGGGCCGGAACACGACGACTGGCTGGATACCGCGCACGCAAAGTCGGGCGTTAATTGCTCCGCCTGCCATAACGTCGCCCTGAACGACGGCGAAGAACCACGATGGACCGACAGGCCGGATCACCGGGCCTGTGCCCAGTGCCACAGCCTGGAACTGGAACGATTCAAACGCGGCAAGCACGGCATGCGCATTGCTGCCGACTTGCCGGCGATGACGCCTGCTGACGCCCGCCTGCCCATGCAGGAAGACGCCGCGCATGTCTCACTGGAATGCACCAGTTGCCATGGCGCACACCGCTTCGACGTTACCCGGGCTGCCGTGACCGCCTGCCTCGGCTGCCACAAGGACGACCATAGCCTCGCCTACCGGAAGTCGCCTCATTTCAAGCTGTGGGAAAAGGAAATCAGTGGTGAGGGCAAACCGGGCAGCGGCGTGTCCTGCGCCAGCTGTCACATGCCGCGTATCAACTTTGATGTCAATGACTGGGTGAGCCGCATCATGGTGGACCACAACCAGAACGCCACACTGTCACCGAATGAAAAGATGATCCGGCCCGCCTGCGTGCAATGCCATGGCCTGGGCTTCACGCTGGACGCGCTTGCCGACCCGGCGTTGATAGCAAACAACTTCGACGGGCAGCCCGCGGTACATGTCAGGAGCATGGAACTTGCAGAAGCGGACCAGAGGCGCGCCGAAGAGAAAAAAACCGAAATGGACAAACACTAGCTTTCGTACATCCCGGGCAACACCCGGACTATTACTTTTTACACAGTGAGACAGGAGAAAGACCTATGAAACACTTACGCAAAACCCTGATTGGCCTTGGCGTCACGGCTTCCGTTGCAGGCATCGGCAGCGCAATTGCAGGCAACGAAGCTTTTAACAAACCCACTATCTCGGCCAAGGCAATGGCTGACGCCCTGCATCTGGTCATGGACTCGGACCGCGCCATCTATACAAAGAAGATCGTCAACCGGCTGGTGAAAAAAGACAAGGTGATCAAAGCGAGTGAACACTTCGAAGACGACAAGGCGCTGGTCCTGCCGGCGCAGATGTTTCGCTTCGGTTCCGAACTGGTCGCCAAGCGCGCCGAGAAGCTGGACGATGTGAACTTCAGCTATTCGCTGCAATCGCTGTGGCCCATCAACAAGCAGAACGCACCCAAGACTGAAGTCGAGAAAGAAGGCCTGAAGTTCATCGCCGAGAACAAGGGTGAAAACTACTATGCGGAAGAAACCCTGGGTGGCACCACCTATTTTACAGCTATCTATCCGGATGTCGGTGTGGCCCCGGTATGCGTGTCCTGCCACAACGGCCACAAGGACACCCCGAAGAGTGATTTCAAGCTCGGTGACGTGATGGGCGGCGTGGTTATCCGCATCCCGATGGACAGCTGATCTTTGTTTACTACATTCAACCAGAGAGGAATTAATATGACTCCCGAACAAGTGGAACTTGTCAAAAGCTCATGGGCACAGGTACTTCCCATCGCCGACAAGGCTGCGGAACTGTTCTATGGAAAGCTCTTTGAACTCGACCCTTCCGTCAAATCCCTGTTCAAGGGTGACATGGTCGAACAGGGCAAGAAGCTGATGAAAATGATCAATACAGCTGTCAACGGGGCGGATCGTCTGAATGAAATCGTCCCCGCGGTGCAACAGCTGGGTGTTCGCCATATCGCCTATGGCGTCAGGGACGAACACTACGACACCGTCGGTGCCGCACTGCTGTGGACACTGGAAGCAGGCCTTGGCGATGCTTTCACTGCGGAAACCAAAGAGGCCTGGGCGACTGTCTACGGCATTCTTGCGGACACCATGAAGGTCGCCGCAGCAAAGGCTGCCTAGGCCGCTGTCTGAGAACCGGCCCCGGGTACGGGGCTGGTTCTGCTCTCCACAAAGTGTAGCGAAGCACCCCGACAAACCGGCACATCGATACCTGCTCTCGAACATTCCAGGACTGCCTCAAGAGGAAGCACTCGCACCATTATCCGGGCCCAAAATGCACCAGATCTGTGCGGCCTGCACGCCGCACATCGGCCAGCTACCCGCGGGTATTTAAGATATCTCTTATTTTCCAGCCAGTTGCTGGACTGGCACACATTCTGCTCTACAGTCGGTAACGTTTGTCAACTGCAACGGCGCAGTCGGCAGTTATACCGAGTACCCACAATCTGAATTTACCTTTAGCCGCTGGCGGCTAAACGCATATGGACAAAGGCGTCCGTGAACCTGCCCGCATGGCTGGTACTCAGGACGCCTTTTTTGTTTTTAGCACAATAAAACTGGAGTCAACATGAAAGACCAGCAGTTCAGCAAGCCGAGACGCACATTCCTGAAAACCGCTACGCTAGCCTTGAGTATCAGTATGGGCCTCGGCCTGAGCGCCCCAGGCACAAGCTACGCTGAAGTGGGCGAACCTGAAAAAGAAGATCTCAAATTCGGCTTTATCAAACTTACCGATATGGCTCCGCTGGCGATTGCCTACGAGAAAGGCTACTTCGAAGACGAAGGCCTTTACGTCACCCTGGAGGCCCAGGCCAACTGGAAAGTACTACTCGACGGCGTGATCGATGGCCAACTTGATGGTGCTCACATGCTCGCCGGTCAGCCACTGGCCGCCACCATCGGTTTCGGCACCAAGGCACACATCATCACGCCCTTGTCCATGGATCTGAACGGCAACGGCATCACAGTCTCCAACGACATCTGGGAACAGATGAAGCCCAATGTCCCGAAGATGAAGGATGGACGTCCCCAGCACCCGATCAAGGCCGATTACCTCAAACCGGTGGTCGAAAAGTACAAAGCCGACGGCAAGCCATTCAAGATGGGAATGGTATTTCCCGTATCGACACACAACTACGAGTTGCGTTACTGGCTGGCCGCCGGGGGCATTAATCCCGGCTACTATGCGCCGGACAAGGGTGACATCAGCGGCCAGTTACAGGCTGATGTTCTGCTATCAGTAACCCCACCGCCGCAAATGCCCTCCACTATGGAGGCTGGCACTATCTACGGCTACTGCGTGGGTGAACCCTGGAACCAGCAGGCGGTTTTCAAGGGTATCGGCGTTCCGGTCATCACCGACTACGAAATCTGGAAGGACAACCCGGAGAAAGTATTCGGCATGACCAAGGAGTTCACGGAAAAGTATCCGAACACAACCGTGCGCGTCGTCAAGGCCATGCTGCGTGCAGCCATGTGGCTTGATGCCGACAACAATGCCAATCGACCGGCAGCGGTCAAGTACCTGTCACAGCCGAACTACGTGGGAGCGGACTACGACGTAATCGCCAACTCAATGACAGGTACTTTCGAGTATGAAAAGGGAGACAAGCGTGAAGTGCCAGATTTCAACGTGTTCTTCCGCTACAACGCGACCTACCCTTACTACTCCGATGCTATCTGGTACCTGTCGCAAATGCGTCGCTGGGGCCAGATTGCCGAGCAGAAACCCGACAGCTGGTACTTCGAGACAGCGAAGAAGGTCTATCGTCCCGACATCTACGAAAAGGCGGCAAAAGAGCTGATCGCAGAAGGCAAGATGAAAGCAGCTGACTTCCCGGACTTTGCCAGCGAGGACGGCTTCCGCGAACCGCAGACCGAATTCATCGACGGCATTACCTATGACGGGAAAAAACCGAACGCCTACCTGGAATCTTTGCCGATCGGTTTGAAAGGCAAGGACAAGATCTAACCCACACTGGAATAACAACGGTACAGTCATATGAATACAGAGTTAACAGCAAGCAGATACCGGAGCTGGAATGCGCCACTGATGAACAGGCTGCTCGATTTTCTCTCCCGGGAGAACTCATCGGGCGCGGCCAGAAAACTCGTTAAATCGGTGGGTGTTTCAGTTGCTGCATTCAGTATTTTCCTCATGTTATGGAGTGCACTCGCAGCACAGGTCCAGACCTCCCTCGGTGTTCTGCCGGGTCCGGCCAAGGTGTGGGAACAGGCCATCGTGCTGGTTGATGAGCACAAGGTGGAACGCGGGAAGGAAGCTGCGTTCATGGCCCGCCAGGAGGTGCGCAACGCCGAAAAGCTGGCCAAGAATCCGGATGCCGAAGTGAAGATCCGGCCCTACACGGGTAAGGCAACGTTCTTTGATCAGATTCTGACCAGTCTGTTGACCGTTGCCACCGGCTTTCTTATTGCCTCCCTGGTTGCCATTCCCATTGGCATTGCCACCGGCATGAGCCAGACACTGTATGCGGCATTCAACCCGATTATACAGTTGTTCAAACCGGTATCGCCGCTGGCCTGGTTGCCGATTGTCACCATGGTAGTAAGCGCCGTCTATGTCAGCAAAGACCCGTTGTTCGCCAAGTCCTTCCTTACCTCGGCCATTACCGTGACCCTGTGCTGCCTGTGGCCAACCATTATCAATACGGCGGTGGGCGTGTCCTCGGTCGACAAGGATCTACTCAACGTCGGCCGTGTGTTGCGTCTACCCTGGCTGACCCGGACGATCAAGATTGTGCTGCCCTCTTCCATTCCCATGATGTTCACCGGTCTGCGTCTGTCTCTGGGTATTGGCTGGATGGTTCTGATCGCAGCCGAGATGCTGGCACAGAACCCGGGGCTGGGGAAGTTTGTCTGGGATGAGTTCCAGAACGGCAGTTCGAACTCACTGGCACGCATCATGGTCGCAGTGCTCGTGATCGGCCTTCTCGGTTTCGCACTTGATCGCGGCATGCTGATGCTGCAGCGCAAGTTTTCCTGGGACAAGAGCGCAGCCCTGCGCTGACAGAATGGAGCTACGAATTATGACTACACAAACACATCTGGAACTGACAAGCGTCAGCATCGACTTTCCGACTGACCACGGTCCTTTCCGGGCACTGGATAACGTCAACCTGAAAATCAATCAGGGTGAATTCATTTCCCTGATCGGTCACTCGGGTTGCGGAAAATCAACAGTACTGAACATTGTTGCCGGACTGCACCGTGCCACCGAGGGTGGCGCTATCCTGAACGGCAAGGAAGTCACCGAACCCGGCCCGGAACGCGCCGTTGTGTTCCAGAATCACTCCCTGCTTCCCTGGTTGAGCGCCTACGAAAATATCGAACTCGGTGTGAAGCAGGTCTTCAGGGGGAAGAAATCGAAAACGGAAATGCGTGAATGGATTGAACACAATCTCGACCTGGTGCACATGACACACGCACGCGACAAACG
>Ga0316189_10005148_pt1 | contig 12533 bp, 6 predicted proteins | sample LowCovwburrow_MG_FD_204930 | JGI IMG/M metagenome (GOLD analysis project Ga0316189, IMG submission 204930) | Coastal sediment microbial communities from Maine, United States - Lowes Cove worm burrow | ecosystem: Environmental > Aquatic > Marine > Coastal > Sediment | place: USA: Maine... | reverse complement strand
ATGTTTGGTAGCGGTGTCCTCAATACACGGGGATCAAGATCAGAATCAAAAGAGTTGGCCTTTCAGGAAACCAAATACTCTGCCCGGCATGCAAAGTTTGAAATACTTACTGATGTCCCGGAAAAACCAGCTATGGCAGGAGACGATATCAGCCTGAATTTCGATTTGATAGCTAACATTGCGGAGGTGCATCCAGAGGAAGAGGGTGTGGCAGCAATCAGCTTCCCTTATGCCCAGATGAAAACCTCCATTACCAATGCTGTTTGGGATTTGACTGCCCAGACTATTACCATGACCAAACCGGAAACTACACCAATTGAGAATTCATATTTCTACACCACTCGTGAAGAGCTGGATTCACTGGCGTTTAATGCCGCTTCGGCTACCTATGACATCAGCACTTATGCCTTGGATATCAATGGCATTCCCTGGATCATTGTTGCTGATGCCAAGATTATTCCTGAAAACAATCACACCACCATTCTGGAGAATGCAACCCTACAGCCATTCACCAATGCAGAAATCGTCATCGACACATTGAATGAATATCATTACCTGGATCAGGGTCAAATCACCATTCTTTCAAGGAATAAGTTTGAGGGCAATGCCAAATACAAGGTTTTCATCAATGCGGACACGTTCTCCATCGACTTCAATGAATTTAACCTTCAGCAGGTTCCAGATGGGAAAAAATCCTTCAGAACGATGACCGTATCAGGAGGGGAAGTGCCTGAAAGCGATCCGATCCTTATCGCTCCCGGTTATTTGTACAAGGGCGGTGCTACGATGTTTGCCGACAGGCCATTACTGGAGCTTCACGGTTTTGTGAAAATGGATTTTAAGGAAACCCCTGGTTACAATTACTGGATTGTACATGATCACAACCCGGACCAGGATGAAGTCGCCCTTGATTTTGAAACCAGTCAAACCGAATTGTTTGAACCGCTGAATGCCGGATTATTTTATGGAAACCTGGATCGGGAACTCTACCCGACCTTTCTGGATTATAAGCGTGAGCAGCCTGATGACCAATTCTTCAAGCCTAAGGGCTTCATTCGGTATGATACAGCAATGCAGGCCTTTAAGATTGAAGAGCAAGCAAAGGAAGATGGAGAAAGCTATGCCGGAAGAACCTTCATTTATGATGAGATTAACCAGACCCTGATTTTTGAAGGGCCACTAAATTTCATTACCGAGACAGAGGATTTCAAACTTACTGCCGCCGGAGTGGGCACAGCTATCATTGACTCATCGGCCTACGTGATCGATGCAATGCTGATTTTCGAATTCATCATCCATGGTGACATCGTTACTGCTATGAAGATCGATGTCATGGATATCATTGAGCGTCTTGGCGCTCTTGAGGCACATAGTATTGAGTTGGAAATGCTCTACAACCTGGCCAACCTGGCCAGTGACCCAGTTGCCAAAGGTTATGAAAATGCATCGATGAGTGATTATCTACCACTGGTGAATGTTGCACCACAGGTATTAGGTAAAACATTGGCCTTTTCCCGAGTTGCAATGAAATGGTCGAAAGAACATAATGCCTGGTACAATTATACTTCGAAACTGGGGCTGTCAAACATCACAAATACTGATATCAATGCCGAGGTGGATGGGTTCATTGAAATCAGGAAAGACCCGGAGATTGGCGATGTATTAAAACTGTTCATTATGTTGGCTCCGGAAACCTGGTACTATTTCAGTTATGAGGATCAAAAACTTGAAATGTACAGTTCAAACTCAGCCTTTAATGATGCAGCAACCAACAACTCCAACGTAGATAAGGCAGGCATAGGGCAATATACCACCCTGATCGGAGATGAAATATCTACCTTACAATTCATCAATGAATTCCGCAAGAAATTTTTCAATATCGATCAGCCATTTGATCTGCAGATGCCCATGGATACCTACCTTGAGGATGATGAATTTGAGACCATCGAAGAAGATGACGATGGATTTTAGTATACCGATAGCCATTCCAATATATCCTACACATTGGGAGTGAAGTTGCTGAATTACATTGCCATAGGTTTCTGCCACTAAAAAAAACTATGACGGTTTAGTTGTATTGAAGAAAGACCTCCTCTATATTTAAAATAGTAGTAAGTTGTTATTGGCATAGTGATACCCATCAAACCCAACAGCTTATTGCAGTTCAAAAATATTTGAGTTTATTTTATCACAATAATGTTCTCCAAGTCACCAAGAATTGCGCTAATATCCCAGCTAATATTTTTATGGTTAATAAGCGGAAATTTATTAGCTCAGACGTCAGGCCTTAATACATCTGCCAACCAAAAGTTAAGGGTGGCAATGTATGTATCTCAAAAAGGTCAAGGATTTTGGCAGATACTTCAAGAGCAGGCCTTAGATGCTGCCGGCGACCTGGGAGTAGATCTTGATATCCATACTATAGAACCCGGTACCCTGAATACTGATCTTGAAAATTTATTGCAAGAAAGAAATGTTGATGGGATAATCTTCCCCGGCGGTTATGACAACCAGATAAATGAAGTCCTTGATATAGTAGAGTTGTACGAAGTACCCTTGATAATGTACAATACACAGGTGCAATCAATTTCATTTTTGCCTCGCACCAAATATTCAATGTGGATTGGAAGTGTATATCCTGATGACAAAAATGTTGGCATAACACTAGCCCAGAAACTGATGGATCGGGCAAATAAAGACGGATACAAAGAGATAAACATGCTGGCCATTGGGGGCGAAGCCGTCGATCATGCCTCAATAAATCGCTTAATCGGTCTAGATCTCTTTTTAGAATATCGTAAAAATATTGCCTCTTTTCGAGTTGTCAATGGAGACTGGGATGCCCTGAAAGCAAAGGAACTGTTCAAATCATGTTACCAGCTTAATAATAAAATCAATATCGTATGGTGCGCTTCTGATAACATGGCCCTGGGTGTAATACAAGCGATTGACGAGCTAAAATTAACAGGAACAATAATAGTGGGTGGAGTAGACTGGCAAGAAAAAGCCCTTGAGCAAATAAAAGAAGACAAACTTCATGTAAGTGTTGGTGGGCATTTTCAGGATGCTGCATGGGCAGTTGTATTACTCCACGATTATTTAAATGGGCAGGATTTTTCTGATGACCGAATTGAATTTGAGACTGATATGGAGGCACTATCTAACGCTGACATTAACCCAGATAGGATAAGGCCTGATAGCAGTCACACTGACTACAAACTGGTCTCAAAGATCTATCAGACAAAATCTGATGACTATAACTTCAATATCAATTCTATCCTCTCGGATTCAAGAAAGCAGTTATTAGAAGGATTGTCACCCGAAGACCTGAGATGGATCAAGGAACATCCGGTGATTAGAATCGGTGTAGAGGGAAAGGCCCCCCCTTATGATTTTTTCGAAAACGGAGAATTCCTGGGGATTGTAGCTGATTACATGGCCTTGATAGAACAGAAGACCGGCCTCAAGTTAGAACCTGTGCAAGGGCTCACCTGGGCCCAAATCCTGGAGAAACTTAAATCCGGGGAATTAGATGCTAACCCGGCAACCGCATACACATCTCAACGTGGCAAAGACTACCTGTTCACCCATGCCTACTTAACTAATCATCAGGCAATTTTTACCAGAAGAGATGCTCCCCAATTGATGGAAATCTCTGGCCTAAATGGGAAAACACTTGCCCTTGAAGATGATTATATGATTGAAGCCCATATCAGGCAGGATTATCCTGGCATCAAGGTGTTGGAAGTGGCTGATATGGAACAAGGGTTAAGAGAAGTCAGCAGGGGGAATGCTGATGCTTTTATAGGGAACAGGGAAGTAGCAACGTCCATAACAAATCAACTTGGTCAGGAGGATATCAAACTCAATATTTATAGTGATTACAAATTTGATTTTTCCTATGCGGTTAGAAAAGACTGGCCAGAATTAGTTCAAATTATCAACAAGGCCCTCGCATCAATCGATCAGACCACCCAGGTTCAAATCAGACGGAAATGGAATGTAATCTCTCTTGACAGCCAGCCAATCTATAATAATAAGGCTGAAAGTGTCAACCTGATGAAGGTGATCATTCAAATTGCCTTGGTCATGTCTTTAATGGTAGCTCTAACCATAGGACTCAGCAGGCTTAAGTTTTTTAGGAGATTGCTGGAAACCTGGAAGCGGCTAAAAGTGATCAGTATGATATTCATTTCATTGTTTCTGGCGGTCACTACTCTATTGGCATGGTTGGGCATTGCCCAGATGGAGACCATGGAAAGAGATAGCATTTACAGGAATATTAAATTGATAAATAATGTCGTACACGAGTCTTTGGTGATCTGGATGGATCAATACGAAGATGACTTGCTTGAACATTCCTCAAAGCCCGGAATGATTAGAAATGTCAGTACAATTCTAGATAGTGAAGGCAGTGAGTATATTTATTTAGAAGCCTATAAAGAGTTGGATTCAACTTTTAGTCAGCATTTAGATCCAACTATTGGAGAAGGGTTTTTTATTCAAAACAGAAATGGAAGGGTTATTCGACCATTTCTTGATCAAAAAGAGAAGTTGGTGCCAGCAATTCAAAATAAAGCAGTCCTTGAGAGGGTATTTGCCGGAGAAACGACCAATATGCCCTTTGAATATGAGTACAATGAAAGTGTCCCAATACAGTTTGTGTCATTATTTTATGTTTTAACGCCAATTGTTAATAATGATGGCGAAGTAATAGCGGCAGTGGTTTCATATTTTGATGCCTATAAGGCTTTTTCAAGGTTTACCCGTGTAAGCCACTTGGGCTCTTCTGGTGAGACATACATCTTCAATAAGAATGGCATCATGCTTACAAAGTCACGGTCAGAGGGGCAATTACCTGACGGCTTTCCTGAAAAATTTGTGCCGTTGCGTGATCCGGGCACAACAATAGTAGATGGCAATGTGCCAACCACAAATAGCAGTGACTGGCCATTGACCAAGATGGCGCATGATATTGGTATTAGTGGCCAAAAGAATAGTATCGATACTTATCGTGACTATAGAGGAGTGCCGGTTATGGGTGCTGGGTTATGGTCTGAAAAACTCAAATTAGGACTGACTAGTGAAGTGGACGAAAATGAGGCGCTGTCAACTGTCAACTCCATACGAAATGTGTTATTTATCACACTAGGGAACACAATCTTTCTTTCACTGTTTCTTACAGCTGTAAGCGTCTGGCTGGGTGGCCGAACAAAATCAAGATTAGAGGGACTGATAGAAAAACGGACCCATGAGCTTAACATTGCCCTTGATGCGGCAAATACTGCCACAGTCGCCAAGAGTATCTTTCTGGCTAACATGAGTCATGAAATTCGTACCCCAATGAATGCCATTTTGGGTTATTCTCAACTCTTGCAAAATGATCAAGGCCTGATACCCGAACATCAAAGGATTGTAAAAACCATTAATCGCAGTGGTGAGCATCTTTTGTCCATTATCAATGATGTGTTAGATATGTCTAAGATAGAGGCCGGGCACACGAAGATAATGCCTACTTCATTTAGCCTGTTACGTCTGTTAAAAGACATTAAGGAAATGTTTTATCAAAAAGTCCAAAATAAGGGCCTGAATTTTAGCACAAGTGTTGCTCCGGATGCTCCAAACTATTTATTTGCAGATGAAGCGAAAGTTCGCCAGGTCCTGGTTAACCTCGTAGGAAATGCAGTGAAGTTTACCGAAAGAGGGAACATTGATGTAGTAGTGCAGGCCTGTGAAAATAAATTAGTCAGGATAGAAGTCAAAGACACAGGGCCAGGGATAGAGCCTGCCAATCTTGATAAAATTTTTGAAGTGTTTGAACAAACGCATAAAGGGCAAGTAGTAGCAGGAGGCACAGGGCTGGGCCTTGCCATTAGCAGGAGTTACGCCAAATTGATGGGTGGAGATGTTACAGTTGCAAGCACCTTTGGCGATGGGTCAAAATTTACTTTTAAATTCAAATATTCGCCAGGGACCCAAAGGGATATTTCCAATGGATTGCCAAAAAAAGTATTAAGGCTTAAAAAGCAATTCATCGATACAAGATTATTGATTGTGGATGATTCTTTTGAAAACAGGGACATTCTCGAAAAGAACCTGGCGCCCATAGGCTTTCAGGTTCAGATGGCTGAAAACGGGAAACAAGCACTAAGATTATTCGAAAAATGGAAGCCTCAAATCATTTTGATGGATGTAGTAATGCCCGTGATGGATGGGTTGGAGGCAACCAGGCTGATTCGCGCCTCAAGAATTAAATTGCAGCCCAAAATTTTCGCCATTAGCGCCAGTGCCCTGGAAACTGAAAAAGCAGGGATATTGTCAGCCGGGGCTGATACATTTATTTCAAAACCGGTCAGGTTTACAGAACTCTATGAAAGTTTGAACAAAGTAGCTGGTATCGATTACGAATTTGACAACACTGAGGATAACATCTTGAATATGGTAGACCAAATAGACATAGACACAAACAGATTACCGGAAGAATTGATCAGGATCATTTCCAAAGCAGCAAAGACCGGTGATCTTGATGCACTAGCTGGCTCTGTTTCAAATGTTTCAGAAGTGGATCAGGGAATGGCAAATCATCTACAAAACCTGATAGATGAATTTGAATTGGAAAAGATTCAAAAGATATTTAACAATTAAGGGTTATGCCACATAATCAGACAAAACATGATATACTCGTCGTCGATGACAACCAAATTAACTTGCAGATACTTCGTGACTTGTTAAAATCAAATGGCTACAAGGTGAGATTGGCAATTAATGGAAAGCAAGCGTTGAGTTGTGTGAAAGAAAAAGAACCTGATTTAATCATCCTGGATATCAATATGCCTGAGATTAATGGTTTTGAAGTCTGTAAGATTTTAATGAAATCGGGGAACCATAAACACCTCCCAATAATATTTTTGAGCGCACTAACTGACTCTTTTAACAAGAGTTTGGCATTTGAAGCCGGAGGAGTTGACTACTTGACCAAACCATTAGATTTTGATGTGGTATTGGCCAGGGTAAAAACGCATATTAGCCTCAGGCAATTGTGTGAGGAAAATGAAAGGTTAAAGAAATTGTTAGGTGAAAAGGAGGACATTATAATAAACATGAAAGTATTAAAGCCCAATGGAGGATAAACTATCAAAGTCCCAGCCTGGAACAGTATTAATAGTTGACGATAACACAGAAAACTTAAAAGTACTAACAGCAATCCTGAAAAATGAAGGGTTGAAAATCAGGGTGAGCATGAATGGCCAGGCCGCACTTGAAAGTATTGAGGAAGAAATACCGGATCTTGTACTTATGGACATTCAAATGCCGGTAATGGATGGGTATGAGGCTTGCCAAAGGCTTAAAAGTCATGAACAATATAAAGAAATCCCGGTGCTGTTCATTAGTGCCATGTCAGATATTTTCAACAAAGTCAAGGCTTTCAAGGTTGGGGGAATCGACTACATACCCAAGCCATTTAATAATGAAGAGGTAATTTCCAGGGTCCGGGTTCATTTAGGACTAAAAGTGAAGACCATGGAACTGGAAAAAGCCCTTAGCAGTTTGCAAAACTTACAGGATGAATTAATACAGACTGAAAAAATGGCTTCACTCGGTACATTAACTGCCGGAATCGCACATGAGATTAACAATCCTTTAAATTTTGTGATTTCCAGTTTCCATGTCTTGAAAAACTTCTATTTGGAATCACAGGGAATATTCCAACTTATTAATACAATAAAACCGGATGACAAAGACCTCTTGGAAAAGGTTAGGGAATTAGAGAAGCTATGTGAAAAATCTGAATTTGCTCACATCACCAAACTCATTCCCTCTGTCATCGATGAAATCCAAAATGGGAATGAACGGATAGATAATATTGTCAAACGATTGAAGTTTTTTATTAGGGACAACAATGAAACTAAAGTACCGGTAGATATTCATGAAGAAATTGAATCGGCGCTACATACTTTACATGAAGAATATGAGAATGGAATTGAAATAAGCAAAGACCTAGCCCCGAATATTCCAAAGATAGAGGGGTATGATGAAATGCTTCATCACGTTTTTTTTAATCTTCTAAGCAATGCCATAAATGCCATAAATGATCATGACAAACCAGGAAAAATTAAAATAAAGACCAGGAAAATAGAAAGAGAAGTCCGTATATCCATTATCGACAATGGCATTGGGATACCAAAAAGAATACTTTCTAAAATTTTTGACCCTTTCTTCACAACAAAAGAAGTTGGAAGTGGAGTTGGGCTGGGCTTGTCTATCAGTCATGGTATTGTAGGAATATATGAAGGCAATATTGAGGTAAAAAGTAATGATAAGGGGAGTGAATTTATTATTACCCTGCCCATCAAATAGGATTACCTTGCAATTAGTCCTCTCCCATGGCAAGGATAGTGAACTCAACCCTGCGGTTTTGCCGTCTTCCTGCCTCAGCGTCATTCCCGGCAATTGGTTTTGACTCGCCATAGCCATGATAACTAAGCCTATCAGTTGAAAAATAAGGGAGTAGATAATTGTAAACTTCTTTTGCTCTCATTTCAGACAACTCTTTATTGTAAGCCTCCTGGCCTTCATTGTCCGTATGTCCGGCCAGTTCAATTTTCATTGAGGGATATTGGTTCATCAGGGTGATCAGGCGGTTCAGTTCGTGGTAAGATTCTGACATCAGGTTGTACCTGGCTGTTTCAAAGAAAACGTTGTTTAGACGAATGGTCGAACCTTTTTGGATGGGGCCGAGGTAAAGATCCTTTTCAATCTCCGTGTATTGATCCACCCCAAATGCATCGATGTTTTCACTGATGCTGTAGAACCCTTCTTTTTCTGCAAGGAAACTATAGCTTTGGTCGGCGGGCAACACAATTCGATAACTCCCATCACCGGGACTTGAAGTTGCCTCACCAAGAAAAACATCGTCCATAAGGTCATAGTAATTGATGGTAGCTTCCATTCCTTCTGAGGTCATGTTATTGATCACCCGGCCCTTCACAAGGATGACGGGTTTTGGCCTTAAACTCTCGTGTAACTGAATGCGAAAAATATCAATGTCACCAATGGAATTTTCATTTGAAGTGAGGTAAGCATAATCTCCCCGTGCAGAAATTGACAGGTTCGCATCCCAGTTTTTGGTATTAATATCTGGCCCCAGGTTTTCAGGTTCACTCCAAAAAGTCCAGCTATCATCCAGCCTGCGTGAAACAAAGAGATCGGCACTGCCATAGCCCGGATGGCCAAATGAAGAGAAATAGAGTGTACGACTGTCGGCGCTGACAAACGGGGTAAATTCATTGGCGAATGTGTTAATTTCATTACCAAGGCTGATGGGTTCACCCCATTCATCTCCCTCTTTAAAGGCAGCAAAAAGATCCATACCGCCAATAGTTGACCCATTGTCAATGGCCATCACCAGTACTTGCCCATCGGGCGAAAGGCAAAAATCCACGTACCTGCTTTGATTTTGGAAATCCCTCACATCAACAGTCACAGGAACCTTCCAGCCGTCCTTACTTTTATGTGCGATTGACAACCCCGGTCCAGCGCTGGTGCCATCTTCCTTATAAGTATTCGCTAGAAGGAGTGTGTTGCCATCCGGGGCCACAGAAATCACGAAATTGCTCCCCCGGTTATTCAGAGGGATTCCCAGCCGCTGAAGCCTTTTCCAACTGCCATTTTCGTCAAGCGACGATCGCCAAATGTCGTCCTTTTTCATTTGCCCCATATTGCCAGGATGACCGTTTCTCACCACATACATTTCACTACCATCCGGGGAAATCATGACCCCATTTTCAGAAAACTTTGAATTGATTTCAGGACCCAGGTTTTCCTTTTCGTATCCTGTAAAATCACTGGCCAGATTGATTTCAATTAGTTCCTGATAAACTTTCAGAAAACCGGCAGAAATTTTCGTTCCGCCTTCAACGTTAAAACCGATTTCCGTTCCCGAAAAGGTCATGAATTCTGAATTGCCTAACAGATAACCATTGACCTCAAAGGATATTTCGTAATCCTTCTTTGCAACTTTCAGAAGAACCGGTGAATTGGCTGAATATGCGCCAGATGGCAGTTTTTGCCTCTTGAAAAGATCGAAGTAATTACCGTTTTTGTTGACTACAACACTGAAAGTACTGTCGGGGAAGATTGCGAATGAGAAAAAGGAAATATTACCAAGTGCTCCCCAGGTCAACCCGAAATTCCCGTCACCACCCAAATGAATCATGGATGCAGTAATTGAAAAATCCCTCTCCGGATCGATGTAATGCTGGATAAGGTTCATCAATCTATTTTTAGAGTGATTGGCTATTGACAGCTGGCCATCAATTATCTGACTCTCACCACGGGGATTGTTAAATACCGTCCAGCCGTTTGAATTGTCGTCGAAATGATCTTCAAACTCCAAAGATTGGGCAATCAATGGCGAGATGCAGGTGATTGCGTATATTGAAAAAATTATGATTTTAATATGGATTTCATTCAGTACCATAAACTCAATTCCGGTATGAAGCACACTCTCAAAACTAACACAATGAGCGCATTACTGTTGCTGTCATCCATGATGTTTTTGTTGTCATCCTGTGGAAATAAAGAGGTGGCTCAAAATCCGCTGATCGGGTCATGGAAACCAACACGTTACATTTTGAAGGATGGTAGCTCCAAAAATGTAGATGGCCATATATTTTTCAGTAAGAGTCAGTGGTCGGTGGTTTTTTTCGTACTTGATGCTGAAGGCAATCCGGCAAATGGATCCGCTGAAGGGGGTGAATATGAACTGGAAGGAAATCAGCTCACTTTCCAGCACCTCTACAACCTTTCGGATATTCAAAAAGGTGCCACTGGTGAGATCAGCAAAGTCCTGAGAAATGGTGAGGAGGAAATGCCTGAGGAGGTTTGTAAAATCGAATTTGATGAAGAGCTACTCGTAATTTATTTTCCCAGTGGTAATGCAATGATCTTTTCACCACTGATTTAGCAAAACTAAAATCATGTAAAATCGACTAACTTAGAATCACTATGGCCCACACTAAAGAAGAAGGAGTAAAAGCTTCAAACCAGGAATTTGCCCGTTACGATCAGGTGAAAAAAGAGCAGGTCTACGGCTTGTCAGAAAATGAAGAACTGGATCAATTTGATGATGATTATGTGATTCCCACCTGCAATATGGAGAATTATTTCTCCGGCGGCGAAGAGGGTAAAAAGCTGTTTGCGAAAGAGTTGGGCCAGGCGATGGAAGGAATTGGTTTTGCCGTTCTGACAAATCATGGGGTGGACACAAATCTGTACCAGGAAGCAGAGAAAAAAGTGATTGAATTCTTTAAATCTATCCCCCTGGAGGATCGGTTAAAATACACCGCAAAAAGACACGGGTCTGTTAACCAGGGTTATTTCCCGATCAAGGAAACCACAAACATTCACCCTGATCTGGTGGAAGGTTGGGTTTTTTGCCGAAGGGCATTTGACCTTGACGATAAACCGGGTTACACGGAGGGAGAATTTTGGCCGGAAGCTGGATACCAGCCATTTTTTAAGCAGATAGTCCAGTCACATGAAAAGCTCATTTTGCCCATTATGCAAAGCATCCTTGCCCACCTCGGCTGTGATGCACATTTATATGACGATAAATTGACGGGAACAAATTTTGGCTTCAGGCTGAATTATTATCCTGCAATGAACAATCAATCCGAATCCGGAGGCAGAATGCTCGGGCATGAGGACGTCGATTTGTTCACTATTCTGCCAGCAGAAGAAATGGGCGGGTTGCAAGTGTTAAATAGGGAAAACATGAAGTGGATTCACCTGAATCCTCCAGCGGGCAGCATAATCATCAACACCGGTGATTACATGCAGAGAATCACCAATGACAGGCTGCCCTCCACCACTCACCGCGTGAGTAAACCTGTTGATTTAAAGAACCTCTCAAAACCCCGTGTTTCCATCCCTATGGCGGTGTATGTCTGGGAAAATGAGACCCTGGATGTGTTGCCGTGTTGTGGTGAGCCGAAATATGAGCCTATCAATGCCGAGGAATTTCACACACGCATTACCAGCAAATATTACGGGGATGATTATGCCGCTAAGTAGCTATAAACGTCATTCTGAGCGCATCGAAAGAATCTCGAAAAGAGGTTGAGTAATGCCTTCGCAGGAATGACGCTCTCACCCTTAGCTTTATTTGTCATCTCACTTTTTTGCCAAAATGTTAATTCTCAGATGTCGTCTCACTTGAAATATTGTTATAAGGTTTGATTTTTCATCAAATCTTCGAGAAATCGAAATCATCAAGAAATGCTGTGGTGAATTTCCCTGACTGGAATTGCTTGTTTTGCATTAAATTGATATGAAAAGGAATGGTGGTTTGAATACCTTCGATTACAAATTCATCCAGCGCCCTTTTCATCCTGACAATAGCTTCTTCCCGTGTTTGGGCGGTAACGATCAATTTGGCAATCATTGAATCGTAGTTTGGCGGAATGGTATACCCCGCATAAACGTGGCTGTCTACCCTTACGCCATGACCTCCCGGGAAATGCAAATTCGTG
>Ga0316189_10005147_pt1 | contig 12534 bp, 11 predicted proteins | sample LowCovwburrow_MG_FD_204930 | JGI IMG/M metagenome (GOLD analysis project Ga0316189, IMG submission 204930) | Coastal sediment microbial communities from Maine, United States - Lowes Cove worm burrow | ecosystem: Environmental > Aquatic > Marine > Coastal > Sediment | place: USA: Maine... | reverse complement strand
CCAAAACCCTCAGCTGCTATAGTCTGGGAAAAAGTGATTGTTTGGATAGATACCACAGATTTTTTACAGTTAAAAGCTGAATTCTACGATGAAGATGGTGCATTGGTGAACATTATGAATTCCACCACCATTAAGGAAGTAGGCGGCAGAAAAATCACTTCAAAAATTGAAATGTTCCCTGTTGATAAAGAAGGAAACAGTACTGTTATCATTTACAATGATATCATTTTTGACAGGCCTATCAATGATAATTTCTTCACCACAAGAAATATGAAACAACTAAAATGATGTTATTAAAATTGGCATGGTTGAATATATGGCGTAATAAACGCAGAACGTTCATTACCACAACATCTGTGTTTTTTGCTGTTTTATTGGCTGTTGCAACACGCTCTATGACTGATGGGGTCTATGAGAACATGATTCATAACATTGTTAGTTTTTCCTCAGGATATTTGCAAATTCATCAGAATGGTTATTGGGATGAACAATCAATTGATAATAGTTTCGAGGTAGATGAGCAATTGTATCAAGAGCTGCTTAAAAACCCAAAGGTCACTCACATAATGCCTCGGTTGGAGACATTTGCATTGGCCTCTTATTCTGAAAAAACAAAAGGCGTTCTTATTTTGGGAATAGACCCCATTAAGGAAAAGGAAGTCAATAACCTTCACGAAAAAATTATAGAAGGAGAATATATTGAAACCGTTAATGACAATGCTGTTGTTTTGGGCGAAGGCCTGGCTTCTCAATTAAAATTAATGGTAAATGACACCTTGGTACTTTTGGGTCAAGGCTATCATGCGAGTAGTGCCGCGGCTAAATTCAGAGTAAAAGGTATTATAAAACTAGGCTCACCTGATTTAAATAACAATGTTATTTATATGCCCATAAAACAGGCTCAATATATGCACGGAGCAGAGAATCGATTAACTGCTATTTCTATAATGTTGGATAAAACTACCAATCTGGAAAAATTGAAAGCTTCATTGCAAGTAGTAATTGATTCCGAAAAGTATGAGGTAATGACCTGGAAAGAAATGTTACCAGAAATGGACCAATTTATTGAGGCGGATAGTACAGGTCACTATATAATTATTGGCATACTTTATTTTCTTATATCGTTTGGTTTATTTGGCACATTAATGATGATGATATTTGAAAGAAAGCATGAACTGGGTATTTTGATAGCGATTGGAATGAAAAAACATTTACTGGCACTAATTCTAATGTTAGAATCCATAATGATTGCACTCATTGGTTGTTTAGCTGGTATATTGGGAGGTTTGCTGGTCGTAAATTGGTTTAAAAAACACCCCATTCATTTTACCGGTGAATTAAAAGATATATATGAAAATTATGGCATAGAATCTATCATATACTTCTCAAGTAGCGAGAATATTTTTATTGTTCAAACTTTGATTGTTTTACTATTAGCTATCCTTTTGGCCTTTTACCCCGGTTTTGTGGTGATGAAATTAAGACCTGTTGAAGCTATAAATAGTTAGTTATGTTGTTTCAAATTGCTTGGCGGAATATTTGGCGGAATAAATCCAGGAGTTTGGTTGTTATAAGCTCCATTATTATTGGTGTATGGGCAGGTATTTTTATTCTATCTTTTTCATGGGGCATGTACAAAAATAATATTGATGAAACAGTTTTTAAACAATTGTCACATATCCAAATCCATCATCCAACTTTCATTGAAGAAAATGATTCTAAATTCACAATATCGAATATCGACACTATTGTCGGCCAACTACAAGCTGATAATAGAATTGCCGCTATAAGTTCTCGCGTAATTTCAACAGGCATGATAAGTTCCCCCACAACAGCAAGTGGAGTAAAAATATATGGAATAGATCCATTATCAGAAGTAAGACAGATTGCTTTGGACGAAAGTGTTAGGGAAGGAGCGTATTTTAATTCAGGCAAGGAAAATGAAATACTTATCGGTGAAAAACTTGCTAAAAAACTTAAGATAAAACTTAAAAGCAAAGTCGTATTGACTTTTACAAATGTCCAATCAGAACTTGTTTCAGGTGCTTTTAGAGTAGGAGGAATATATAGGTCCAAAAACATTTCATTAGACGAAGTAAATGTATATGTACAACAAGACCATTTACGGGAACTATTAGAATTAAAGACTTCCGAGAGTAATGAAATAGCCATACTGGTTAAAGATGAAGAACTACTGGATGCGGTTAAAAATTATAGTAGAACTGTAGTTTCAAAGGGGAAAATTGAAGATTGGAAAGAATTGTCCCCTGAATTGGGAATAATAATAGAATCCTTTAACCTGTATACCTATATTTTGACCGGTATCATTTTATTGGCATTGACATTTGGAATAATAAATACCATGTTAATGTCGGTTTTAGAGCGTATTAGAGAGCTTGGAATGTTGATGGCCATTGGGTTGAATAAGCGTAAAATATTTTTAATGATTATGCTGGAGACCTTTTATTTGACATTGGTTGGCTCTCCCTTAGGCTTATTGTTTGGTTGGCTCACTGTTACGCTATTAGGACAAATAGGAATTAATATATCAATGTTTTCGGAAGGACTGGCATCTTACGGTTTTAGTTCAATGATCTATCCAGCCTTGGATAGTCAGAACTATTTTATTATCGCATTTATGTGCTTTATAACTGCTTTATTATCGGCTATATATCCTGCATATAAAGCATTACAATTAAACCCTTCAGAAGCAATCAGAAAAATATAAAATTATGGCAAAAACAATAATCGACGCACATAATTTGAGTAAAACATACAACAAAAAAATAGTGCCTGTAAAAGCGGTTCAAAATGTGCACATACATATAGAAGAAGGGGAATTTGTTGCCTTGGTCGGTCCTTCGGGTTCTGGTAAGTCAACCTTGCTGAATATGATCGGTGGTTTGGATGAGCCAACATCAGGGACTGTGATCATTGATGGTGTTGAGATTACAAATCTTCCTGAAAATAAATTGATAGATTTCAGATTGCACAATATTGGATTTGTATTTCAATCTTTCAATCTAATTCCTGTTCTGACCGCCAAAGAAAATGTAGGTTTTGTACTTCAGCTCCAAAAAATGTCGAAAGAAGAAAGGGAAAAACGTGTTTTGGACCTGTTACATCAAGTAGGCCTTGAAGATAAAATCAACAGTAGACCTGGTGAACTTTCAGGAGGGCAACAGCAACGGGTTGCTGTGGCCAGAGCGTTGGCATCTAAACCTAAAATAGTGCTTGCCGATGAGCCTACCGCAAATTTGGACTCAAAATCAGCTGGAAATTTATTGGATATAATGGCCAAACTCAATAAGGAAGAAAAAATTACCTTTTTGTTTTCCACCCACGATATGCGGGTAATTAAAAAGGCAAGGAGAGTAATTACACTCGTAGATGGCAAAGTAGATTCCGATGTGCAGCAGATCCCAAAATAAACGTTATGCACTTATTTTTAAAAATATTGTTTATCGTTTACTTACTATGTGCCCAGACCATAGTAGCTCAAGAAAAGGAGACAAAATTGTTCTTGACTGGCTATATCAAAAACCTTCACGAATTAAGTTTTGTTGATAACTTAGAACAGCTACAATGGACAACCTTATTGCACAATAGACTTAATTTCAAATATATACCTTCAAATACAATTACAACCAGACTAGAGCTCAGAAACCGTATTTTTTATGGAGATAATATTAAAAATATTCCCGGATTTTCAAATATTATTTCCCGTGATGATGGTTGGGTTGATCTTTCCTGGAATCCAATAGATAATAATAGTATTGTATTTAATACTACCATAGATCGGGCTTTGGTTAATTATACCAAGGGGAATTGGGATATTACTTTGGGTAGGCAACGTGTTAATTGGGGAAAAAATTTAGTTTGGAATCCAAACGATATTTTCAATACTTATAATTTTCTTGATTTTGATTACGAAGAACGCCCTGGAAGTGATGCAGTCCGAATCCAGTATTTTTTGGATGGCTTCAGGAAAATAGAATTGGCAGCCAAGAAAGGCAATCGTAAAGATGACCATATCATCGCACTTATGTATAATTTTAATAAGGGGTCATATGACATTCAATTGCTTTCAGGTATATATCAAAAAGATTGGGTTATTGGAGCAGGTTGGGCGGGCAATCTTAAAAATGCCGGTTTTAAAGGGGAGGTTTCCTATTTTTTACCCTATGAAAGTTATATCGGATCCAAAAACGTAGTTAGTGCTGCCATTTCGGTGGATTATGCCTTTAAGAAAGGAGTTTACATCAATGGGTCTTTATTATATAACAATGCTGCCAACGATGTAATGGGGGGCTTGGAAAATCTAATTTTCGCCAACGTTTCGGCAAAGAATTTAATGCCTTATGAATTTTCCGGTTTTCTTCAGCTTTCAAAAGAGTTTTCACCTATTTTTTCTGGATCGATCAGCACAATCTATTCTCCCACAGAACATTCTGTAATTGCAATCCCAAGTTTTAATTACTCTTTGGCAACCAATTGGGAACTTAACTTTACGGGGCAATCATTTTTTGAATTTGCCGAATACCAAATACTTGGTAATAGTTTTTTTGTGCGACTGCGCTGGAGTTTTTAGTTCATAAAACGGGTATTAGCAGTCCAGCTTATTTTTCAAAATGTTTTCAAGACGCTTATGGTATGTTACCATCTATCTATAGTAAGCAAATAGCATAATTAAAGTGAAGTAAAGCTACTATTTAAAAACGGGTGCTACCCAAACTCCCACGCAATAAGCCGACTTTTCTTATTCCCTTGCGTCATAGGGATGATATGGTAGTTCGCTTTTGCTTTTTTTAGTTGTTTTTCAATCTTGGGGAGGTTGTCTGTTTTGGCGACCAGACTGGTAAATACTTTCACCTGATCTTTAAATAGTATACTCTCTCTTATTAATCTTTTAATGAAGAGCGCTTCTCCGCCATTGCACCAGAGTTCATTCGCTTGTCCCTCAAAATTAAGCGAGAATTCTTTTTTATGGGTTTGACCTTCTAAATTTTTAAGTTTTCTAAGGGAACCTTTTACAGCTTCTTCCCTAGAGCTATGAAAAGGCGGATTACAAATCGTAAAATCAAATCGTTCATCTGATTGAATCATATTCTTAAAAAGAAAACTTTTATGCTCTTGGTGTCTTAGCTCAACATTGTCTAGTAACCCTTTAGTATGCTGCAGATTCGCTAGGGCTATTTTTATCGCTGTTGCGTCACTTTCTGTGCCAACCATGGTCCAGTTGAAATGCTGCGCACCCAAAATGCAATAGATCCCATTGGCACCAGTACCTATATCCAAGCCTCGTAATTTAGAATCTACATCGATGCTAAATTTTTCTGAAAGAAAATCGCGTACATGCAACAGATAATCCAATCTACCGGGAATAGGAGGGATGAGATACCCTGTTGGTAAATGATAATCGGCTAGTTTAAAATCGGCAAGTAGCATCGCTTTATTCAAAGCATATACCGCCCTTGAAGAACTAAAATCGATTGTCTCCTCGCCAGAAGGATTTAAAACTATATACTCTTGCAAGGTGGGATAGTGTTTGGCTAATCTTTTAAGATCATAACGTTCACCATATGGGTTTTGTGGGTGCATAGTGGTAAAGGTATGGGATTTCAGGTTAATTATATATTCAAAAAAACTATCCAAAAAGCACTTTCTAAAAAGCTGATGCCATAGATCCCGAGAATTCGGGAGAGATGTATGAACGCCTTTAAAATACAATGGACAAGCAATGAATATTTTAAGCGCACCTAGCCTGTCCTGAACACTTTGTCTTCGCTCAGCACAGGCTTTGTCCAAGGGGTAGGAGGGGATTATTAGGTTTGCAAATTGATATATAATATTGATAATCAATTATTTAACACTATTCTTTGAGAACCAACGCTTATTTAGCCTACTTTTGGCACGTTAATTATTTAGATAGCTATTCTTTTTTAATTTCTTACAATTTTATCAATCTTTTGCTTTCTTCATTTTTTTAATAGACGTAGTTCAGTTTCATAATCTGATGCCTTCCAAGGCTTATTCAATACACTATTAAACAGGTTAAGAGTTAACAACACTTCTCTTCATTGAAATGATATGCTGTTCTTGAAGTATCAAAATTCACATAAAAAATAATAGCATCGATAATCCAAAATTTTCAAGAGTCATAAACCCCACCTTTTCAAAAACGTTAAGAAGCAGGGTAAACAACTATTTTAAAACCCACAATAAGAGTAGAAATGCCAATTCAACCATGGTTGTAAAAACTGTAGTGATGTTGGCCTTGTTTTTTTTGCCATTAATACTGCTTGCATCGGGTATGGTTACAACTGTTTGGTTACTTTTCACACTGTATATAATAAGCGGATTGGGAATGGCAGGAATAGGCATGGGTGTTATGCATGACGCCATTCATGGCTCGTATTCAAAAAATAAGAAAATCAATACGCTTTTAGGCTACACCTTCAATCTTATTGGAGCCAACGCGACTATATGGAGAATACAACACAATATCCTGCATCATACCTATACCAATATTGATCATGCCGATGATGATCTTAATGCCCCTTTTTTCTTGAGATTCTCGCCACATGCCAAACACTATTGGTTGCACCAGTTTCAACACATCTACATCTGGTTCTTCTACGGAATATCAACTTTGTCTTGGATTACGACCAAAGATTTTGTGCGTTTAAAACGCTATAGAGCTATGGGTTTTTTAGACAAGAAACATGAATATAAAAAAGCACTCATAAGCATGACAGCATGGAAGCTGCTGTATTATTCATATGCGATCGTGCTGCCAATGATCATGTTGCCTCAATCATGGTGGTTGATTTTATTGGCATTTCTTTCCATGCATTTTGTTACAGGAATGTTGGTGAGCATTGTTTTTCAAATCGCGCATATTATGCCGGTCAATGAGTTTCCATTACCTGATAAAAAGGGCATGATGAAAGACGATTGGTATGGGCATCAATTCGCCACCACGAGTAATTTCTCTCCGAATAGTAATCTTTTATTTTGGCTTATTGGTGGTCTAAATCACCAAATAGAGCACCATGTGTTGCCGGATGTGTGTCACGTACACTATAAAAAATTAACAAAGATTGTATCGGAAACTGCACAAGAATATGGTATGCCATATCACGTTAAAAAATCTATGGTTCATGCCATTTGGGATCATACAAAGATGCTTCGTATGTTAGGTAAAAAGTAAACACTTCTGGGCATTCCCTTTATCTCTCGTTTAAAATATTTTCTTCCGATAAGGTAATGACATCGATCCCGAGTATTCGGGAGAGATGCACGAATTCCTTATTAGAATATAGCTAGCTATGAAAAAATCCTGTTTCCTTCGAAGGTTTGGCGAAAAAGCAGTCTGTGGAATAAATATCGGTATTGGGAGAATCATGGAATTATTGTAAATTCATGCAAAAATTAATCATATCCCAGCATGAAATACCATCATATTATTTTTGCCTTTTTGCTTACCGCGATGATGGCATGCAATTCAAGCACCAAACAAAAAAAAGAAGAAAAAACGCTAGCAGATAAGAATATCCCCAAGGTAGTTACCGCCGATATAGAGGCTGGTATTAAAGCCAATATCGCCAAAAAGGTAGAAGAAGGAGGTGGGTATTTTAACATGACTTCAGAAGGGAAGGAACTGCGTCTACAATTGGTACGCGTACATACCGAATACCTATCAAATTTGGGCCCTCGACGTCATTTTGCGTGTGTTGATTTGGCCGATGTAAGTGGTGATGTATATGATGTCGATTTTTTCTTGGAAGGAGATCCAGGTAGCATGGCCGTAACCGAAACGACCTTGCATAAGCTGAATGGTAAACCTTTTTACACCTGGAAACAACGTAAAGACAAGACATGGTATAGAAAGCCCGTCGAAAACGCATCATCAGATTTGCTTGGAGTCATCGAACGAGAGGACAAATTTGAATTTAGTTATGAGGTTACCCTGCCGGAAATTACAGCATCGGCGCAACTATGGATTCCTGTTCCGCAGAGCGATCGCTTTCAAACTGTTGAAATACTAGCTATACATTCTCCCGTCGAACATCAGATACTCAAAGAGAAGAACAACGGTAATTCCATATTATATGTTGAACTTTCTCCTAAACATAGCGGGCAGCGATTAGAGCTTGTTTACGATGTTGAAAGGCAAGAGAAAATGCCCTATGAAGAAGATTCATCGCCTACAAGATATCTGAATGCCAATTTACTGATGCCTGTCGGTGACCGATTTCAGATCCTTGCAGATTCCATTATTGGGAATAAAAGTAGCGATGGTCCGCTCATGCAGGCAAGGGCCTTATATGATTACATCATTGACAATATGCGTTATATAAAGGCAGGGAAATATGGCACAGGTGATGCTGTTTACGCCTGCGATGCCCTAACTGGCAACTGCACTGAGTTTCATTCATTGTTCATTTCCTTGGCTAGATCCGCAGGAATACCATCACGATTTGCTGTAGGGGCTTCTATTCCATCTGATCGTGACGAAGGAGGCATCGATGGCTATCACTGCTGGGCAGAATTTTATGCCGAGGGAAAATGGTGGCCTATCGATATCAGTGAAGCCAATAAATATACGGCGCTCGCCACGTATTACTTTGGACGGCATCCGGCAAATCGTATTGAATTCAGCCGAGGAAGGGATCTTCAAATAGATCCCGGCCCATTTTCCGGACCAATCAACTTTCTCGCATATCCCGTCATGGAAATAGGAAAAACCCCTGCGTTTCCCAAAACATTTTTTTCATTTCGCAGGAAAGCTGATCACGAAACCTCAAAAAATCTGGTAAGTCTACCCTGATATAGAATCCTTCGGGTGTTCTTCGCCTTCTTTAGCGGGATGCTCTTCGCCTTCTGGATGTTCTTCTTCAGCTTTAGCGGGATGTTCTTCGCCTTCTGGATGCTCTTCAGTGGCGGCACCTTCTTCTGTAGGATGTTCTTCGCCTTCAGGATGTTCTCCCGCCTGTTCAGTGCTTTCTTTTTTCTTTTGTTCCCTGCAAGAAGTCAACGAGCTTGCGGCAATGAAGCCAAATAAAAGCATTACCAGAGTAACGTATTTAAGTTTTTTTAATCGATTCATAATATCAGTGTTTTATTAATTAAATAATCAAGTAGAACATTTGTTAAGTACTTGATTCTATTAAATATAGCAAATTTTGCACGAACCCCCATTAACTAACCCAAAATTTATAAAGCTTCAAAGATAATCTACGTGGTTTTTCAACTATGAAAAATTCACTTATGATTCAACAGGATAATAAGCAGAATAAAAAATGAAAAAAGTGTGTTGTACATAGAAGTAGATCTTAGGGATTCAAAAGAACGGAATTTGGGGACAAGTGACCTTTTTGTTGCGGGTTGTACTAACTCTTTCAAGCCTCATTTTTCAATTATCTTGGAGTGTTCCATAAAATAGGTCTCAAAGCGTTTTAGTTTTGGGTGTAATTTTTCCGAGTATAGCACATACTGGCACTTTTGAATACTTTGAGTAATGGAAATAATAGCGTTATACTCAGAAGTTTGAACAAGAAAGTCAGCGTCGTCTATACTAAATATCTTCAATTGAGAGGTGCTTACTCCATTTAATAAAAACAACTTGTTCATGGTCTTGGGGGTGGAAATTAGAATGTCTATTCCCTCAAATATTTCCGATTTTTGTATGTCGATATGCAGTTCTTCATATCCTACATAAACTCGCAAGGAGTTAAATTTGGTATAGGTTAAAAAAGAATCGTATAATTCCAAGGCCCTTTCTTTATTTTCTACAAGAACTACGGCTCTTGGTGCATTTCCTATGGCCTCGCATTTTAATTTATGCAAGGTGGTAAGTATGAGCGTAGTTGTTTTTCCACCGCCTTTTGGTGTCGTGCAAAAGACATTGGCTCCACTTTTAATTACTGGAATACTGCTGATCTGAAAAGGAGTGGGCGTTATTATTTCTAGACGCTCTAGCGATTCCCGTATATCGGAATGTAATTTTTTAAAAGGCATAGGAATTTAAAAGATGTCTGTTTGGCTTTATGTTCATAATGATGAAGGCAAATATACTACCTTGAAACGAAAAAGATGAATGGAAGAATAACTCTTTGAAAATTGTATTGCATAGGTCTGCTTATTTTTAAAACAGAAAGAAACTTCAGTTTTATATGCTATGTTCGTCTTGGCTTTTTATGTCTGAGCGGATAAAAGAAGATTGACATCGATCCACCGAATTCGGGAGAGGTGAATGAAGACGTATTTAACACTATTGGCAAGGTATGTGCATAAATATATTCGTAATTAAAAAGTAATACTGAAGATAGCCTAGTGGTTCAGAATAAAGCTGTAGTTTCGCGCCTTCAAAAAAAGGATATATGAAGCGCATAAGTCAATATAAGAAGCTATTTGGTATAGAAAAGGAGATTGATTTAAAAATACTCAAAACGCGTTACCGCAATTTGGTGAAAGAATGGCATCCTGATAAGTTTCAAGAAGGTGATTCTAAACGTGATGAGGCCGAAGTAAATAGCCGCAATATCATTGATGGTTATCATTTTTTGGTGAGTATAGCTCCTGAAACTAAAGCGGCAAACATAGAAGCATATACCGAAACAACAACAATTTCTGGAATAGCAGACTACGTTCACAAAGGTTTGGTTTTGGAAATCACCTTTTTAGATGGAACGACTTACGAGTATTTTGGAGTCACAAAGCCAATATATTCAAAGATGGTTAATTCCAATAAATTGAATCGTTTCGCTAAACGTGCCATCTACCCTAACTATACGTACAGAAAATCAAAGCGTGCGATTCAAGAGGCTTAAAAGGCAGCTATTATCCAATTGCGACTCTAGGGCTTCTTATACATCACACTATTAAAAAGAATTAGCATACCAATTTACACGATTCCCGGACTTCGTATAGCTATCTTTGCTTAAATTTATTTTATGTCAAAACAGTTTTCAGATTTAGGAATTAACGAACTAGTACTACAAAGTTTAGCCGATTTGAATATTGCTGTTCCCACAGATATTCAAAAGAAAACAATTCCAATACTATTAAATCAAAAAGACGATGTAGTTGCTTTGGCAAAAACGGGAACAGGCAAGACCGCAGCATTCGGGTTGCCTTTACTACAATTGATCAATCCAGAGAATAGGGAAGTACAAGCAGTGATTTTGGCCCCTACGCGAGAATTAGGACAACAAATTTATGCGAACTTAATGTCTTTTACTTCTCACAGTCCATCTATTTCTATTGCTTCTGTTTGTGGAGGTATTCCCATTAAACCCCAAATAGAACGCTTAAAAAAAGCGACACATATTGTGGTGGCAACTCCAGGGCGATTAATTGATTTAGTGCAGCGTAAGGCCGTCAACATCAAAAACTTGAAGTATTTGATCTTGGATGAAGCTGATGAGATGGTAAGTGCGTTAAAAACGGACTTGGATACGCTTGCTAACGAAATGCCCAAATCAAGACGAACACTATTGTTTACCGCAACCATGCCGGGCACCGTTAAACAATTAGTGCAGAATTATATGTCAAAACATGTGGTGCACCTAGAAGCGGATATGGCACAGATGGGGCATCAAGGTATCGATCATAAATACATGGTAGTAGAACCCATAGAAAAGTTGGAAGTATTGCTTCACTTTCTAAATACTAAAGAAGGGGAACGGGGTATTATATTCTGTAAGACCAAGGCTGCCGTTAATAAATTAGCAAAGAAATTGGCCATTAACAAATTCTCATCCGGGGCTATTCATGGCAGCTTAACCCAGGGTATACGTGACCGGATCATGGGACAATTCAGAGAAGGGTTTATTGATATTCTAGTGGCTACCGATTTGGCAGCTCGTGGCATTGATGTTAAAGAAATCTCATATGTTGTCAATTACCATCTACCAGATACGTATGAAGCCTATGTACACCGAAGTGGTAGAACGGCTAGGGCAGGAGCGAAGGGGCTCTCCTTAAGTATCATACAGGAAGAGGAACGTAAGGATATTCCTGAATTTGAAAAAGAATTAGGGCTTGTTTTCAATGAGCTCAATAAGCAAAATGCAGAAAATAGGTCAGCAACCAATTTGGTTTTGTGGGCAAAAAAAATATTTAAGACCAAGCCTAACCGTACCGTTTCCAATGAGACTAAAGATAAAATTAAAACCATATTTCATCATTTGACGAAAGAAGAATTGATCGAAAAAGTACTAGCTGATCATTTGGCACAGCACACCACTGCTAAATCAAAAACAGAGGCTTCCCAAAAGAAGTAATACCTATGGCCAATAGCATTAGAGAACAACAGGATATTTTAGAAAAATTAAAAATAGACGCATTGAATCCGATGCAAGAAGAAGCTATTGCTGTTATTGAAAAAACTGCGAATACCGTGCTTCTTTCCCCAACGGGTACAGGCAAGACATTAGCCTTTCTATTACCCCTTATTCAAACTTTAGATCCTGAATGCGCAGAGGTACAGGCATTGATTCTAGTACCTTCTCGAGAGCTGGCGATACA
>Ga0316189_10005146_pt1 | contig 12539 bp, 7 predicted proteins | sample LowCovwburrow_MG_FD_204930 | JGI IMG/M metagenome (GOLD analysis project Ga0316189, IMG submission 204930) | Coastal sediment microbial communities from Maine, United States - Lowes Cove worm burrow | ecosystem: Environmental > Aquatic > Marine > Coastal > Sediment | place: USA: Maine... | reverse complement strand
CTCACTCGGCGTCGGTTCTGGCCAGACCGGTCCAGAGGTCACAGATCCCGGCGGGGACACAGGAGGCGTCGCTTCCGAAGCCATCGCAGGATCGTTTTCTAGTGGGGCCTCGCCACTGCGGGAGGAAGTCGCCGGCGCTGATACCAGCCCAGACGAAGACCCGGATATTCTTGAGGGGCAGAAAGCCCCTGATCCGACTGGTTCAGCCCAGCCAATCTCACCGGGAAATAAAAAGGGCGTACTTTCGGAACCAACGCCAAGCGAGGCGGCTGTTATGAACCATCCTTCACCTGCTCCGAGAGAAAACAGCGCGAAGGCCGGACCGGCTTTGGCGAGAACTTCGCAAGGCCCACACGCCGGTCCCTTTCGTGTTGCCATCGAAGTTCGGGGAGACCAGGCAATTACGCCTTTTCTTGCCGACGAAATCGAAGGCCTCCTACCGGAACAGGACTATCAACGCATACACAATTCAAAAGGCGCTGACCTGATGATCTCGGTGTCGGTGGAGGTAGACAGAGTGCGAGAGATCAACGGAGAGTACCTTCAAGAAGGCTGGCTTCGCATAGAGGGCCGTCGCAACACCGGGCCTGCCAATCTGGGGCTGAACTGGTTTCGACCCATCGAATGGGGGGATATGAACCAAAAGAGCGCTGTCAACCAGGTCTTGAGCGGATTTCAAGTCCACCTCAAACAAAGACTGTCCGAACAAAAGGCCCCGGACCAGGAAATGACGGCGATTGCCATCCATGCCGATGGCGACTGGGAGTATCTTTCCTCCGTAGAAAACCACCTGGCCGCCCTCTTGGAAGAAAACGCTGTATCTCTTATCTATGGCATGGGAACCGGAGCACAGCCCCTGGATCTGGCCGGTGTCACGTCTCTGGCGCAAAGTGGTGCCGATTATGTTCTTCACCTACAGGCCACAACCCTGACGTCTCGAGAGGGTGACGAAACCCTTTATCGCGTCACTTTTTCCTGGCGCTGCTACGATGGCGCGAAGGAAGAATGGCGCTCGCCGAAAGCAGAGCGGAAAACGGTCCCATTTACCCGGCTGAATCTTGATAAGAAAGCCAAAAAAGAGGCCGCTGGCATCTACAAGACGCTTCTGAGAGGTTATAAGATCTTTTGAGGCCTTACGGTTTGGGCATTGGCAGAGTATTGTGGACCCATCAATGCAATCAGCCGCCAGGCTCCGAGAGTTGCGGCACAGCGGAAGGTTCTTTTGGTTTTCCACTACGAGGAATGGGCCATCAATGTGCCTATTCCTCGTCGAGAACCAGGCGGAAGCCCGTACCCGAGTGCTCGCCTCTGGGACCCACACCCCAACGGTTTGCGCAATCACACCTATCAGACGGGTTATTGTAACTGCCGCCACGAAGTATTTTGTAGCTGCCCACCTTGGGCCCCTTGGGGTCACGCACCGTTTTTCCCGCTGGATAAGGACCTTTCCAGTCTAAAACCCACTCCCAAACATTGCCATGCATGTCGTAGACCCCCCAATTATTGGCTCTCCGGGTGGCCACCTCTTGTGTTTTTTGCTCGCTATTGTTGAGGTACCAGGCAACTTCTTCCGCCTTTCCGGAATAACGTGCTGTTTTGCCCGTTCGGCAGGCGTGTTCCCACTCCGCCTCGGTGGGCAGGCGGAAACCATCCATACCGAGCTGGTCGGACAATTGATTGGCATAGCGAATGGCGTCAAGGTAGTTGATGTTTTCAACCGGCCGGTTTCCGCCCTTGAATTCACTGGGGTTCTGTCCTGTAATGGCCTTGTATTGGTCCTGTGTGATTTCTGTTTTGCCAATCCAGAACCCGCGGGTGATGATGGCCGTAAACGGACTCTCGTCAGACTTCCGCTTGTTGCCCATGCTACAGGTTCCGGGTGGCACCCATACAAAAACCAGGTTGACCCCGCCGGGTAGCGCCACTTCTTTTTCCATGCCAATTGGATGAGAATTCTGTTCTTTGTCCAGTTTTATAGCCGGAATCTTTTCCGCTTCTGCCTCGTTGCCCGGTGCAAATAGGAGGCCAGGGTTATAGGCAACATAGACAGAAAAGGAGAGTGTGCCAATGGCGGCAAGGCTCAGCAGCCGTTTCAACCAAAACGGCTTGCGCTTCTGAAGCAAGGCAGGTGGAATGTCCAGGGTCATGGACTTGGGCGTGTTTTCCGGTTCCGGTTGGGCAAACAGCAGACCACGGGGCACACGGGAATACAGAACAGGCGTGCCCCATTCAACGCCGCGTTCATCCAAACCGTGAATCGCGAGACGCCCCTCAACCACGGCAGTGTCCACGGGGTCGCCAGCTGCCAGTCGCCGGTAGAAAGTTTCACCAAAAGCGATGGCCGCTCGATCTGAGATGGGGAACTGCATGGCCAATACAGCCGGCATTCCGCCCAGCACCAATGCGGCTGCAACCCCCGCAAAGGGATTGACACCGGTTGTGCTGTTCTGTCCGGTTTGACAGGCGTTGAGGAAGATTAGCCGGATGGACTTGAAATCTTTGAGAAAGGTGGCCAGACGGTCCCCGGAAACCGGGTCGGACAGATGTTCTCCGTTTTCAAAATACAGCAGGCCTTGCCCCCTGCCGTGGTCGAAACCCCCGTGACCCATAAAGTGCAAAACGTGGTAGTCGGTATCTAGCAGACGTTGTCGCAAACCCGCCAGGTTGGCGTGTTCGAAATAGTCGATTTTCACAGACGGATGGGTACACCATGCGGCCTGTACCTGCTCGCGTTCGGCTTCAAGATCAAGCTCGGTCAGGTCGGTCGGCAAAGCAACCAGGGCCAGGATACGGAGCCGCGCGGGCAGAGGCTCGTCGCTTTCGGGGCGGGGCACGGCGGGATAGCGCACTACCGGTGTTTTTCTACTGAGACTGAGAAAATCTCTGCTGTCGGAGCGGAACAGGTACTCCCAAGGCAAGCTGAAAATGCGGGCAAGATCGGGATGGCGGGGGTCCTGCTTAACGACCAGGCGCAAACCATTGCCTTTGCCTTCCACACGACCCAGACTTTCCACGTAGCGGGCTTTGATTTCTCCCTGAAAAAGCGCATCGTAGAGCATCCCGCCCAGTTTTTCCAGGGTTAGCCGGGTCCATTGCTCCGCTTCGGATTGAATATTGCGAAACCAGGGAACGGTGCCGCGCCCGGCAGTAGACGGCATATGACCGCGCCTACCCAATTCTCCCATCAGCGTCCCCAAATCGTTGGGGTCGAAGGGTATCTGCAGCAGGCCCGCGCCCTGGCCCGCCGGAGAGTCTTCAACTTGAACAGAATAACCACCGGGTCCTTTGCTTCCGATACGGATTACAAAATCCTCATAATGCATTTGTCATTTTCCTATAAATATAAAAGGCCCGGCAGGTTTTCCCACCGGGCCCATGTTTCGCAATCATTAGTAGCGTATGTTGCCGCTGAACACGTAATCGATATTGCTGTAACCGTCCAGGCCCAAGACCTTCTTGGCCCCGACATTGATGACAAAATCGCCAAGATAATTGTCATAGATAATGCTGCTTGAATAAAAAGATGAATCCAGATTGAGGTTAACGCCATTCACATCCTGCGAATTCTCGAATATGGCAGCTTCAACGTTTAGGGCGCCGCGTGCGCCCAAGGGCATACCGTAAAGAGCCGAAAGACCGGTAACCGTGTTGTCGGTATTACCGGCTTCAGTAACCTGATGCATGAGGCCCAGGTTCAAGACACTGCCGCTATCGTACTCCTGGCTGCCGGTCACAAACAGGTTGACGGCGCGGCCATCGCTGTCGCTAAAATTGTCGGCGAGGAACAGGTGACTATAACCTACTCCGGCCAGAGCCTTGAAGCCCATGAGGTTGAAACCTTTTTCCAGGGTAAGGCCAAGGGTGTTGTTGGTCATGTCTTTTTGTTGATCAATGGACAGTTTGTTGTAGTAGAAATTGCCGGCAAGAGTGAAGCCAGACTCCCAGTAATGGTTGTATCCCAGCAAGGCGGCGGACGAAGTGCCTTCGACGCCGTTGAAGTCGAAACTGCCGACACCGAGATTGGCACCCACTTGCTGGAAGGTCACGGCCTGGTTATCCTCACTCTTGTTTTTGATTCCTCTGGGCGTGGCACGTTTATTGTTTAGCCGTGACTGAAAGGCTTGAAGGGTTTGACCCATGATGGGGTCTGCGGGCGTGCCGAGGGGTACGCCACTGGAATAGTTGCTGTAACCGCAGATCTCCGTTATATAGGCATCAAAATTGTATGCCGCGTTAAAATCGGTTAGGCTAAACGTTTGCCCATCAACCGTCAAGGTAAGGTTGTTGGCGTCGAATTCATAGCGCAAGGGACGGCAGGCGTTGAGGGTGAAACCAAATCCGTTGGCATTAGAGTAGCAGTCGCTAATGACCCCGCCCGCATCGCCATACAAGCTACAAAAATCGATGCTTTGCGCACTGAGTGGGATGGTTGTGCCAAGCATCAGGCACAGGGTCCATATGATTTTAATTCGAGACAATTTCATTTTCAACTCCTTAGAAGCCATTTGTAGGATGAAGAAACCAAAATTGGAAAAAGGGTTAGAGGAAATCGGTCTTTCCACATTCTTTGCCAATCAAGTTGGACTGGCTCAACAGCAGGATTAAGAGATGCGCCCTGCCGGGGCAGGGCGCTCGGCTCATTGTGTTTTTAGCGGCAAATTTGCAAAAGGCGTTGTTTCTCCAGCCTTGGCAACATTGAAATCACTGGTCATCGTGTTGACCGGCGTTACCCGATCGTCCTCAAGGTCGAACACATGCCAAAGAATACCGCTGCGATTGGGGGGGACGTTGAAAGACGCTACCCGGTTATTGTCCCGGTAAACTTCCACACGAGCGCCCGATTGAGACAATTGGCTGCTGGTCGGGATGCTTCTATTGGTGAAGTCATGTACGTAATATCGATAGATCCCTTCAGTTTGTTTGACAATGGTGATGGTCTCAGGTCCAAAACTGCTTGTGTCATCAAGATCCAGGTTGGCGCTTGTATTGTTGTCAGAATAAATCCTGGAAATCCAATACACCCAAAACCTCGAACCAAATTCGTCAGGGCCGGTCAAGTAGGAGTCCAAATCCCTGGGATAGGCACCCCAGGTCAGCACAATCCGTGTCTCGCCACCTGATAATAGAGGCGTAATGGTGGCGTTCTGGCCACCGTTTGTCTGGTTGCCTAAACAAACAACTGTGAAAAAAACGGAGCTGTATCCCTCACCTCCGGCCTCCGCCGTGTAATGACCCGCAGGTAAACCGCTTAACTGGTACAGCCCCTGGAAGTCGGTGGCGGTCGATGCAACGACCGGTCCTTCGCTCGTGTTTATGCCTTCGCGGAAGAGAAGGGTTAGATCAGAAACCCCACTGCCATCCAAGGCATTGGTGAGCAACCCTGTAACACTGCCTTCCCCAGTGAATTCATCGGCGATCTGTAGAACGGTTTCCAGAAAAACGGTCTGGCTCGCTCCAATCGAAACATTCCGATAGACCGCGTCCTGATAGCCAGTTTTGATGAGTGTTACATCGTAGTTGTCCCCGGAAGACAACACCATTTCGAATTGGCCATCGGAACGGCTGAGTGCCACGCCCGCGTCAGCTCCATCTAAGGCGTTCGTGATCAAGATCTCTACGTCTTCCAAAGGCTCTCCGCTAAAAGCGTCGCTTACCAGCCCGTTCAAGGTCCCGGTTTGGAACAAATCACCCATGGCAACTTCCCGGAAGTCATCAAACACCCGAACTTCGGCATCCCCATCAAGTCCGAAAAGAGGCGTCGTAAAACCCAAATAAGCGTTTAAGCCAACCCAGAGATGGTACTGACCTAGAAGCAGGTCTAGATTGCCGTGCGTATAGCCTTCCAACGAGATAAAAGGTCCGGCAACCGAGTAGATCTTGGCTTCTAACCTTGGGGTCAGCACAAAACGAGCGGTCAGGTCCGCGCTGACATTGAAGAATTGTTCGACGGGAGTCGTCGTAACCACCAAATCGTCAATGGTGCGCCACCCACCATCGTCTTCGCTAAAGAACCGTTCGATACCTGCTTCCATTTGATAATTGGCGCCGGAGCGCCAGCCCATGTTACCGCTGGCATTGCCCATAAGTTCAGCCTGAGCGTCGATGATCAATTTCCAGCTCACAAACACTGGAAGCCAACCGATGAAGAACACCCTGGTTCCCAGATTCCGTTCAAGCAATCTTTCCTCCCACCTTGCACTACCGGTAACTGTACCGTTGATCTCAGCGTCGATATCTATCTCCAGGTTGCCGATCGCGCTCATCCGCAGACGGGTTGTTCGCCCATTTGAACTGTCCCATTCGATCACGGGCCGAAGCGAAGGATTGACCGTTACAGCAGCGCTGACATGAATAGAGGTTTCGTTGCTGAACTGGATTTCAGACTCTGTCTTGGCAACGACTGGCGTAGCCGTTCCCGTATCGAAAGCGGCGTACAACTTGCCCTCGTGAACAACGTCTGTCAAGGCTACATCTGTCGTTGTCAAATCATACTGATTGCCTCCCATGGCAATACTCTCCACACGGCGGAGAAAGGGATTGTCAATGGAACCTACAATAATAGAACCCGCTTCTGGCGGGGGCTGGTCCATGGGGATGGAGATCGTCGTCGCGGTCACAGCCAGAATCGCATCTGGACGATCCAGATAGTTGACGATGTTTTGACCGCCAAAATCGACCGATTGATGAGGGATAGATGGGTTACCGAACAAGAGGGCGCTGTCTCGGGTTCCCCGCAAGGCGATGATGGCCATGTCGCCATTGGCGGTGATTTGATAATAACCATCCTCAACAAGAGTGAAAACCGTTTCGGGGACAAACAGGGTTTTGCTGTTCGCCCGCAAGCCATCCAGGGTCTCTTGACCCACCTGCACGCCTACGGCATTGTAATAGGTAATACCGACATTCAGTTCCTCAGTTTCGGTGTTGACAATGGCAAAGCCGTCCCAAGTGGCTCGATGCTCCCCCGCGAAGATTGTAAAACCCCGCGCCGTGGGTTCGCTTTTGGCAAGAGCGGTGATACCGGTTCCATCGGACCGGCTGTACCCGTAGCGAACTTTTAGCGAAGATAAAGGCCGATAGCTGAAATGACTGGCTTCGCTGTTCAGGTTCAAAGGGTTAATGCGACGTGATTCGCCGGGCGGAACCGCAACCGTAACTGATGCCAGCAATTGGCCATCCATATTATAGGGTTGCAGCGTAAGGGATTGCAGTTCAGATGACGCATTCTCCAAAACTAGTTGAGAGCTGAAGTCCGAGTTGGGCGGTGTAATATGGGGGATCCACAATTGAGACCCGCCAACCGAATTCGGCGTCGGTTCAGCCTGGAACATGGCTTCTGTTTGTCCAAGTCCATCAGAGCCTTCCAGGGCGATGAGTTGGCAGGGTTGGTCGCTTTTGATTTCGAAGTAGGCATCGGATGCATAGGCAAAGAAATCCGAGAGCACATAGAGAAACTTGGCTTTGGCGGCAACACTCAGGTCGGCCTTTGTATCGATGACAACACCGGCGGCGTCATATTGGGTGATGCTGAGTGTGGCACTCGAAGCACCTTCATTCACTAGGGCAAAGGCGTCCCAAATCCATGATTGCGAACCGGTCTGTAAACGAAAAGAGAACGAGGGCTCACGGGCAGGCAGGACGTGCGCCGCCAACATGCTCCCATTCTTTGCCCGATAACGAACAGCGGCGCGAATGACGCCTCCATCTTCGAAATCGAAATGAGAAACATCGTCCGCGCCAAACAATGCCAGGGGGGTGTATGTGCGCACTTCATGACCAGCCAGTGACAGTGAGATGGACGCAAAGGCCTGACCCGATACCTGGTAGGGGGTAACTGTATATTGCCGCGTTGTTTCCGAGGTGTTGACAAAATAAATCAGTGTCTCGAAATCACCATCTGGTGGCGTGATATGGGGGATAGAAAGACCGGCCCAGCCCAATTGGAAGGACAAGAGGGCTAGAGATATACTAAGTAGTTTATTCATCAGAAACCTCCGTAGTTTTGCATGGCGGCAAAAGACAACGGCGGGACTTCTGAGATGCGAAGGGACTCGGAAAACTGGGCCTGCAAGGCCCATGAAGCATGTGTGTGTAACATAGAAAACCTCATTTTTAGCGTTATGAAAAGGCGCTCGGGTGATATAGAAACCAAAACCGTAAAATGGGTTGTTATTGATCATGTTGATTTCTAATTTTCCTAGAGCCAAAAAGCGTGAAGAGCTTTTACATTTATTGCGACTTGGTGAAAAGAGCGTTCCTATATCCTGACAGAGCAGACCTTAAGCCAAAACCCTTAATTATTCGGCGCCCCCTACTTGACTTATGCCTAGTCAAACACTAAGTTAGCATTATCGGCCTGATTGCTCGCTTTACACTTCCAACCCGGGAGGCAACGTGCAGACAATCAATTCCCCAAATACCTGGAAAACATCAAGATATACCCGTGCTCTTGGCGGTCAAGACGGTGACGGTCTGCTTTACAATGGCTTCAGCGGGGCAACCATGCGGTTGTCTCCCCGGCTTTACCACAGGGTGACAGACTTACTCGCAGCCTCCCCACCCGACACGGAAATTACCGAGGACTTCACCGAGGATCCTCTGTTCCCACACCTGGTGGCAGGCAGCTTTGTGGTCGAATCTAAAACAGACGAATTGCGTATCTTGGAAGAGACGTATGAAAAGGAACGACAAGATTCCCAGTTCCTGCTGACTATCTTCCCCACTTTCAGCTGTAACCTGGGATGCGCCTACTGTTTTGTCGGTAAAAAGTCGGGCGTGATGACAACCCAGAAACAAGAAGCGCTTGTTCAGTTCGTCACCCGCCAACTCGACGCCCAAAAGCCGCCTGGTATGGCTGTTGATTGGATGGGCGGCGAACCGCTCCTGGCCTCTCGGCCCATCGCCAGCCTTTCGCAGAAATTCCAACAATTGTGCTTGCAACGCGATATCCCCTACAGCGCCCAGGTCATTTCCAACGGCACCGTTATTACGGAAAAAACACCTGCGTTTCTCGATTCATGTGGCATCAGGCGCATCCAAATCACCCTCGACGGACCCGCCGAAATCCATGACCAACGCCGGTTTTACAAACACGGTGCACCGGGTTCCTTTGGGCACATACTAGAAGGTCTGGAGCATTTGGTGGGAAAATTTCTCCTCAGATTGCGTATTAACGTGGATGACGAGAACCTGAATCAAGTCTGGTCATTGTTGGATTTATTCGATGAACGGGGCTGGTTGGGACCTGACAAGGAGTTTTATCCCTACCTGGCCCGTATTTCGCCATTTACCGATGCCTGTTCCGGGGTCACCGAAAGCACCTGTTCTCAAACCAATTTCCACGATGTCCATTATAAATGGATGCAAAAACTCAATCAGCTCGGCGTGCCGGTAGCCACACAAGGTCTCTACCACTTTCCCGACCGCAAGCTTTACAATTGCGGAGCCGTGGGCCTGAATGGATTCGTGATCAGTCCCGCAGGCGAGTTACATAAATGCGGTCTAACCATTGATGATTCCCACGAAAAGGTCGGTGACTTGGGGACCACTCTCGATTTCACCCAATCCGTCATGAGCAAATGGCGAAATTATTCACCGTTCCAAAACGAAGGTTGCAGACAATGTCAATTCCTGCCCTCTTGCCTGGGCGGTTGCCCAAGGAACCACCTGGATAATCGTGAGCTGGAAAAAGCGGAAAACTGCACCTTTCACAAGCAGTTCGAGAACAAGATCATCCTGAACCATCTCAAACTGCTCGACCAAACTAAAGGCGTCTCTGTATAGGCGCCAAACCATGTATGGAGGAACCCATGAGTGAATCTGAAGAAGTAGTCATGTGGGTTAGGCTTCCCAAGCCCATGAAAATAGGAGACCTCAAGAAGGTCGGTCTTGAAGGAGCGGCTTGTTATGGTGGCGACACCTGTATCGCTGCCAGTTCCATGAATTCCAATGCAGGGATCGTGGTGCAAACCAATTTCGAAAGCATTCTCAAAAACCATGGCCTGCAACCCGAAGCACGGTGCTTTGGTGGCGATACTTGCATCGTCTAAGGGGGTTTATAGGACCCCCCTGGTCGCACCTTTTAATAATAGGCTAAAGGAAAACAAAACAAGCATGGCAAGTTGAAAGGAAAGGATCTTTCCAATCGCCACGAAAAGCAGGGCGGTGGAAACACCACCGCCTTGCTTCTTGCGGCTTGAGTGCTCCGACGCCCCCGTGGTCTGCGAGGAGGAACGGGCACGTGAATTTGAAATCACCCCGAACAAAGGGCTTCAGCCTAGGGAAAGAGGAAAAGGATCACCCTTCCTGCCAACTCATGGCATGGTCCAAAACCGACATGAAAAATTTGGTGGCGGAGATGAAACCGAACGCCACTACGGGAAAGAAGGCTAAGAGTTGGTTGGAGCTGCCATGGAAATCACTAATGAGATGGGCTCCGGTTTCTGGAACCTTTTCCAGCTCGTTTGGGTTAGGAACGTACCGAGCCCGACAGACCCTGGAAAGGTATTTGACCATCGCGCAAAGTTTTTGAGCCGTTTGGGATCTTTTTCCCGCATGTATAGGTAGGGGGGAGAGCCACCGTCTTGATAGACGGATCTCCAAAAAGAGATATGCGTCTCATCAAGCAGTGCATCTTCTTTTGCCGAAAAGGAGGACCCGCCATGTATTTGCCATTGCTCAGTGGCGATGAACAAGCGACTGCCTGTCTCGAATTCGATCCCGCGATCTTGCCAAATATCGACCAGTTCCCCCTGGTCGCCTCATCGCCTCCCCTTCCGTTGCCCTTTCCAGAAACCGTGCTTTCCTTTGCCTGGCTTGGCGAGTTGGGATTTCTGATGATTCCTGCTCTCGCGGTCCTTGCGTGTATTTTTCTAAAAAATCAAGCAGGAGTGACCAGGCCCGGTCGCCATCGAATGGTCAACTTGCGCGTCGGTTCGCAAACCGCCCCACTGGTTCGGGCCTGCTGGATAAGCCTGCCGCTGCTAGCACTATTGGTGCCTTTCCACGCCATCCAAACCTGGCGCGTGGCCAGTGAACTTGAAGCGGCTGGCGAGGCCCATCATAAGAGGTCGTTTAGCGTTGCCGGCCAGCACCTGGACCGAGCAGAACGGGTCGCCAGCATGACGCCACTTTTTTTCGCGCCATTATTGGGCTACCAACCCGCCCTGTCCAGGCCTGCCTTCGCACTTTTGCGGCAGGTCAACGGGATTCATGCCATGCATGTGGCCCTTGACCTCAAAGAGCCTGAAAGCATCGATATGGCCATAAACCTGCTCGGTGAGACCTCTCAATTCCAAATGGACCAGGCAACCCAGGCCGCGCTCGCTGGTTGGAGTGTATTGGCGATTCAGGCTCTTCAGGAGAAACGGACAGACCATGCTCTGAGCCTTGCCGAAAAGGCAAACCGTCTCGACCAACAGAATGTCATCACAACCACCAACCTTTGCTGGGCCCGCTTTCATCACGCCGCCGCTGAAATCAGCATGGGCCGGCCGGAAGCGGCAACGCCACTGCTGGGCAAAATCGATGCGACCGGCTGTGGCTTCAACAAGGGCCACCGCGTTCTACTGCGTACCTACCATGCCCGAACCATTGCCGGACAATACCTCGCCGCTGAGAAGCCTGACCCGAAGGCTGCGGTCGCCACCCTAGACAAAGCCTACGCCTATTCCGCCAGATTCGCGCACCCCTACGCCTATATCACCTGTGACCTGGTCGGTGCGCTAGACGCTTACGCGCTTGTCCTTATGGCGAAAAAAGAAGGGGCCGAAGCCGTAGTCTTGCTCGACCGTTCCGATGCCCTGTTGCCGGCACGAACGTTTATTGCTGAGTTGAGACCCTTTGCTCTGCTGATGTGGGGTTACCAGCAGATACAGAACAACGAACTTCACGCCGCGTTAACAACCCTTGAACGCGCCTATGACGAAACCAATGGCCAACATAGGGCCGTGGTAGACGCTCTTGTCTCCGCCCACCAGGCCTTGGGCTCAAAGGCCCTTGCCGCTGGCAATGTGGACGAAGCCATTTCCCGGCTCGGCAATGCGCTTGGGCTCAAACCTCGAGACCGACATCTTCAGGATCAACTCGCTCAGGCCCACATGCTACGCGGCGAACAGTATCTCAAGCAAGGTAGGCTGGACCAAGCTAAGAAGCACTATAATCAAGCCAGCACTACCTCGCCACGACACGCTGCCGATGCAGAAAGAGTGGTTGGCTCCCTGGCTCAGGGCGTCCGCCGTATCCGCGAGATCAATAATGCTCCCAAATGGATTCAGGCTCCAGACGTGGTGGGCTTAGTTCCCAAAGACACCAATGGTAATGGACGTTTCGACACATTTGCTTTCTACGAATCAAACAAGACAATGCCCATTGCCTTTGGGTCTTATCGAAGCGGAGGAGACATTCATCTTACCGACGACAACAGCAGGGTCATCGCCTTGCTCAGAAACCAGGGCTCAGCGGGGACCTATAACGAACGAACCGATTATGACGGAAACTCAGCTCAACAAATGCTGATTGACCTAGATCGTGACGACCTG
>Ga0316189_10005145_pt1 | contig 12541 bp, 11 predicted proteins | sample LowCovwburrow_MG_FD_204930 | JGI IMG/M metagenome (GOLD analysis project Ga0316189, IMG submission 204930) | Coastal sediment microbial communities from Maine, United States - Lowes Cove worm burrow | ecosystem: Environmental > Aquatic > Marine > Coastal > Sediment | place: USA: Maine... | reverse complement strand
TAATTTTGGCGATGTTGTATCCAGCTTTGGATTTGCCATTGTTGGGGTTCTGGGGCTCTCAACATTAATGAAAGCAAAAGGTCGCCAGGTATTTGACGAGGAACTGGATAGCAGGCCATACTTTGTATTTTTCTCAGGTATCGTATTGGTGAGTTTAGGCTCGGCTTACTATCATTTATCCCCCGACAACAATAGTTTGTTGTGGGACCGATTGCCGATGACATTGGCTTTTATGTCTCTTTTTGCAGCAGTTATTTCAGACAGGATTGACCAGCCAACAGGTGTCCGGTTTCTTCTGCCGTTATTTGTAATGGCGGGGGCCATGAGCCTGTTGTACTGGGGCTGGACGGAGTCAACAGGAATGGGTGATTTGAGATTTTATGGGCTTGTCCAGTTCTTTCCCATACTGGCTTTACCGGTGATATGCTGGTTATTTCCGAAATCGAAATACACCGGGGAACGGTATCTGGTTTGGATCGTGTTCTGGTACGGTGTGGCAAAGGCCCTGGAATATTTTGATAGTCAGGTATATGTGTTGCTGGGGGAGACGATCAGCGGTCATAGTTTGAAACATGTAGCTGCGGCTGCGGCGGCTTACACTGTCTTGAAAATGATTATGAATGCCAAATCAGATCGGGTGAATAAAGTCTAGGGCAGAGGACTCTGGGCTAACATTGAACCTGAAATCGAATTAATCAGAATGGCCACTGTCAAATCGAGTACAACGATGGCTGTGGCCGTCAGGGCTGGGACTTCAAGGACAGTTTTGATGACTACCCAGCTATAAGTCATGATGATGCCAAACAGGATCAGACCAAGCCCGTTTGCTGTTTCCGGATCCATAATTCCCGCCACCCCGAGAATCGAAACCGGCAGGTACAACAAGTTTTGCCAGATTGACGACCAGTTATAGGCAACGATCAGGGCCACATATTTGTTATCCCGATCAATCAGTTTAAGCAGAGGCTCCATGATCAGGGGAAACACTACCCAAGCCATCACATAGGTAATAACTTCCACCGAAAACAACCGTGGCAAGGGAGCGCTTTCCAGCCCGTGCTGGTGGCGCAATACAAGCAACAAACCATAGAACGGGGCGATCAGGGCAGCAGCATAGAATGAGCGCCAGAAGCCTTGTTCAGAGAGGTCCAGAAACTGCATCCCGCGCGAGTCCATCAGGCCGAGACGGAGTGTTCCGTAAAGTGCACTGATGATATCACGGGTTGGCATGATGCGGGTCAGGTTTTGCTAAAATAAGTATCGAGGATGGTTTTGTAGATATCCGTCAGGGTTTCAATATCATGAACCGCGACATTTTCGTCGACCTTGTGAGCCGTCTCATTGATCAAGCCACATTCAACAACCGGACAATAATCCTTGATAAAGCGGGCATCCGATGTCCCGCCCGTGGTGCTCAACTCGGTTTCAATCCCGGTGACGGATTTGATGGCATTGGAAATCAGATCGCTGAGAGGGCCGGGGGGCGTTAAAAAGGCTTCGCCTGAAATCCGGATTGCAAGATCGCTTTTGCCGGCGAACTGTTTTTGTTTTTCTTCAATCATCCGGGTCAGGCTGGCACCGCTGTGAAGATCATTAAACCTGATATTCAATCGACCCTGGGCAGTCGCCGGTATGATGTTGGTCGTTTCATTGCCCACATCGACACTGGTTGCCGTAATGGTCGTCGGCGGAAAATGCTCGGTACCTTGGTCAAGCGGCTGTTCGATCAGGCTGGAAATAAAACGGATCAGTTTGGGGACCGGGTTGTCGGCCAGATGAGGGTAGGCAGCATGGCCCTGCTTGCCGTGGATGGTAATCTCGACGTTCATGCTGCCACGTCGACCGATCTTGATCATTTCACCGACGATTGCCGGGTTGGTTGGCTCGCCGACGATGCAGGCATCAATTTTTTCACCCTGCTGTTCTAACCAGTCGAGCATTTTGACGGTGCCGTTAATCGCGTCGGCTTCTTCATCGCCGGTAATCAGAAAACTGATTGAGCCGTCAAAGTCAGAGCCATTCCGTTCAATGAACCGGCCGCTGGCGACAGCAAAACAAGCAATCGCGGCTTTCATGTCCTGGGTCCCCCGCCCATACATGATCCCGTCTATGATCTCAGCAGAAAACGGATCAGAACTCCAGTGCTCCAGATTACCAGGAGGCACTACATCGGTGTGACCGGCAAAACATAAATTCGGTGCCCCTGTGCCCAACCGGGCATAGAGATTATCAACTTCCTCGGTGCCCTCTTCTTGAAACGGCAGGCGATGACAGGTGAATCCAAACAACTCCAGATACGATTGCAGCACATCCAGTGCCCCGGCATCAATCGGTGTGATGCTGGGGCAGCGGATCAGTTGTTGTGTCAGAGCGACCGGATCAGACGTCTGGGCCATGTTGAGAGTTAGTCCCTGAGCAAGTCGTTGATTGAGGTTTTGGAGCGGGTCTGCTCATCAACCCGTTTGACGATCACCGCACAGTAAAGCGAAGGACCCGGGGTTCCGTCAGGCAGGGGCTTTCCGGGCATGCTGCCGGGAACAACCACAGAGTAGGCGGGTACGCGTCCGTAAAAGATTTCACCGGTTGTGCGATCAACAATCTTGGTAGAGGCGCTGATAAACACACCCATGGAGAGGACAGAGCCTTCTTCAACAATGACCCCTTCAACAACTTCGGAGCGCGCGCCGACGAAACAGTTATCTTCGATAATTACCGGGTCAGCCTGCAGTGGTTCAAGTACCCCGCCAATTCCAACGCCACCGGACAGATGGCAGTTTTTGCCAATTTGGGCGCAAGAGCCAACCGTTACCCAGGTATCAACCATGGTTCCGGTGTCGACATAGGCCCCGAGGTTAACGAAGCTCGGCATCAAGACAACGCCAGGGGCAATGTAGGCAGAGCGACGCACAATACTACCTGGGACAGCCCGGAAACCAGCTTCACGGAATTGTTCACCAGCCCAACCTTCAAATTTGGAAGGTACCTTATCAAACCACGGTGCCTCATCCGGCCCGCCACTGATTGTCGCCATGTCGCGAATGCGAAATGACAGCAGCACAGCCTTTTTCAGCCACTGATTGACGTGCCAGCCGGAATTGGTGCCGCTGGTAGATTTCTCAGCGATCCGGGTTCTGCCAGTGTCGAGCAATCCCAAAGCGCTTTCAATCGCATCGCGAACCTCGCCTGTGGTGTTAATGTCAATGGAATCCCGGCTTTCCCAAGCCGCGTCGATGGTGGTTTGAAGATCAGATGTCATCATATAAGCCTTGAAACAAAGTGTGTTAAATTGGAATTCTTAAAGATAAAGCGGAAGATGCGGTAGTCGCCGGGGTGTGTCAATACTGGCAGGTTATTCTGTTAGTTCACGAATCCAGCCCGCCAGATCATCGACCCGGTGATGGACATGATTTTCCTCAGAGCTATCCTGCCCCCAGTCATTTTCCGTATGAACCCAGATGCAGGTCATTCCCAGATCAGCTGCCGGTTTCAAATTGCGCGCCATATCCTCAACCATCACCGTCCTGGAGGGGGTCAGGGCATACCGCTCGACTAGTTCATCGTAAACGCCCGGGTCAGGTTTTGGGATAAAACTGGCATCGGCAATGTCATGGATATGTTCGAAATGGCTTGTGATACCTAACTGCTCTAATACCCGCTTGGCATGCCCGGTTGATGCGTTGGTGAAGATGATTTTTTTTCCCGGTAATTCAGCAAGGGCTTTATCCAGCCCTGGACTTGGCTGGATGGCAGACAAATCTATATCATGAACATAATCCATATAGGCATGGGGCTCGACATCATGGTTACTCATTAGTCCGCGCAGGGTTGTGCCATACTCCTTGAAGTAGCCTTTTTGAATCTGATAAGCCTCATCCAGTTCAAGGTTAAGCAGATCCGCCACATAGCGGGTCATCCTTTTCTCGATTTGACTGAACAGATTGCACGAAGCGGGATAGAGAGTGTTGTCCAGATCAAACACCCAGAAATCGGCCAAATGCAATTCAGCAACAGGTAGTATTGATTGGGATGCTGTTGAAGAAGGCATGTTCCGTGTCCTCTCGATTGAAATATATAGACCCCACACGGAATAATCCAGATGGCAGGTCGGTGTATCACAGTTATGGCCATTGTCTGATATAAGTACAAGGATGACCTTGTGGATAATCACTGTACGAACAAAACTTAGTACGGGAACGTTCTGCGTAAACCTCTGCTGGATTAGGCTGATTTATTGATCTAACATCCAATCTGTACGTTAAATGAATGTATTTTCCGCCCTAGAGTAATGGCTGATATAGACATTTAACAATATATCTGACCTTACAGTTTTGATTAGGAATACCGTGCCCAAGGAAAGCTCTGAAAGGGATGAAAAAATGCTCACCGGTTATTCCGGCGGGGCGTTGATTGTATCAGGTAGTGGGGACGTCCTTCACTCTAACGAGAAGGGCGCCGGATTGGTCGCCTTGTTGGAACATGACGCCGTTCCTGAGGTCAAGGATATGATCTCTGAGGTTTCTGACTCTGGTTCTATCTTATCTCAACCCGTTGCATTACAGAGTTCCCAGGGTGAAGTTATTCTGGAAATTACGGTTATCCCTCGTCTCGATTCATTTCTGGTTATCTCCAAAGATTTAACGATGGAGAGAAACCTGCGAACGGCGCTTGTTGAATCCCGTCAGCGCTATAAAGACCTGGTTGAAGTGTCTAGTGATTTCACCTGGGAAGTGAATGACAAGGGAGAATTCAGTTTTGTCACCCCGCGCGGCGCAATTGGCTATGAAGCAAAAGAGTTGATCAATCAGCCCGCTGAAAATTATGTGGTTGATCCTGAATATTTCTCGCCTTTGCCGTTCGCCAGCAAACGCTCCCAGGAAAATATTGAAATCTGGATGACCCGGAAGAATGGCACAACGGCCTGTATGGTGTTGTCTGCCGTGCCTTTGATTGCCGACGAGGATGGTAAGCAAGTCTGGAAAGGTGTCCGGGGAATTTGTCGGGATGTGACGATTGAGAGAGAAGGGGAATCGGCTCTGGCCAAGGCCCGCCACCGTGAGCAACTGCTCAATTACATCGTCAGTACAATTCGCGACGAACTTGAGCCGGAAAACATGCTTGATGCTGCGGCTTCTGCTACAGCCAAAGCATTGGGTGTTGCGGGGTGCCGGATTTTCCGTAAATCAGGCCCAACCGGATTTATTGTCGCTGCCGGATACGGCAATATAGATGGCATTGACCCCCTTTCAGAACAGCTTACGGATCTGACAGAAGGACATGGGGTCGTAACAATGGATACGGGTGAATGGTCCGTTATTGCTGCATCAACCAGTTATCGTCAGAAAATTAATGGGGCGATTACAATCTGGAAGAACAAATCAGCAGGCGAATGGGATGATGATCACCGGCTGATGATTGGTGACGTTGCCAATCAGTTGGGAATAGCAAATGAGCAGATTGCTAATCATGAACGGATTGTTGCGCTGTCGAGAACCGATAGCATGACCGGCCTGTTGAACCGCCGGGCCTTTCTGGAGGAAGAAGTGCCGCGTCGTATCTTTCGTCTTGAAAAGAGTCACAGTACTGCAGCCCTGTTGTATATCGACATGGATAACTTCAAGCTGGTTAATGATATTCACGGTCATCAGGCAGGTGACGATGCAATCATTGCTTTGCGGGACATGTTGGCCGAATTTTCCCGCCCAGGGGATGCGATTGCCCGACTTGGTGGTGATGAATTTGCTATGTGGTTGGACGGCATTTCAGAAGAGGTCACAATTATCAGGGCGGCTCATTTGATGAAAGCAAGCGAGCGGTTGAGACAGTACTCGGGACAACAGGACAAACCTCTTGGCATCTCAGTCGGAGTCGCAATCTATTCTCCTGAGTATGACGAAACGCTTGATGGTTTGGTGTCTCGAGCTGATGCCGCGATGTATGACATTAAGAAGGCCGGCAAGGGTGGCTTTATCATTGCACCCCCACCCGGGATCAACAAGAGCAGTACGGAGGAATAGAGTTGCAAGACGGCTCCGCCACAAATGGAATTGACCATGATCAGGCTATGGAGATGGTTTCCAGTCCGGATGTTGCTGTCCGGGCAAAGCTGGCTTCACATTCCGATATCCCCCCAGAAATGTTGTACTTTCTCGCTGGTGATGAAGAACTGGAGGTCCGGATTGCCGTTGCAGCGAACAAGTTTGCCCCCAAACAGACAGATATTCTGTTGGCAAGAGATACACACCCACAAGTCAGAAAAGTATTGGCTGGTAAGGTTGTCAATGATCCTTCTTCTAACGAAATACTGAAAGTTCTGGCCGAAGATCAGATGGTCGTGGTCCGCGCTGCACTGGCTGAAGCCCTGAAAGATATCTCAGATGCACCGTCAGACGTGATTATGACGCTGGCACTGGATACGAAGATTGATGTTGCTGCCCCGATACTCGAATTCTCCCCTGTCCTGACGGACCAGGACTTGATTGTGATTATCGAAAAGGGTCCAGTAAAAGGCGGATTGAATAATATTTCTCGTCGTAAAGGAGTCACCGAAAGAGTCTCGGATGCAATCATTGGATCGGATGACCTTGAGGCGATAGGAGAGTTGCTGGGCAATAATAGCGCCCAGATCAGGGAAGAGGCGCTTGATGATCTGGTCGATAGAGCTTCGAACATTGAACTTTGGCATGCCCCGCTGGTCGGTCGGTCGACAATTTCAGCGAGTTCCGCTAAAAAAATGGCATTGTTCCTTGCCGATAACCTTATGAAAATACTTCAGGATAGATCCGACCTGCCCTCAGAAACGCTCTCAATCTTGAGGGAATCAGTTCACGATAAACTGGGCCAACCAGCAGTTTCTGAAGGTCAGAGTGGAGATATAAATGATGAACCTCAGAATTTTCTGGAGAGTCCACTGCCACTGGAGCATGTTAGAATGCTCTACAATTCGAACGCTCTTGGTGTAAATGTCGTCAACGAAGCCTTGAAAGCCGCCGATTATTTGTTCGTGTTTTCCGCCCTTGTCGTCCTGTCTGATCTTGATGTAAAGGTCTGTAGAGTCGTTTTTGAGCAAAGTAATGCCAAAGGTATTTTGTCCGTTTGTCATGCGGCGTATTTGCCTATCGGTTTGGCTGTGACGATTCAGCAAAAAATGGCCAAAGTGTCCCCGTCCGAGGTATTAAGAGAAGAAGAGCCGGGTAAATACCCTTTGAGCGAAGAGGATATGTCATGGTGTCTCGATTTCTTTAAAGTGATTGCCTCCAAACGTTAGTAATTGACCTGGTAATGTGTGATTGTAAGCATTTATTGAGGTAGGAGGATACGATATCCAGTTCTGATAAAGATGATAAAACATCCCCCGGTGGTTCGCCGATCTCATATGAAGAAGCACGGGGCATCGCACAAAGCAATGACAAGGACCTGCGCGTTGACCTAGCCGCGAGAAATGACGTCAGACCGGAAATCCTCTATTTCCTAACTGAGGACCCGGAGCCGGAAGTTAGGCTTGCGCTTGCCAGGAATGAAAAGACTCCGCGTCATGCGGACCTGGTTCTGGCGCGCGATAACGATGAACATGTCCGAGGGAGTCTGGCGGGAAAAATTGCTAAACTGGCTCCTGATTTGACGGCTGATGAACAGGACAAAATACAAGAGCTGACCCACCAGGCGCTTGGGATACTGGCCCGGGATCAGGTGACCCGGGTCCGGCAAATCCTCTCAGAAGCGCTGAAGGATGTCGCTCATGCGCCGCCGGAGGTAATCCGGGCCTTGGCGTTCGACCTTGAACAGGTTGTCGCCGGTCCCGTGCTAGAGTTTTCACCGGTTCTGACTGATGAAGATATACTGGAGATTATTGAACACGGCGCGGCTCCAGGCCGCCTGTCTTCAATCTCCAAGAGAGAAAATGTTTCAGAAAATATCGTTGATGCCATTGTCATGACTGATAATGAAGCGGCGATTGCCTTGTTACTTTCAAATGAAAGCGCCCAGATCAGAGAAGAGACACTGGATCAGGTTATTGAGCATGCCGAGAATAAAACGGCTTGGCATTTGCCGTTGGTCAGGCGACCAAAATTATCAATCAAAGCCGCTTCGAGAATTGCCAGCTTTGTTGCAGATAACCTGCTGAATATCTTGAGTGAACGCGCTGACCTCTCTGCCGATGTGCTTGAAAAAGTACGCCATGTTGTCAAACAACGTCTGGGTGATGATGGCGATGCAGAGGTTCGGGCCAAATCACCGGTAGAGCCAGATGAAGACGTGAAAACGCCTAGCGAACTGGCGTACGAAAGAGCTCTGCAACTTGACAGTCAAAGCAAACTGGATCAGGTGCTGATTGAAAAAGCGCTTGTTGACGATGAGCGTGAATTTGCGATGGCAGGAATTGCCGTGAGGGCTGGGATTACGATGTCAGCGATGCGAAAACTGGTTGCCTCAAGAAGTGCCAAGGGGCTGGTATCGATTGCCTGGAAGGCCGGATTAACGGCGCCTCAGGCGGAGAAATTCCAGATCAAATTGGCGCAGCTGCCCATTACCAAAGTCCTGAAAGCCACATCAGATGGGGAGTTCCCCATGTCTGAAGGGGATATGGAATGGCAATTCGATTTTATTACGGAACTCAACTGAAGCCTGTTAGCGCTCGGTAATCAAGGTTCCAGAACCCCCATCGGTGAACAGCTCAACCAGGAACGCATGTGGGGCTCGACCATCGCAGATAACTGCACCTTCTACGCCATTCTCAACTGCCTGCAGGCAGGTATCGATCTTTGGGATCATGCCGCCACTGATCGTCCCATTTTCTTTGGCGGCTATTGCCTGAGCCGTGGTCATTGAAGAAATCAGTTTGTCGCTTTTATCCAGTACACCCTCAACATCCGTTAACATCAGCAGGCGGGTTGCACCGGTTGCGACAGCGATGGCGCCGGCGACAGTGTCCGCATTGATGTTCAGGGTTTCGCCGTCTGGACCAACCCCGATGGGGGCAATCACCGGAGTGATTTCGGAATTTTTGAAAGTATCGAGAATAATCGGGTTGATGTGATCCGGCTGACCAACCAATCCCAGATCAAGCACCTTTTCGATATTTGATTCGGGGTCGCGAACGGTTCGGCTTAATTTTACCGCACTGATCAAACCGGCATCTTTCCCGGACAGGCCAACTGCCATACCGCCGCTGGCGTTAATTGCAGAGACGATATTCTTGTTGATCGAACCGGACAGGACCATTTCGGCAATTTCAATGGTCGCTTCATCCGTCACACGCAGGCCATCAATAAATTCACTTTTGATTTCCAGCCGTTTCAGCATAGAGCCAATCTGGGGGCCGCCACCGTGGACGATTATCGCATTAATTCTAAGCTGACGCAGAAGAGCAACATCATGGGCAAACAGTTGAGCCAGGCGTTCTTCTCCCATGGCATTGCCGCCGTATTTAATGACAATCGTTTTGCCGGAGTACTTCTTTAGCAGGGGCAAGGCTTCGGACAAGACCTTGGCCTGTCCAAACCAGTTGCCTTCAAGGATGTTGTTTTCCTGTGTCATCATCTTCAACCCTAATCTTATTCAAGGGGTCTTGCGAATGCGGCAAGACTGGCTCTTAATTCGGTGATGCCAAGTCCCTTGCGAGAGCTTGTTGGCATTATCACCGGGTGTGAGGCAACATGTTTAGCGATTGCGGTCTGTGTTGTCTCTATCAATTTTTGTAAAGCGCTGTCTTTGATCTTGTCTGCCTTGGTCAGGACGATCTGGTAAGGCTGAGCTGCCTTGTCGAGCATCGACATAATGACCTCGTCACTTTCCTTCAAGCCATGACGGGCATCGATCAGGACACACGTCCGGCGCAATTGAACCCGACCCTTGAGGTACGAGTTTACCAGTCCTGTCCACTGCCGAACCAGATCTTTCGGGGCTTTGGCATAACCATACCCCGGCAGGTCCGCCATCATCAACCGCTTCCCCAACTCAAAGAAATTGACCTGCTGAGTACGACCCGGCGTATTGGAGGTGCGGGCTAAGGCATTCTGACCGACCAGGGCATTGATCAGGCTGGATTTCCCAACATTAGAGCGACCAGCAAAGGCTATCTCCGGAAGCGATGTCTCCGGGACTTGAGACAGCGATGCACATCCAATGACGAAATCACAGGGTTGGGTAAACAGCCAGCGCCCGTAATCTATTGCTTCCGGGTCATCATCGCTAATTTCAGGACCCATAACATTATTCCTTCGAAGGGTGGGCTTATCTACTCAAGACAGGGCTTCTTTGGCATTCAGTCCTTGTCGTCGCATGATATACCATTGTTGGGCAATGCTCAGCGTATTGTTCCAGGCCCAGTAGATGACAAGTCCGGCCGGGAAACGTCCCAGCATGAAAGTAAACATCAATGGCAGGAACAGAAACACCTTGGCTTGGATCGGGTCTGTCGGTTGCGGGTTCAGCTTCTGCTGCAGGTACATGGTCACGCCCATGATAATCGGCCAGACACCAATTATCAGGAATTCAGGTGGTGTCCAGGGGATCAGGCCAAACAGATTGAACAGGGAGGTCGGATCGGGTGCCGACAAATCGTGAATCCAGCCAAAGAACGGTGCGTGGCGCATTTCAATGGTCACGAACAGCACCTTATATAGGGCAAAGAAAACAGGGATCTGAATCAGGATCGGCAAACAACCGGAGGCCGGGTTGGCTTTTTCTCGTTTGTACAGGGCCATCATTTCCTGATTAAGCTTCATCTTGTCGTCGCCGTAACGTTCCCGCAACTTGGTCATTTCCGGCTGCAATTTTTTCATTTTGCTCATGGATACGTAGGACTTATTGGCAAGCGGGAACAGGCACAACTTGATTGCAACGGTCAGGATCAGGATACAAAATCCCAGATTGGTCACATGCTGGTTGATCCACAACAGCGCATAGAAGATCGGTTTGGTCAGAAAGTAAAACCAGCCAAAATCAATGGCCAGGTCGAACTGCTTTACTCCGATTTCTTCCTCATACTTGTCGAGAAGCAGAACTTCCTTAGCCCCGGCAAATAGGCGGTTCGTGGTCTCAACAGAGCCACCCACCGGGACGCTGATTGCCGCACCCAGATAATCGGTCTGATAAACGTCAGCGTTATTGTTCTTCTGGTTGGTAAAGCGGGTATCAAACTTTGCATTCTGATCCGGGACTAAGGCCGCCAGCCAGTACTTATCGGTAAATCCGATCCAGCCTCCGGTCGAAGATTGCTTAATCTGCCCGGACTCCTGAACTTCATCGTAATCGACTTCTGTCAATGTGCCTTCAAAAACACCAAGTGGACCTTCATGAAGAATATAAAAGTCGGTGGTATCCGGTGTGCCGTGGCGCGAAATCAGGCCGTAAGGGTGCAGGGTGTGGGCTGCTGAACCGGTATTCGTTACATTTTGGGTGACGGTAAACATAAAGTTATCATCAAGAGCAATGGTGCGTGTGAAGGTTAAACCCTCTCCATTGTCCCATCTCAGGGTGATGGGCGTCTCAGGGGTTAGAGTCGAACTGGTTGAACTCCAGACTGTATTCTGTTCAGGGACCTTGGCACCGGTCGCTGCGACCCAGCCGAACTGGGCATAGTACGCATCGCTGGAACCCTTTGGTGACAACAAGATGATTTCCGGGCTCGTCGGGTCAATTTCTTCGCGGTAATCAGCAAGGGTAAGATCGTCAATCCGTCCGCCAGTCAGGGCAATAGAGCCGTGCAGGCGCGGTGCGTTGATGGCCACACGATGGTTTGCAGCAAGGATTTCCCCGCGTGAACTCTCAACGTTCGCTATACCTGTTCCGATAGCTCCAGGCACGGCTGGAACGCCAACTGTGCCGGTTCCGGTTGTTGGCAGAGACGGTGCCTGGCCTCCTGCGGTGGGAGCCGGGGCCAAATTCTGTGTTTGTGTCTGGGTCTGTTGGGCCAGTTGTTCCGGAGTCAGAACAGGACGTTTGCTGGCATTATAGAATTCGAATCCCAGAAGAATGGCCACTGACAGAACAACTGCCAGAATCATGTTGCGATTTTCAATCATGGATTAATCAACAGTCTTTACGGTTAGGTTGCATGAGGTACTGGTTTTCTCTGGAACCGGATCAAATCCGCTATGACCCCAGGGCTGGCATCTTGCCAATCTTTTCAGGGTCAGCCAGCTGCCCTTGAAGGGACCATGCCGTTCAAGGGCTTCCAAAGAATATTCAGAACAGGTTGGGTGATAGCGACAACTACCCGGCAGGACAGGAGAGATCAAATAACGATAGGCCAGAACAAGCGTCCGCAGAACAGCTGAAATAAGCTGTTTTAAAAAATGGCTGACACTGTCAATCGCGACCATCTTCGTCTGTCTTCCCTGATCTTTCGTCCCTTGGTATTTCATTGTCGCCAAAGGCTTTCAGTTTTATTAATGCTGTTCGCAGATCTTTAATAAGCTTGTCAAAGTTCCGTTCCGGCGTTGATGCACGACCAATCACCACAAGATCATAGTTCTTGTGGTTAAATCCGGGAAGAAGTTCTGCTACGGCGGCTCTCAGTCTTCTTTTGGCCCGGTTTCGC
>Ga0316189_10005143_pt1 | contig 12541 bp, 10 predicted proteins | sample LowCovwburrow_MG_FD_204930 | JGI IMG/M metagenome (GOLD analysis project Ga0316189, IMG submission 204930) | Coastal sediment microbial communities from Maine, United States - Lowes Cove worm burrow | ecosystem: Environmental > Aquatic > Marine > Coastal > Sediment | place: USA: Maine... | reverse complement strand
CGCGAGGGCCGCAGGGCACGCAGCTTGCTCGGTGGCGGTGTCATTGTCGCGATCCTGCTGGCGATGAGTCTCGTTGGTTTCAACCTGGTTGTCATGAAGATGCTGCCGTTCGACAACAAGTCGGAGTTCCAGGTTGTGCTCGACATGCCGGAAGGCACAACGGTGGAGCAGACCGGGCGCGTGCTCGACGAAATGGCGGCCTACATCAAGGACATTCCCGAGGTAACGGATTACCAGGTCTATGCAGGAACCGCAGCGCCGATTAACTTCAACGGCCTCGTGCGCCAGTACTACCTGCGTGAGGGCCCCAACATAGGTGATATCCAGGTCAATCTTGTCGGCAAGTCGGATCGCAAGCGCAAGAGTCACGAGATCGCGAGCGCAGCACGTCCGGCGCTCGATGCGATCGGCAAGAAGTACGGCGGCTCGACAAAGATCGTCGAAGTACCGCCGGGACCGCCGGTACAGGCGCCACTCGTTGCCGAGGTTTACGGTCCTGACTACGCGGGCCAGCAGATGATCGCCAAGGAATTGCGGGCCGTATTCGAAAGCACGGATGACATCGTCGACATCGATGACAGTATTGAGGCGGCGGCACCGAGAATTGTCGTGTCGGTCGACCGGAACAAGGCCGCATTGCTTGGTGTGTCGCAGGCGAGCGTGACGAATGCTTTGCAGACCGCGTTAAGCGGCGAAGACGTCGCGTACGTTCGTGACGGCTACCAGAAATATCCTCTCCCCGTGCGACTGGAACTTCCGGTCGCAGACAAGTCGGAGCTCGACAGCCTGTTGATGCTCCGCGTGGCCGGCCATGGTGACTCTCTTATCCCCCTTGCCGAGATAGTCACCGTCCGCGATAGCGAATGGGAGCAGACCATCTATCACAAGGATCTGCTGCCAGTCGTTTTCGTTACGGGCGACATGGCCGGCCGTTTTGACAGTCCGTTGTACGGTATGTTCGACATGGTGGGTGATGTCGAGATCGAGCAGCACTTTATAAGCCAGCCCGATAATCCGTACGACTACAGCGTCAAGTGGGATGGCGAGTGGCAGATTACCTACGAAACATTTCGCGACATGGGGATCGCCTACTCGGTGGGCCTGATCCTGATCTACCTGCTGGTCGTGGGCCAGTTTCGCTCCTACGCAGTACCCCTGATCATCATGGCGCCGATTCCGTTGACGATCATTGGCGTCATGCCCGGGCACGCGTTGCTCGGTGCCCAGTTCACGGCGACATCAATGATCGGCATGATCGCTCTTGCGGGCATCATCGTGCGCAACTCAATACTGCTCGTCGATTTCATCAACCAGGAAGTCGCAGCAGGTGTCGATTTCCAGGAGGCCGTGATCCGTGCCGGCGCTGTGCGCGCCAAACCGATCGCTTTGACTGCGGCGGCGGCGATGCTCGGCGCGTTCTTTATACTCGATGATCCAATCTTCAATGGCCTCGCGGTGACATTGATTTTCGGAATCCTCGTATCGACGGTGCTCACCCTTGTTGTTATACCAGTCCTTTACTATGCTTTCGGGTATACGAAGGAGTTGCACCGCGTTTGAAAAATTCGCTGATCGCCTTATCCAGGGATGCGCTGTTCAGCCTGCGCGACCTCGCGCCAATCGTCCTCGTCATCGCGGTTTTTCAGATTTTTGTCGTCAAGCAGCCCGTATCGGGCTTCTGGTCCTTGTTAACAGGCGGACTGCTCGTCGTAGCAGGTCTCGCGTTTTTCATCTTCGGCCTGAGGATCGCGCTGTTCCCGATCGGTGAGAATCTGGCGCACGCGCTGGCCAAAAAGGGCAGTGCGTTCTGGTTGTTCACGTTCTCATTCGTGCTGGGTTTCGGCACAACCATCGCTGAGCCAGCGCTGCTGGCCGTGGCCGAGGAGGCTGCGAAAGTTGCCGTAGGTGCCGGCGTCATCGCGAACGATGAAGCAGCCATTGAGAACTACGCGCTTGGCCTGCGCCTCGTGGTTGCGCTGTCGGTCGGCGTGGCTCTGTTGCTCGGTGTGTTTCGTATCCTGACCAACTGGTCGTTGCCAGTGATGATCATTGGGGGCTACGTGCTCGTGGTCATCGTAACAACCGTCGCGCCACCGGAAATCGTCGGCGTAGCGTACGACTCGGGTGGTGTTACAACATCAACAGTCACGGTTCCCCTCGTAACGGCGCTGGGTGTAGGTCTGGCAAGCTCTCTTAAAGGCCGCAACCCGATGACTGATGGTTTTGGCCTTATCGCGTTTGCATCGCTGACGCCGATCCTTTTTGTTCTGTTGTATGGAATCGTGCGTCAATGGATCTGATTCGTGACAGCCTGGTGTTCGTGTGGGACAGCGCCAGTGACGTGTTGCCGATCGCGATCTTCCTGTTTGCGTTCCAGCTCTTTGTCATTCGCGAGCGGATCCCCAATTTCAAACAGATCGTCGTCGGCTTTGCCTTTGTGATAGTCGGTCTCGGCCTGTTCCTGGTTGGCCTCGAGCAGTCGCTGTTTCCCTTAGGGCGGCTGATGGCGCAGCAATTGACAGACCCGGCTTTTCTCGAATCGGTACACGGCCACGTCAGAGAATCGCTGGTCTGGCAGGATTTCTACTGGGTTTACCTGTTTGCTGCAGCGATTGGCTTTGCCACGACGCTGGCAGAACCTGCGCTGATGGCCGTATCGATAAAGGCTAACGCGGTGTCGGGTGGCGCCGTCGGCGTTTGGGGGCTGCGCGTTGCCGTGGCAATAGGCGTCGGCTTCGGCGTCGCACTCGGCTGTTTTCGAATAATTACCGGCCTGCCTTTGCAGTATTTTATTGCGGCGGGCTACCTGGTCGTCATCGTGCAAACCACGATTGCACCGAAATTGATCGTGCCACTGGCCTATGATTCCGGCGGTGTCACGACGTCAACTGTGACCGTCCCGTTAATTACGGCGCTGGGACTCGGGCTTGCGGAAGCTGTCCCGGGCCGCAGCCCTTTACTGGACGGCTTTGGACTAGTGGCGTTCGCGAGCCTGTTTCCGATAATCTCGGTGCTCGCCTACGGTCAGTTCGCTGTACTGAGAGGGAAGAAATAATGCAATTCAAACTAATCGTAGCCTTTGTCGAGGACAAGAGCACTGACGCCATCATGGAAGCGGCTCGCGAGGCTGGTGCAACGGGTTGTACTGTGATCAACAATGCACGCGGAGAGGGTCTTGAGACGTCCAAGACGTTCTTTGGGCTTACTCTGTCGAGTCAGCGTGACGTGATCCTGCTGCTGGTCGAGAAGCACCTCAGCAGGCACATACTCGAACACATTGGTGACGTCGGTGAGTTCGACAAGAAACCGGGAACAGGCATCGCTGTTATGATCGATGTTGAGGACGCAGTTGGTGTTGTGCACCAGGTACAGGAATTGAGTGAGATCGTGGAGGAAAACCTATGAGCATTCCTGAGTGGGGAACTGTGCGTGACTGCATGAGCCCGAAGGTGACAGAAGTGGACGGTCGCATGGATATTCTCACGGCCATGAAAGTCATGAAGAAGGTGGGTTCGACCAGCCTGATTGTCCAGCGACGAGACGAGGATGACGAGTACGGGATGCTGCTATTTTCCGATATCGCCAGGGCGGTAATCGCGAAGAACCGCGCACCGGAACGAGTCAACGTCTACGAGATCATGGCCAAACCGGTGCTGATGGTTCGGCCGGAAATGAAGATCCGCTACTGCGCGCGTCTGTTCGAGAAGTTCGACATCAGCCATGCGCCTGTCGAAGAAGGTGGCAAGATCATCGGCATGGTCAGCTATTACCGACTCATGCTGCACGGCCTGCCCGATCTCGATTAACTCAGCGGTTCAAACCGCGCCTGGAAGAACCTGAGGTACTCAGGTTCGTAAACCATCTTCAGACCGCGAATCTCTTCGCGACGTGCATAGACGTCAGCGACCGCTTCGGCAACCACCTCCATGTGCGCCTGCGTGTAGACGCGCCGCGGAATGGTCAATCTCACGAGCTCGAGTTTTGGATGGCGGTTCTTGCCCGTGACCGGGTCGCGCCCTGCCGATACGTTGCCGCGCTCCATGGTCCGGATACCGGCCTCGATGAAAAGCTCCGCGGCCAATGCCTGCGCCGGGTAGTCGTCCTGGTCGATGTGCGGGAGGAAGCGGCGCGCGTCAATGAATATGGCGTGTGAGCCGATAGGCTCGACGATCGGAATTCCGGCGGCTTCGAGTTTGCGGCCCAGGTAATAAACCTGACCGACACGAGCGGCCATGTGCTCCTCGGTTGTCGCCTCGCGAATACCCTGCGCCATGGCTTCCATGTCGCGTCCGGCGAGTCCGCCGTAGGTGTGCAGGCCTTCGTAAACAACGACCAGGTTCTGCGCCTTGCGGAATACGTCGTCGTCGTTACAGCAGAAGAACCCGCCAATATTAACGAGTGCATCCTTTTTGGCCGACATTGTGCAGCCGTCGGTCATGTCGCAGATCTCGCGCAGGATCTCACGGACGGACTTGTCCGCGTAGCCTTCTTCGCGCTCGCGAATGAACCAGGCATTCTCGATGGTGCGCGTGGCGTCGAGCATGATCGGGATGCCGTGTTTGTCGCAGTACGCCCGCAGCTCCCGCAGGTTCGCCATCGAGAACGGCTGGCCACCGGCCATATTCACGTTGCCTTCGAGGCTGATGTACGGAACACGATCGGCACCGACTTCCTGGACCAGTGCATCGAGTTTGGCGAGATCGACGTTGCCCTTGAACGGGAAGTCGCTTTCGGGGTCGTGCGCTTCGTCGACAATCACATCGACGAATTTGCCGCCCGCCAGTTCCTGGTGCAGGCGTGTCGTGGTGAAGTACATGTTGCCGGGTACATGGTCGCCTTCCTTGATCAGGATTTGCGACATGAGGTGTTCGGCGCCCCGGCCCTGGTGTGTAGGCACCAGGTACTTGTAGCCGTAGAACTCCTGAACCACCGACTCCAGGTGATAGAAGTTCTCGCTGCCCGAATAGGCCTCGTCACCCATCATCATGCCGGCCCACTGCCGGTCGCTCATGGCGGAGGTGCCCGAGTCTGTCAGCAGGTCGATATAGACATCCCGGCTGCGTGTCAGGAACGTGTTGTATCCGGCCTCACGGATGGCGTCGAGGCGTTCTTCGCGCGTTGTCATGCGCAGAAGCTCGACCATCTTGATCTTGTAAGGCTCGGCCCAGGTGCGCTTTCTTGCAGTTGTCTCTTTCATAGGGCGCAACATAAGGCCTGCGGCAATTGCTTTCGATACGTACAACTACGGCGCTATCTGCCTACTTGCTTAAGCACCGAAATTGGGGATAATCGCGCGACGAAGCGGCTGTTCAGCCGTCTGATCTGCATTAAGAAAACAGGATAAACCTTTGAAAGATATAACCTTCTGTGCTTCAGGCGCAGCCGCATTCGTAAGCCTTGCGCTGCTGAGCCTCCCGGTCCAGCCTGTTTATGCCCAGGGCGAAGACGATGTACTCGAAGAGATCACCGTGACGTCCCGTTACCGCGCGGAAAAACTCTCGGACGTGCCTGACTCGATCACGGCCTTCACGGCGGCAGATATCGAGCGGCACCAGATTGATCGCGTCAACCGTGTGGCGTCACTGACGCCAAACCTGAGGTTTTCTGACGACCAGGAGGTGGGTGTCAGTACGCTGGTTATTCGTGGCATCCGCCAGAACCGTGGCACAGGGCAGCCGCCAGTGTCATTTCGTATAGACGGGGTTAGCGCGACGAACAACCTGCTGACGACGCAGGAGCTGTTTGACGTTGAGAGCGTCGACGTACTGCGCGGCCCGCAGGGTGCCCTGTACGGCCGTAACGCCATCGGTGGAGCCATCCTCATTGCCACACGCCAACCGACCGTAACGCCGGAGTACGGCCTGCGTTTTCGCGCGGCCGAAGGGCAGGACTACACGCTGGAAGGCAGCGCGTCCGGACCGATCTCTGACACCGTGCTGTACCGGGCCTCGTTCCGGGTACAGGACAGGGAAGGGCAGCTGCGTAACAGTTATCTGAATAATGAATACGTCGACTACAAGGACTCGACAGCCTTCCGCGGCAAGCTGCTGTTCAAGCCAAGCGACAAACTGACGATCGACCTGCGTGGACAGTACCTCGACCAGGATGGTGGCTCGGGTTACTTCATGCCGGGCAGCGATTTCTTCCTGCCGTTGCCGCCCCCAAATCCGCCCATCATCGTTGACGTACCTGAATACGAAATCCAGGCGAACAAACTGGGTGAGTCGTTCGTAAAGGCGTCAGAAGTGTCAGCGAAGATCGACTACGACCTGGGCTGGGCAACACTGACGTCGATCACGTCGTTTACCGACGTCGACTCGGGTAACGATCAGGATCTTGACCAGACCTTTGTCGAGGCGATCGATATCCTCGTCATCGACGAATCGGAGACATTCGCGCAGGAGCTGCGTCTTGTGTCGCCGGACGATCGTGCATTGCGCTGGGTCGCTGGCGTTTCGTATTTTGACCAGGATCGTTTTCGCTCGCTCGGAACCACCTTCCTTGGCAACGTCGTACCACCGGCCGCGCAGGACCTCGAGCTGGCCAACTTCGCCGCGTTCGGCAACCTGAGCTACGACATCACCGACGACCTCGAGCTGACGCTGGCGCTGCGATGGGACGAGGAAACACCCAGGGACCTGACCCAGGGCCGCAGCAATACGTTTACAGAGCTGCAGCCGAAGGCGAGTATCGCGTACAACTTCAGTGAAGACATGCTCGGATACGTCACGATCGGCAAGGGATTCCGTGCCGGTGGCTTCAATAATCTCGCGCCGGGCAGTAACTTCCAGCCGGGCTTCGATAAAGAGTCGCTGATCAGTTACGAAAGTGGTGTGAAATTCAATGCCTACGGCGGCAAACTGCGCGGCGCAATATCGCTGTTCTTTATTGATTACGACGACCAGCAATATTTCCTGTTTGACCAGACCGGTACGCAGGCGAATATCAATGTGAAGAAGAGCGAGATTATGGGTGGTGAACTCGAACTGACGGCGCAGCCGACAGACTCGTTCCTCCTGAACTTCGGCTTCGGTTTCACGGACAGCGAAATCGTGGAATACGAAGACATCCCGGGCGTACTCGTTCCGGCGAGTGAGATCATTGGCAAGAACGTGCCAGGGGCGCCGGTTGTGTCGGCGAGTCTGGCGATGCAGCACACAGCCTCTTTCGGCAATGGCATGGACCTCGTGAGCCGCGCCGATTTTGAACATCGCGGGAAGACTTACTGGACGCTCGACAACCTCGATACACAAAATGCGTACAACCTGACCAATCTGAGCATGGCGCTCGAGAAGGAACGCTGGTCGGCACGCCTCTATGTGAACAACGTGTTTGACGAGGAGTACATTGAATGGTTCTTCGCGGCACGCTTTATCGGCCTGCCTGCTGACATCGCCTGGCCCAGCAAACCGCGACAGGCGGGTGTCGAGTTCACACTGCGTTACTAAGGTAGCAACAACAGAAAAGGCCCTCCGGAGAGGGCCTTTTTCGTTAGTAAAAAAGTGGGTTTTAAGGGGTGTCCGTCAATGCCTGTTTTGACGTAGGTGTAATCCGAGCGTGCCTTTTTAGAGCGGATTGATAGCATGGCGTCGCCTGATCGGAGGACACCATGAAACGGATATCACCCCCACTCAACCGATGGATCATCGTCATCGGTGCGATCATGATTCAACTGGCACTGGGTGCCATCTACGCCTGGTCAGTATTCACTGCAAGGCTTACCGATATGGACGGCGCCTATGCATTTTCGGCAAGCCAAACCGCGTGGGTATTCTCGGCCGGCCTTTCGACGTTTGCGATCGTCATGGTTCTCGCCGGGCGGATATTGCCGCGTGTCGGCCCGCGCGTGCTATCCCTCAGTGGCGGTTTGCTGCTTGGAGCGGGGTACATACTGGGCGGGCTATTTGGTGAGAGTTTTTGGGTGCAACTGCTTTGTATCGGCATGATCGCCGGCGCGGGCATCGGTTTTACCTACGTTGTCCCAATCTCCGTTTGCGTCAAGTGGTTTCCTGACAAAAAGGGAATGATCACCGGGCTGGCAGTTGCCGGTTTCGGATTTGGTGCGACGATCTGGGTCAAGCTTGCGGGCTCATGGTTCGGTGGTCTGCTCAACACCACGAACGTCTTCGGGCTCCCGGGTGTACAAAGTGTCTTTGTGATCTACGGCATCGCGCTCGCATGCCTCGTAATCGCAGGTAGCGTCGTCATGATCAATCCACCTGAGGGCTATCTGCCTGCCGGCTGGACGCCACCAACTTCTGACAAAGGTGATCATGAGGGTGCGGTTGAATTCCGGGCACGCGACATGCTGGCAACGCGGCAGTTCTACATGCTGTGGTCGGTATTCATGTTCTCGAGCATCGCCGGTCTTATGGTGATCTACTGCATCAAGCTGTTCGGTATCGATGCGCTGGAACACCGGGGTGTCGTCAATGCCGGTGCCATTACCGGCACAGCCATGGCCTGGTACGCGATATTCAATGGCCTGGGCCGCATAGCCTGGGGCAGCATCTCGGACAGAATGGGCCGCAGGCCGACCATTATCCTCATGTCCGCATTGCAGGGCATCACGATGCTCCTGACGTACCACGTGTTCATATCTTTCGGCATGGTTTACGGCTTTATTTTCGCCGCCGCGTTGATTGGCTTTAACTACGGTGGTGCGTTCGCGCTATTCCCTGCGATCACGGCAGACTACTTCGGCAATAAGAATGTTGGTAGCAACTACGGCTGGATGTTTACGGCATACGGCATTGCGGGACTTGCGGGGCCACTACTGGCCGGCTATTTCAAGGATGCCGCCCAGGGTGTGGCACAGCCATCAGTATGGATGACGCCCTTCATCATCGCCGGTGTTGTCTGTCTGCTAGGTGCGCTCGTGATGACGTTCGCGACGCGGCCAAAGGATATTAACGGCGAGGCTTTCTCATCCGCTCGTCACGGGTCAATTCACGTGGGTGCTTAGCTCGCCGACGTCCGTCAATGTAGTGCGAGATCGTAAGTACGGGGTGGCGCAGTAGCATGCGCGGCCCCGCGTAACGCATGATTATCTTGGCCTGCTCGCGGTACTCGCTCTTGTAGCAATGCACCGGGCAGTTTGCGCAGGTCGGCTTGTCTTCGCCGTACGGGCATTTTTCGAGACGTACCTCGGCGTAGTCGAGAAACCTCTCGCAGTCCTCGCACAGACCTCGAGCGTTATGGTGGGCAGAACAATAGATGCCCACCATTTTTCCCATGGTGCGGAATTCGCGCTCGATATGCTCCTTCATTACTTCGCTTTGGCCAGTGCCTGGTCGAGGTCGGCGATGATGTCGTCGATGTGCTCGATACCAACGCACAAGCGGATCATGTCGGGGGTTACGCCCGCCGCTTTGAGTTCTTCTTCGGAGAGCTGCCGGTGCGTCGTCGATGCAGGATGTGCTGCAAGTGACTTCACATCACCGATGTTTACGAGTCGCAGGAACATGTTGAGTGCGTCATAGAATTTAACCCCCGCATCGAAGCCACCCTTGATGCCGAACGTGAGCAAGGCCGAGGGTTTTCCGTTCGTGTATTTCTGTGCAAGGTCGTAATAGGGCGAATCAGGAAGCCCGCCGTAATTGACCCACGCAACCTGCGGGTGATCGTTGAGGTAGTTGGCGACGGCGATTGCGTTGTCGCAATGACGCTCCATGCGCAGTGGCAGGGTCTGCATGCCCTGCAGGATCAGGAATGAATTCATCGGGCTTAGCGCCGCGCCCGTATTGCGCAGCGCCACTGTGCGTACACGTCCGATGTATGCCGCGGCACCCAGTGCCTCTGTGTACACGACACCGTGGTAGGACGCCTCAGGCTCATTGAGCATGTGGAATTTCTTCGGGTAATCCGCCCAGGGGAACTCTCCGCCATCGACGATAACGCCGCCCAGTGAGTTGCCATGGCCGCCCATGTACTTGGTCAGGGAATTAACAACAATGTCCGCACCCCAAACCAGTGGCTTGATCAGGGCCGGGGTGGCAACCGTGTTATCCACGATCAGCGGCACACCACGCTCGTGTGCCATGTCCGCGAGCGCTTCGATATCAACGATGTTGCCAGCCGGGTTGCCGATAGACTCGCAAAAGATCGCGGTAGTCTTTTCATCGATGTGCTTTGCCATGCTCGCCGGACTGTCGTCTTCGGCAAAGCGTACATCGATGCCTTGCCTTGGCAGCATGTGCTTGAACAACGTATAGGTGCCGCCGTATAGCAACGGCACCGACACGATATTGTTGCCCTGTTCGGCAATATTAAGAATTGAGTAGTTGACCGCAGCACTGCCCGCGCTGAGACCCAGGCCGGCGATACCTTCTTCCAGCTCGGCGCAGCGCTGTTCCAGCACGGCCGTGGTGGGATTCATGATCCGGGTGTAGATGTTCCCCTCGACCTCAAGGTTGAAGAGGTCGGCGCCGTGCTGGGCGTCATCAAACTCGTAGGCGACAGTTTGGTAGATAGGGACCGATACGGCCTTGGTAGCGCTATCCGACTTGAAGCCTGCGTGAATGGCGATTGTCTGGTCTTTCATTACTTCTCCTTAAGCCCGAGCGGATCCTCGGGATCGACTCCGGGCATGAATTGCTGTTTGCGATCGATATTGGTCACGCGGTAAACGAGACCGAGCCAGTTGTTTATGACGGCCTTGGCCGTGTCGCCCCAGGTGTTGTCGAGCAGACCTGCCAAATCCTGTTCGAGCGTATCGTCGAAAGCGGCTCCCGTCGTGCGCGCCTGCAAGGCCCGTTGCAGCTGCGCCGCTGCATACTCCTGTGCCTGGTCACCAAAATAGTGCTCTGGAAAGGGCGGGGCGGTCTCAAGTTCGCCGCTGGCAAAGCGTATCAACTCACGCCGGTACTCCTTGAGCAAGCTGGCGACATCGTACTCGGGGTGTCCCTGCATATAGATCACGCGAAACTGGTCTGAGCTGGCAGCGAGGTGCACACCGCCTTCACGGCTGTCTACGAGCACCGGCAGCCCGGCCGCCTCCAGTTGCTCGCGCGAGATGTCGTTGTAACGTGAATGCGGAATATCGAAGCGGGTGTTGATTTCACGCAGCAACGGATGTTCGGGCGTACTCACACGATGACTGAATACGCCCCAGCGCTTGTCGGGCAGAGGCTGGCGATCGATACCGTGCAGGTGTTTTAGCAGTGCGTGCGTCGCCAGGCAGGAACACAGAATAGATACCACATTGTCCTGCGCCCAGTTGACGACCTCGATAAGCGGATCCCAGAACGGCTCCTGCTGCAGCGAGGGATTCGCGACGTTCGCGCCGGTAATAATAAGAGCGTCCAGGCCTTCCTCTCGCAGGGTCTCGAAATCGGAGTAGTACTGCTCGATGTAGTCCAGCGTCTGGGCGCTGCGGGGCAGCCCGGGCAGTGAGAACGGGTACACGAAGAACTGTGCGATCCGGTTGCAGCCGCCGACGAGCCGGATGAACTGGCGTTCCGTCGCCTGCAGGGCGGCATCCGGCATCATGTTGAGGAAACCGATGTGTAACTCACGGATATCCTGGTGCTCGGCGCGGTCAAGCGACAGGACCTCATGGCCCTGGGCGCGCAGTTGGGCGAAGGCCGGCAGTTTTGAGTGTTCGACGAGTGGCATGTTTCCGGATCTGAGAGACGACAGTAGCTTATAGCGCGCCCAGAATAGCAATCTTTTCCCTCGATCTGTTGATCGAAATACAAGAATCCTTACTGACCATAGAGCTCTTTTCAGATAAGTGGCACGTCAATGAATCTCGGGATCGAACGCTATGTTAGCCTCTATGACGGTATCAATACCCGACAGGCCGATTTGGGTCAGTAGCCGAAATTGTAACTCAGACCAGACCATTGGCGGCTTCCGGCCATGTTTCGTCGACAGGGAGAAAACAATTGAACAGCAAAGGGTGGGCAAGCTCCAGTGAGACGTTTCTGAGAATGATTCGAAAGCGTTCCAGCGCCAATCTGACTTTGGTGCTGTTGATCGTGGCGATTGGCGTTACACCAGCAGCCACCGCGTCAACTGTCGATCAGTGGGGCTCCTTGCAGTTGCTGGGCCGTGAAATCGCCGCTGGAACGAGCAGCAAATTTTCGTTCATACCGGACAGATCGTACGAGGCGTCTTATCTCAACATGCCCGTGTTTGTCGCAAGGGGCGCCGCTCCTGGGCCAGTGTTGTGCCTCGCCGCAGGCGTGCATGGCGACGAGTTAAACGGCGTGGAGGTCGCGAGACGCGCGTTCGCGCAGATTGATCCGCAGAAATTGCACGGTACATTGATCGCGCTGCCAGCCATCAATGCCGAGGGCGTTCGAACCGGTAATCGTTACCTGTCAGACCGACGCGACCTTAATCGGGCTTTCCCTGGAAGGACCGGCGGCAGCGTTGCTGCGTTGATCGCGCATGCGATATTCACAGACGTACTGAGCCACTGCGATGCGCTCGTCGATCTGCACACGGCGTCGAACCGGCGGGCGAATCTCCCCCAAATTCGAGCGGATCTGTCCGACCCGGAGATTCGGGAACTGGCAATCCATTTCGGCCTGGG
>Ga0316189_10005141_pt1 | contig 12545 bp, 9 predicted proteins | sample LowCovwburrow_MG_FD_204930 | JGI IMG/M metagenome (GOLD analysis project Ga0316189, IMG submission 204930) | Coastal sediment microbial communities from Maine, United States - Lowes Cove worm burrow | ecosystem: Environmental > Aquatic > Marine > Coastal > Sediment | place: USA: Maine... | reverse complement strand
ATGTCAGACTGATGCAGTCGCCGTAATCATAGGTGCCTGCAGCTAGCGGACCGAGTCCCCCGGGATTCGGTCCAAGGTGCCATCGGGTACACCCTTTCCCGATGTGTATCGAAGGCGGCCACAAGCCGTACAACTGTATACCGGATACGACCAGGGTCGTGTCCTGATCGAGGACTTGCACGTGAGTTCGTTACAGTTTGTCGGCGTTGCGGTGGCGTTTATGTCGGTGCTGGGAATCTTCCTGGCTACCGTCCTCGTTGTTGCCAATCGTTGGCTGTTCGTCTTCGAAGATCCGCGCATCGATGATGTGGAAGACCTCCTGCCAAAGGCGAATTGTGGCGCCTGTGGCACGCCGGGTTGCCGTCCATTCGCCGAAAAACTGGTGAAGGGGGAGGTAGACCCGGGACTTTGCACGGTCAATTCCAAGGACACCAATCAGGTCATTGCCGATTTCCTCGGCGTCGAGATGGGCAAGCATGAAAAACGTGTTGCGCGCCTGGCCTGTGCCGGTGGTGCACATGTCGCGTATATCCGAGCCTCCTATTCCGGTTTGGACAGCTGCCGGGCAGCCAATCTGGTATCCGGTGGAGGCAAAGGCTGCGCCTGGGGCTGTCTTGCGTTCGGTGATTGCGCCGATGTTTGCGAATTCAATGCCATCCGCATGGACCAGTACGGGCTTCCAGTTGTCGATGGCGAGAAATGTACCGCCTGTGGCGACTGTGTCGATGTGTGTCCCAAGGATCTGTTTGAACTCCATCCGGTAAGCCACCGACTCTGGGTTGCATGCAGGAACCATGAGTTCGGTGATGACGCCGAAGCGGAATGCGAAGTCATCTGCACGGCCTGCGAGCGCTGCGCCGTGGACTCTCCCGAAGGTCTGATCACCATCCGCGACAACCTGGCGGTTATTGATTATGACAAAAACAAACTCGCCTCCAAGGTGGCGATCGAGCGTTGTCCCACGGGCGCCATCATCTGGCGCGACAGGGACGGATATGTGGTGAAAGGCCGCGACGCCAAAAAAGTCATTAGAAAAGCCGCGCTGCCCGTCGGGTAGACGCATGAAGGCACAGCAGAGGATTGACAAGATGTTCGGAAAAAAGAAAGAAGGCAAGCAGGTCAAATACCCAGGCTTCCGGATGGCCATGGACGGAAATACCGCCGTCATCATGTGCGAACGCGAGGCGTCCGATGCTGCTGGCGCGTATCCGATCACGCCGTCGACACAGATGGGCGAGTACTGGGCCGAAGAGACGGCGCGAGGTCATATAAACATATCCGGCAAACCGCTGCTGTTCGTCGAACCCGAGTCTGAGCATGCGGCGGCGGCCGTGACTGCCGGTATGTCGATGTCGGGCCTGCGTGCGACCAACTTCTCCTCGGCGCAAGGCGTGGCCTTTATGCACGAATCGCTTTACGCCGCGGTCGGCAAGCGTTTGCCCTATGTGCTCAATATCGGCAGCCGCGCGATCACCAAAGCCTCACTGAATGTGCACTGCGGTCATGATGATTACCACTGCATCGATGACACAGGTTTTTTCCAGGTGTTTGCCAACGACGCCCAGGGCGCAGCGGATCTCAATCTGATCGGGCGCAAGATCGCCGAGCTGAGCCTGACCCCTGCAGCGGTGGGACAGGACGGTTTTCTGACCACCCACGTGATCGAGCCTTTGCAGGTACCAGAGCGCGATCTGATCGAGGAGTTTCTGGGTCGGCCCGATGATGTGATCGACAGCCCGACGCCGGCGCAGAAGATCGTGTACGGCGCGAAGCGGCGTCGGGTGCCGGAGATCTGGGACGTTGACAACCCGATGCTCTCGGGGTCGGTGCAGAATCAGGACGCCTACATGCAGGCGGTCGCCGCACAACGACCGTACTTTTTCGAACATATCTCGAACATCACCGATCAGGTGATGGATGAATATGCCGAATTGACAGGTCGCCGTTATGCACGCGTCGGTACCTACAAGGTGGATGATGCGGAATACCTGATCGTCGGCCAGGGCAGCATGGTCGTGCAGGCGCAGGCGGTGGTCGACTATCTGCGCAAGACGCGCAAGCTCAAGGTGGGCGTGGTGGATATCACCATGTTCAGACCGTTCCCGGGTGATCTCATCGGTGCATTGCTTGACGGCCGCAAGGGTGTTGCGGTGCTGGAGCGCACCGATCAGCCGCTGGCCGAGGACCTGCCGATCATGCGTGAGCTTCGTGCCGCGCTGAACAAGTGCCTGGAAAACAGCTCGGTAAAGAAAAAGGAGGATAAGCCTTACCCAGGCTATGCAAGCTTCGGTATCAGCCGTATGCCGAAGCTGTATTCGGGAGCCTACGGCCTGGGTTCACGCGACCTGCAGCCCGAGGCCCTGATTGCCGCCATTGAGAACATGTTGCCCGAGGGCGGGCAGCGCAAGTTCTTCTATCTTGGCATTGACTTCGTACGCGAGCCGACTGATCCGAAAGATGAAATCCGTATGCAACAGACCATCGACGCCTATCCGCAGGTGCAAGACCTGGCGTTGAAGGGTAGCGAGAATCCGGACCTCCTGCCTGAGGGAGCGATTACCGTGCGCATGCACTCGGTCGGTGGATGGGGTGCAGTGACCACGGGTAAAAACCTTGCGATGACCCTGTACGAGCTGTTGGGCTTCGATATCCGGGCCAATCCGAAATACGGCTCGGAGAAGAAAGGGCAGCCGACCACCTATTTCCTTTCGGCCGCGCCTGAGCCGATCCGGCTCAACTGCGAGTACACCTATGTCGATGTCGTGATGTCGCCCGATCCGAATGTATTCACGCATTCGAATCCCTTGTTTGGCCTCAAAGAGGAAGGAGTCTTCATTATCCAGTCTGAGCTGGATGATCCGGACGATGTCTGGAAGCGGATTCCGCTGAATGCACAGCGCTTCATTATCGAACACAAGATCCATGTCTACTTCGTCGACGGATTCCGAATTGCACGTGAAGAGGCCTCCAGTGCAGAACTGCAGTTCCGTATGCAGGGCAATGCCTTCCAGGGTGCCTTCTTTGCCGCGTCGCCATTGATGGAGCGCGCGGGCCTGGACGAAGAGGGACTCTTCCAGGCGATCGAAAACCAGCTGCGCGAGAAGTTCGGTGTCAAAGGCGAACGCGTGGTGCAAGACAACCTGCGCGTGGTACGTCGCGGTTTCGACGAGTTGGTCGAGATCACCAAAAAAGTGGTGCGCAAGAACGAAGTGGTCAAGCGCCGCGCTTCGAGGCTGCCGGTGATGTTGAAGCAGCTGCCGGCAGGAGATGGCGGCGTGTCCGATGTCCATCGTTTCTGGGAACAGACCGGGGCTTTCTACAACACTGGCCGCGGTAACAACAATCTGGCTGATCCCTATCAGGCCCTATCGCTGATACCGGCCGCCACAGGCGTGTTCCGTGACATGACCCAGATCCGGTTCCAATATCCAAAGTTTGTCGCAGAGAACTGTACTGCCTGCGGCAACTGCTATTCGGTCTGTCCGGACAGTGCCATTCCCGGTCTCGTGAATTCCATCAGCGATGTATTCACGGCGGCGATTCTGCGTATCGAGACCAACGGAAGGCCGACCCAGTACCTGCGTCGCGAGGTGCGCGCCGTGGAGAAGCGGCTACGCGCAATGATCGAGCCCCTGGGCGAGGCGGCCAATGTCGAGATGCTCATCGATCAGGCCGTGCTCGAGCATCTCGCCGAATCGGACCTGGCGGGAGATTCGAGAAATCTGCTGGAAGAGGAATTCTCCCTGCTCAGTGCTGAGCTGGGTGATTTCCAGTTCAGCATCACCAAGCCTTACTGGAGCAACCGCGAGAAAAAACAAAAAGGCAGTGGTGGCCTGTTTTCCATTACCGTCAATCCGTATACCTGCAAGGGCTGCATGGAGTGTATCGAGGTCTGCGACGACAAGGCCTTGCTGGCCGAGAAGCAGACGCCGGCCGCGATCGAACAGATGCGGCGCGACTGGGATCTCTGGCTCGACCTGCCGACCACCGACCCCGAATACATACGTATCGATGACCTAAACGAAAAGGTCGGTGCGCTCGAGACACTCTTGCTGGACAAAAACAACTATCAGTCGCTTTTATCGGGTGATGGTGCCTGCATGGGCTGTGGCGAAAAATCGGTGATCCACCTGTTTACCGGTACGGTCACCGCGCTGATGCAGCCGCGGGTGAAAAAACACCTGGCCGAGATCGATGAGTTGATCAAGCAGCTGGAGACGCATGTCCGGCTCACCCTGGCCAAGGGTATGGATCTGTCCAACCTGGACAAGATCGATTCGGCCGTCGATGCAAGTCACGATTCCGACCTCACGCTTTCGGACCTGTCCGGCAAGCTTGCCGGTGGTGCCGAGCCGGTCGATCAGAAATGGTTGCGTTGGGTCAGCCAGCTGTTGGAGAAGCTGCGCTATCTGAAGTGGAACTACACGGAGGGCAAGACCGGCAATGGCCGTGCCGAGATGGGAATCATCAATGCGACCGGTTGCACCTCGGTGTGGGGTTCCACCTTCCCTTTTAATCCGTACCCTTTCCCCTGGACGAGTCATCTGTTCCAGGATTCGCCGTCTGTGGCCATGGGCATATTTGAAGGTCATATGCGCAAGATGGCCGACGGCTTCAAGGCTGTGCGCCAGGCCAGACTTGAACTCGACGGCAAATACAATGCCGCAGAGCACAACGCCTTCTTCACCTATTTCGACTGGAAGCAGTTCAGCGATGAGGAGTGGCTGTTGTGTCCGCCGGTGGTCAGCGTCGGTGGTGACGGCGCCATGTATGACATCGGTTTCCAGAACCTGTCGCGGCTCATGGCATCCGGTGTGCCGATCAAGGTCCTGGTGCTCGATACCCAGGTGTATTCGAACACCGGTGGTCAGGCCTGTACCTCGGGCTTCGTCGGGCAGGTGGCCGACATGTCGCCGTACGGCAAGGCCTGGAAGGGCAAGACCGAGATCCGCAAAGAGATGGGCCTGATCGGTATGGCGCACCGGACCTCCTTCGTGCTGCAGAGTTCGATGGCCCACATAACCCATCTGCTTGAAGGCTATATTGACGGCCTGAACAGTCGTCGACCCGCGCTGTTCAATATCTACGCCGTCTGTCAGCCTGAGCACGGGGTCGGTGACGATATGTCCGACCACCAGTCGAAGCTGGCCGTGGAGTCACGTGGTTATCCCTTGTTCCGCTATGATCCGGATGACGGCGTGACCTTCGAGGAATGCTGCTCTGTAGAGGGCAACCCGGCGTTAGAGGATGACTGGCCGGAATATACCCTGAAATACAAGAACGAAGACGGCAGTGAAGGCGAGCTGACGGTGCCCCTGACCTTTGCCGATTTTGCTCTGACCGAGGGGCGTTTCCGTAAACACTTCCGCAAGGCGCCACCTGAGACATGGCATGACGGCATGCTGCCCCTGGCCGAGTTCATTGGGCTGGAGGAGGACGATCGCGAAGGCAAGTTCCCGTACATCTGGGCGACAGATGCAAAGAACCGCCTGATACGCGTGCTGGTGGCCGAGGAACTGGTGACCTCGACCGAAGAGCGCCGTGATTTCTGGCATCAGCTCAAGTCGCTGGTCGGCGTGGATTCACTGGTCGATCTTGATCAGGTCCGTGCCGAGGCCAAAGCCGAGATGGCACAGTCGCTGACAGCAGGCCTTCTGGCACTTGCCAATGGTGGTGATGTCTCTGCCCTGGCTTCCATGGGCAGCTCGGCCGGTGCGACCAACGCGATCGCCGGTGCTCCCGCCGCGGCCAATGATCTGCCATGGGAGTACGAGGCTGTATGGGTGGAGACACCAGAGTGCACGGCCTGCGATGAATGTACCGATTTGGCACCCAAGGTGTTCAAGTACAACGATCAGAAGCAGGCGGTCGTGATCGACCCCAAGGGCGCATCGTTCAAAGACATCGTCAAGGCTGCGGAAAAATGCACCGCAGGCTGTCTGCATCCCGGTACCGCATGGGATGCGGCGGAAAAAGATGTCGAGAAACTGATGAAGCGTGCGGAGAAGTATCAGTGAACGCGTTGAGGTTTACGCGACCGCGGCACGGAGGCCTTGGTGCCGACCCGTGTTTCATGCTTCAAAACGTGGCATTGGATGGGGATCGCGCATGAATCTTCTAAGTCTGATCAAAGGCCATGCGACTTTTGCACATGGTGGCGTTCATCCTCAGGAACATAAGGAGGAGACCGCCCACCTGCCGATTCGTCGGTTGCCGTTTGCATCGAAGCTGGTGGTTCCCCTGTCTCAACACAAGGGCGCCCCGGCGAAGCCGATCGTGAAGGTCGGTGAAGAGGTGGTACGCGGGGAGCCGATTGCCCAGGCTGATGGTTACGTCTCAGTTCCCATGCATGCGCCGGCGACCGGACGGGTCTCGGCAATCGGTCTCTGGCCGACCGCTGAGGGTCCGAAAGCGCCGGCAATAATCATCGATGTCTACGATGCAGCCAGCCAACAGATACTCTACGAAGAAGAACTCGACATACTGCATCTGGCACCGGATGAGATTGTCCGGTATGTGAAAGAGGCGGGCCTGGTCGGACTCGGCGGTGCGGCTTTCCCAAGTCATGTCAAGATGTTGCCTCCGACGGGAAAGAGCATCCACACCCTGGTTGTCAATGGTTGTGAGTGCGAGCCTTATCTGACCTGTGATCATCGTGTCATGCTGGAACACACCGAAGCCCTGTTGCGAGGTGTCCGTATTGCCATGCGGGCAACCGGCGCCCACCTTGCGCTGATTGGTGTCGAAGACAACAAGATGGATGCAGTCAGGGCGATCAGGGAAAAGCTCAAGAAGGAAGAGTCGATCAGGGTAAGAGCTGTTGAGGCAAAGTATCCGCAGGGTGCGGAAAAGATGCTGATCGAGAGCCTGCTCGGGGAGCAGATTCCGGAGGGCGGGTTGCCGGTGGATCTGGGCGTGGCGGTCTACAATGTCGGCACTCTGGCACAGATGGGAGAGTTGTTACCCAGAGGGCGGGGGCTGATTGAGCGGGTGGTGACGGTGTCGGGAGCCGGCGTCGAACGGCCCGGCAACTACCTGGTGCCGATCGGTACACCGGTTGGCTTCCTTTTGCACGAGGCTGGCGTGGATGCCGGGGCCAACAGGGTCATCCTCGGTGGTCCCATGATGGGTATGACCGTGGCCTCGCTCGATGTGCCGATCACCAAGGGCGTGTCCGGTGTCGTGGTATCCGCACCCGAGGAGTCCATTCGGGGCGATCGCAAGGTGTTTCCCTGCATCAAGTGTTCCCGTTGTGTCGAGGCCTGCCCGATGCGTCTCAATCCTTCGATGATGGCGCAGTTGGCGAAGATGCGTGAATACCAACGGATGGAGTCGGAATTTCACCTTAATCAGTGTTTCGAGTGTGGCTGCTGTGCCTATGTATGCCCCGCAAACATTCCGTTGACGCAGTACTTCCGGATCGCCAAGGCGATAAACCGCGAACGCCCTGCGCTGGCGAGTTGAGTTAGCCGTGGCCAGACCGATAGAAATCCGCACGGCACCGCATCTCAAGCGCCCCCAGAGTGTGGAACAGATCATGCGCAATGTGGTTTTTGCGCTGCTGCCGGTGGCCGGGTTTTCGGTCTGGCAGTTCGGAATCAGTGCACTGGCCCTGATTGTGACCACCACGATCGTTGCCGTGGCGACTGAGCGGTTTTTTTCGCAGCTTGCCGGACGTGGCAATACGCTCGGTGACTGGAGCGTGGTGATCACGGGGATGCTGCTTGCCTTGACATTGCCACCCGGGTTCCCGCTTTGGATGGCGGCTGTGGCCGCATTCGTCGGGGTGGCGCTCGGCAAGGCCTTGTTCGGCGGGCTCGGATTCAATGTGATGAACCCGGCGCTGGTCGGCAGGGCGTTCGTCCAGGCTGCCTTCCCGGTTGCTATCACCACCTGGACGCCGGCTTTCGCACCCGGAAGGTTCACTGAATTCATCCCATCGACCCTGGCCGTGCCGTTCATGAAACCGGAATCGGTCACGCCCTGGATCAATAGCCTGAATATTGATGGGTTCACGGGTGCCACGCCTCTGGCTATGCAGAAGTTTCAGCAGATCACGGCCGGCACCAACGATCTGTTGTTCGGCAATGTAATCGGATCGACCGGTGAGGCATCGGCGATACTGATCCTGCTGGGTGGCCTCTATCTGGCGTTCCGCCGGATGCTCGACTGGCGAATCCCCGTTGGTGTATTCGCGGGTGCTGCGCTGGTCGCCACACCTTTGTGGCTGATGAATGGCGAGCAGTATCCTTCGCCGCTTTTCGTTGCCTTGTCCGGAGGGTTGATGCTCGGGGCCTGGTTCATGGCGAGCGACATGATCGCCTCGCCAGTCACGCCATGGGGCGCCTTTCTGTATGGTGCGTTGATAGGTGTGCTGACAGTGGTGATACGTCTGTTCGGTGGTTTGCCCGAGGGTGTCATGTACGCGATCCTGCTGGCCAATGCCGCGTCACCGCTGATCGCCTCCTGGACCCAGCCTCGGGTCTATGGTGAGACCAAGCGTCAGGAGGGGAAGGCGTGAGCGAGTCACAGGTCGCGTCGGCTGCACCCCAGACACCCGGTTTCCGGATGATCCGTACGCTGGGTGCGATTGCGATGCTCTCGGGGCTGCTGGTGGTACTGGTATTTCAATACACCAAGCCGATCATCGCCGAGAATCAGCGCATCGCGATCGAAAAGGCGGTTTTCAAGGTGGTGCCCGGTGCATCCAGACGCGTAGATATCATGCTTGGCGAGTCCGGGGTGACGGTCCCTGGCGAGAATGGCGGTACGGGTGAAAAGGTCTATGCCGCTTTTGATGAAGAGGGCGGTCTGAAAGGCGTGGCACTGGCGTCGGGTGCGCAGGGTTACCAGGATGTCGTCAAGCTGCTCTACGGCTACGATCCCGAATGCAGCTGTATCCGCGGGATCAAGATCCTGAAGATGACAGAGACCCCGGGCCTGGGGGACAAGATCGCCTTCGACCCCGCATTCCTCATGAATTTCGAGGCTCTGGATGCCAGTCTCAATGAGACAGGTGACGCCCTGGCCCACCCGATTGTGGCTGTGAAGGCAGGCAAGAAGCAGAGCGCCTGGGAGGTCGACGCGATCTCGGGTGCGACCATCTCGTCGGTCGCAGTCGCCAAGGCCCTGGATCGCAGCATGCAGCGTATGGCGCCACTGATCCAGCGTTACAAACAGGAGCTGTCGGGGATGGGGCAATGAGACGTTACGAACCTTCGGTCGTCCGCCGTGTGTGGAATGATTGGTGCTTTGTTTCGGGGGAAATCACCTGATGGCCACGCTCCCCAATATGCAGGAAAAACTCAGCCTCGATACCTTTGTCCGGGGCCTGTGGGAAGAGAATCCGGTGTTCGTGATGCTGCTGGGCATGTGTCCGGTACTGGCCGTGACCAATTCGACCATGAACGCTATTGCGATGGGGCTGGCAACCACCTTTGTTCTGGTGGCGTCCAGCACATTGATCTCGCTGCTGCGCAACTGGATCCCCAGGCAGGTGCGTATTGCCAGTTATATCGTGATCATCGCGACCTTTGTCACGGTCGTCGACTATGCGATCCAGGCGATCAGCCTGGACCTCTACAATGCGCTCGGTGCCTTTATCCAGCTGATCGTGGCCAACTGCGTCATCCTGGGGCGTGCCGAGGCCTATGCCTCCAAGCAGCGCCTGCACACAACCCTGATCAACAGCCTTGGTATGGGTGCCGGCTTTACCGTGGCACTACTGTCCCTGGGCACGGTACGTGAGGTGCTGGGCAGCGGGACCCTCCTTGGGATTCAGATCATGCCGGAGAACTTCGAACCCTGGGTCGTGATGATACTTCCACCGGGAGGTTTCTTTGTCCTGGGTGCCTGGCTGCTGCTATTTGCCTGGCTGAAACAACGCCGGGAGCGGCGCCTGCTCGAGCAGGAGGGGGCTTCCCATGCAGGGTGAATCGCTGGGGTTCATCTTTCTCAATGCTGCCGTGGTCAACAACTTCGTGCTCGCACTGTTTCTGGGCATCTGTCCTTTCCTGGGTGTCTCGGCAAAGAAAGACACGGCCTGGAACATGGGATTGGCCACCATGTTCGTGATGCTGGTGAGTTCGATGGCGGCCTACGGCATCAACTGGGTGTTGGGTGAGCTCGATCTGATGTTCCTGCGCCTGATCTGTTACATAGCGGTCATTGCATCCGCGGTGCAACTGGTGGAAATGTTCGTCAAGAAATTCAGTCCGTCGCTGTTTCGCAGCCTCGGTATATTTCTACCGCTGATCACCACCAATTGCGCAATCCTGGGGCTGGCACTTTTCCAGACTGCCAAGGAATACGAGTTCATCCAGAGCGTGGTGTATGCCCTGGGTGCCGGTGCCGGCTTCACCCTGGCCCTGATGCTGATGGCCGGTCTGCGAGAGAAGCTTGAACTGGCCGAGGTGCCGAGTGTCAGCCAGGGTGCCGCCATGAGTCTGATGCTGGCCGGCCTGCTGTCCCTGGCGTTCATGGGGTTTGCCGGACTTGGTGGCTCGCATGGCTGAGTTTTTTCTGACCAGCTTGGTGATTTTTGCCGTCATGGTCGGCTGGTTGTATGTGCAGGATCTCTATCATCGCTTTGCGCAGGGTCACCCGGAACTCGGGCCTTTCCGTAGCGAGGGCGGTTGTGATGGCTCCTGTTCTTGCCAGCAGGGTAGTTGTTCGACATCGGTACCCATTCAGCAGGACCCCGTGATTTCGGTTGACCTGATGACGCCCGCGGGCGATCCAACCCGTCTCAGGAGAGATAGACAATGAACGAATCCACCCAGGAGCTTGGCCCCGTCAGCGAGGCCGTAGTCGTCGAGAGTGTGCGCATTACGCCACCGGACCGCGATGAGGTTCGCCGGATCAGGTTACGCATCGATGATCCTGCATTCCGTTACTCGGTTGGGCAGAGTATTGGCGTGGTGGTACCGGGGCCACACCCCATGGGTAACCAGTTCCACATGCGGCGATACTCCATTGCCGGTGGTCAGCTCGATCGCGAAAACGACGAAGTCGAACTGGAACTGCTTGTACGTCGTTGTTTTTATATCGATGAGATCAGTGGGGAGAGCTATCCAGGTATCGCCTCGCACTACCTGTGTGACGCCGAAGCGGGGCGCCGCATCACTATCACGGGGCCCTACCGCAGCCCGTTCAGGATTCCTGCCGATGTCCATTCGAACCTGCTGATGATCGGTACCGGCACCGGGGTGGCACCGTTCCGCAGTTTTGTCCAGGAAATCTACCGCGAAAAGGGCGGATGGAAAGGGCAGGTTCGGCTCTTCTACGGGGCGCGTAACGGAATGGACCTGCTTTACGGAAACGATGTGGACGGGGATCTGACGAATTACTACGACGAGGCCTCCTTCAAGGCCTTCGGGGCCGTGATCAGCCGGCCGCTGGCCACTGATTCGGATACCCTGAAGGCGGCTTTGGAAGACCATGCGGCCGAGGCCTGGGAACTGATGCAGGATCCAGCGACCTTCGTCTACCTTGGTGGGCTGGGAAAGGTCACGGACACTTTCGACCGGATCATGGAAAAAGTGGCCGGGGGCACCGGGAAATGGTCGGAGGCCAAGGAACTCCTGCGTCAACAGGGGCGCTGGTCGGAACTCGTCTACAACTGAGCCACCACCTGGCACGCCGTGAATTATCTGGCTCATCTTTACCTGTCAGATGGTGATCCAGAATCACTCGTCGGCAGTTTGATGGGCGATTTCGTGAAAGGCCGCGTCGACCCTGGTCTTTCACCGGCTATACGTTGGGGCATCCTGGTCCATCGCCGGGTCGATTCGTTTACCGATGCACATCCTGTATTCAGACTTAGTAAAAGTCGGGTCCGGCCCGAGTTCAGGCGTTATGCGGGTATACTCGTCGACCTTTTCTACGATCATTTTCTGGCCCGGGACTGGTCCCGGTATTCAACAGTACCCTTGGAGGATTTCGCCGCGACGGTCTATGGATTGATGGAGGAACGTCAACACGTCTTTCCCGCGTCCATGCAGCGCAGCATGTCTTACATGGTTGCCAACAAACTATTGCAGTCCTATGAAGAGCTGAAAGGCGTAGAACGTGCGCTTCAGGGTATAGAAGGCCGGCTGAAGCGACCGAGCCGCTTGCGCGAGGCGATTTCGGACCTGCAAGACAACCACGCAGCCTTGGCAGACGATTTCTCCACTTTCTTCCCCGATCTGATCCGTTTCGTCCGGGAACTCGGTGAATCCAAGTCCACTGCTGACAAAGGGCATACGGGACGATAGGCGCATCACTACCGGTGGGAGAGGTGATACTTTGTTCGTTGTGAAAAGGCGCGGCACCCTGCACGGTAAATTGGATGCGGCGTTTTACGAGGGTGCTGTGACCAGCACGCGCAGCGACGGTGTATCCCACGATCTGGACCGGTCGGCGACACTCCCGGAAACTACCGTGATTCAACGGGGCGGCAGGCCTACCGTAACGCCGGGCTCGGCGACCAGGGGCTGATCTTCCGTTTCGAGGATGAGAGCATCTATATCTACTGGAACACCTCGGCCCTGAAAACTCCGGCC
>Ga0316189_10005140_pt1 | contig 12545 bp, 14 predicted proteins | sample LowCovwburrow_MG_FD_204930 | JGI IMG/M metagenome (GOLD analysis project Ga0316189, IMG submission 204930) | Coastal sediment microbial communities from Maine, United States - Lowes Cove worm burrow | ecosystem: Environmental > Aquatic > Marine > Coastal > Sediment | place: USA: Maine... | reverse complement strand
GACATATGTTATTTCTTTGTTGGGCTATCGCGTTAGGCGCGGATTATAGCTCAAACCCTCGATCTTAGACGTGAAAATGCTAATGTTTGGCCAATCATGTTAGGTCACATTATGGGGTTTTAGCCATAGTCTGCGGCAAAGAATGTTGGCATAATCCCGCCGATGAAATTTCAACTGCACAATACCGACGGGCAAGCGCGTAGAACCACTCTCTCATTCCCTAGAGGAGAGATTCAAACGCCAATATTTATGCCGGTTGGTACTTCGGCCACGGTTAAGGCGGTAACGCCAGCTGAGTTGCACGAAGTGGGCGCGCAAATTGTGTTGGGAAATACTTTTCACTTGATGTTGCGGCCAGGCACAGAGGTCATTCAGGCGCATGGTGATCTACATGATTTCATGCAATGGCAGAAGCCGATCTTAACCGACTCTGGGGGGTTTCAAGTTTGGTCGCTGGCCGAGCTAAGAAAAATTTCGGAACAGGGCGTCACCTTTAGATCGCCGATCGATGGCAGTAAAAAGTTTCTGGGGCCCGAAGAAGCCATCGACATTCAGCGAAAGCTGGGTTCCGATATTGTCATGATTTTTGATGAATGCACGCCATACCCAGCGACTGAACAAGAAGTTCGTGACTCGATGCAGCTTTCCTTGCGCTGGGCAGATCGGAGTAAGATTGCACATGCAGACAGCAAGTCTGCCTTGTTCGGTATTATTCAAGGTGGCATGTACGAACACTTGCGTGACGAGTCTCTGGCCGGCTTACAGAACATCGGCTTCGACGGTTATGCCATTGGTGGGTTGTCGGTAGGCGAACCGGCTGAGGAAATGTATCGAGTGCTAAAGCATTTGACTCCCAAAATGCCCGCAGATGCCCCGCGTTATCTGATGGGCGTTGGCACGCCCGAAAACCTGGTGACAGCGGTGCATTATGGAATAGACATGTTTGATTGCGTGTTGCCAACTAGGAATGCGCGCAATGGTTGGCTATATACGCATGATGGCGTGGTTAAGATTCGCAATGCCAAGTATGAGATGGACACCAATCCGATTGATTCACGTTGTTTATGCAGTACTTGTAAACAGTTTTCTCGTTCCTATATTAAACACTTACTTAAAACCAACGAGATATTAGGAGCAAGGCTGGCAACGGTGCATAACTTGCATTTTTTCTTGAAATTGATGGAAAACATGCGCAATGCCATTGAAGCTAATAAATTCGCTGAATTTCGTGGAAATTTCTTCGAACAGCGGAGTCAAAAAGACCCCACTATGGCATAATCTGCCGCCTATCTAATCTGAACAATCCAAGCAATTTGAGGACATTATGAGTTTCTTTATTTCTGACGCCATGGCGCAAAGCGCAGGCTCCCAAGCGAGCTTAATGAGTTTTCTGCCAATGATCGCATTATTTGTGATTTTCTATTTCTTGTTAATACGTCCGCAGCAAAAAAGGACAAAAGAGCATCGCGAGATGGTCACCGGCCTAGCCAAGGGTGATGAGGTCGTTACCATGGGTGGAATGCTCGGAAAAATTACCGCGGTTGATGATAATTTCATCACGCTAAATATAGCCAAAGACACTGACGTTAGAGTACAAAAAGCGTCGGTTCAAGCCATGATGCCTAAAGGCACTGTTAAATAGTTGTTGAAGAAAGTTAAACGGCAACTAACTAGATCATAAATTTTCTCGATCGATCTTTTTAGGCTTGATTTGGCTACTGAATAAATCTTAGATACAAAGCGATGAATAAAAACCCTACTTGGAAGTATTTAGTGCTGTTGCTACTGGTTAGCTTTGGCGTAATTTATGCAACCCCGAACCTATACCTGGCTGAGCCAGGCATTCAGGTTATCGGGGTGCGCAATGCTGAGGTTAATGAACAGGTGCTAGGGCGTGTTAGTCGTGCGCTTGAGCAAAACAGTATTGATGCCAAATCAATTGGTCTGAGTAATGGTGCAATCAAAGCCCGACTCAATTCTGATCTGGAGCAGTCTAAAGCTCGGGATGTGTTGAAAGAGGCTTTGGGCAGTGACTATGGTGTTGCACTGGCTGATATGCCAACAACCCCGCAGTGGTTAGCCAGCATGGGGGCAGCGCCTATGTATCTGGGCTTGGATTTACGTGGTGGAGTGCATTTTCTGTTGCAGGTTGATATGCAGGCGGCTGAGCTACGATCTCAGGAAAATTACGAAGACGATCTTAAGAAATTATTTCAAGAAAACAAGCAACGTTATATTAGCGTTCAGCGTGAGAATTCAGGCAGCATCCGAGCCAAATTTAAAAGTGCAGAAATTCGTGATGCGGCACTTATAAACGTGGAGCTAACTTATCCAGAATTAGAGACCACAAGCTCTGATCAAGGAGATCGATTCTTTATCCTTAGTAATTTATCAGATGCGGCCGTGTCTGATTTACGCAAGGCCGCGATTAAAAAGAACATGATTGCTTTGCGTAACCGAATCGACCAGCTAGGTGTATCGGAGCCCATTATCCAGCAACAAGGCACAGACCGCATAGTAGTGCAGCTGCCTGGTGTTCAAGACCCTGCCGAAGCCAAGACAATACTCGGCAAAACGGCAACACTAGAAGTACGTTTGGTGGACGAATCCAATGATTTGTCTTCTTCTATTAATGGTCGCGTGCCAGTGGGATCAAAGCGTTATTTCTTTCGCAATGGCTCTCCGATTCTGTTAAAGAAACGCTTGATACTTTCTGGTGAGAATATTGTTGATGCAAGTTCAGGTTTTGACTCTCAAAGTGGCGGACCTACAGTAAATATTAGTTTGGATGCCAAGGGCGGAAGCGTTTGGAGTAAGGTTACAGGTCAGAATATTAATAAGCGGATGGCCGTAGTCTATGTTGAAAACTCGACCGAGACGAAATTAGATTCTCAAGGCAACGAAAAGTTGGTTAGAAGCAGAATTGAAGAGGTTATTACCGCTCCGAACATTTTGCAGCAATTAGGTAAGCGATTCCAAATAACCGGTTTAGACAGCCCCAAGGAAGCTCAGGATCTAGCATTATTGTTGAGAGCGGGGTCTTTAGCCGCGCCTGTTTACATTGTGGAAGAGCGGACTATTGGCCCTAGCTTGGGGGCTGAAAATATTGAAAAAGGCTTCAAATCAGTGCTCTATGGGTTTCTCGCAGTATTGGCTTTCATGATTGTTTTTTATCGCATCTTCGGTGCGGTAGCCAGTTTTGCCCTGATCTTAAATTTGGTAGTTATTGTGGGTGTTCTGTCACTATTGCAGGCCACACTCACATTACCCGGTGTGGCTGGAATGGTGCTAACGGTGGGTATGGCAGTAGACGCTAATGTGCTCATATTTGAACGTATACGAGAAGAGTTACGAGCTGGGAACGCCCCGCAAATGGCCATACATCGTGGTTACGATAACGCCTTCTCAACAATTATCGATGCCAATCTAACCACCTTGATTGCCGCCTTAGTACTGTTTAACTTTGGTACTGGACCTATTCAAGGTTTCGCGATAACGCTGAGCATAGGCATCGTTACGTCTATGATTACCGCAATATTTGTATCGCGTATCCTGGTAAATCTGATTTTTGGCAACCGACGTTTGCAAGGCCTTTCTATATAGAGCATAGCTAATGCTATACATAATATAAGCCGAATAGCTAAAAATATAATCAAACAACCCGATTACTGATCGCATCAAAAATTATGCAATTATTTAAACAACAAACCAGCATTGACTTCATTGGCAGCCGTAAGATCGCGCTGGTCTTTTCGGTATTATTATTGTCGGCCGGTATCTACTCTCTTAGCACCCAAGGATTAAATTATGGTATCGACTTTACTGGTGGTACTAAAGTGGAACTCGCTTACCAAGACGATGCCGATATAAGCAGTATCCGTAACACTATGGAAGCAAATGGTTATGCTGATGCTGTGGTGCAGTTATTTGGGTCCAGCAAAGAGGTTTTAATTAGAGTACCTTTGTCCAACGACAATAGTAGCGCGGAAGTCAGTACCCGAATAGTGGAGCTGTTACGCGCTTCTGGCGGGGGCGATTTCGACACCAGAGCGGTCGAATTTGTAGGCCCGCAGTTTGGACAAGAGCTGTTTGAAAAAGGTATTTTGGCCTTAGTCTACGCGCTAATTGGCGTAATGATCTATGTGGCGTTTCGTTTTGAGTGGAAGTTCTCACTGGGCTCAGTTGCAGCACTTATTCATGACGTAATAATCACTATAGGATTATTTTCTCTAGTCAGTTTAGAGTTTACTCTGCCAGTTTTAGCAGCCTTGTTGGCAGTGATTGGTTATTCGCTAAACGATACTATTGTTGTGTTCGACCGAATTCGTGAGAATTTTAGGAAACTACGTGATGCTGATACCAAGGAGACCATGAATGTGTCTATCAATCAGACATTACCGCGCACAATTTTGACCTCGTTCACCACTTTATTGGTATTGATAGCCTTGTATTTTTATGGCGGCGAAGCGCTTAATGGCTTTGCGGCAACCTTGATTATAGGCGTCGTGATTGGTACTTATTCCTCAATCTTTGTTGCTAGCCCGACCGTGCTTGCTCTAGGTGCAAAGGCCGAAGACTTGATGGTTGAAGAGATCGAGAAGGAGGGCGCAGAACACCCGGATATGCATTTGCCATAGCCCGCTTTGCCTTAACACCAGTTTTGCCTTAACACCAGTTTTGGCCCAAAAACAGCTAAAGTCTAATAGTAGGCCAATGCACCGCACAATTTAAAATTTTTGAGAGAACCCCACCATGTTTAACAAGAGCGATTCTATTGCGCATACTGACCCTGAACTCTGGCAAGCAATTGTCGATGAGAACCAGCGACAAGAAGAACACATTGAACTGATTGCATCAGAAAATTACGCCAGCCCAGCGGTTATGCAAGCGCAAGGTACCAAGCTTACTAATAAGTATGCCGAAGGCTATCCGGGCAAGCGTTATTATGGTGGTTGTGCCTATGTAGATGTCGCAGAGGATTTGGCCATTGCCAGGCTCAAAGAGTTGTTTGGTGCTGATTATGCCAATGTACAGCCGCATTCAGGCTCGCAGGCAAACGCAGCGGTTTTTCAAGCGGTACTCAACCCTGGCGATACCGTTCTAGGCATGAGCCTAGATCATGGTGGCCACCTGACCCATGGTGCGAAGATAAATTTTTCCGGCCGACTATATAATTCCGTACAGTACGGATTACTCGAGGAAACAGGTCAGATAGATTATGACCAAGTTGAATCACTGGCTCTAGAACACAAACCTAAGATGATTATTGCCGGATTCAGCGCCTATTCAAGAGTGGTTGATTGGCAACGTTTTAGAGATATTTCAGACAAAGTTGGCGCTGTCATGATGTGTGATATAGCGCATGTAGCTGGCTTAATTGCGGCAGGCATTTATCCCAGCCCAGTGCAGATAGCCGATGTTTGCACCAGTACCACGCACAAGACATTACGTGGCCCGCGTGGTGGTCTGATTCTGGCGAAGTCTAACCCAACGTTAGAAAAAGCACTCAACTCTAGAGTATTTCCGGGTTCGCAGGGCGGCCCCTTAATGCATGTGATCGCAGCTAAAGCGGTTGCGTTCAAAGAAGCCTTGAGCCCAGAATTCAAAGAGTATCAACAGCGCGTGTTAGACAACTCACGAGCATTGGCGGCTGGCTTGAAGGATAGAGGTTATGACGCAGTTTCTGGTGGAACTGATAACCACCTTAGCCTCATCAGTCTGGTTTCTAAAGGCTTGACCGGCAAAGCAGCGGAAGCCGCTTTAGGGGCGGCTAACATAACAGTAAATAAAAATAGTGTGCCGCAAGACCCACAGAGCCCATTTGTTACCAGTGGCATTCGCATCGGCACCCCAGCTATAACTACTCGAGGTTTCGGCGTTGCTGAAATGAGCCAGTTGGCAAGCTGGATGGCAGATGTGATGGATAGCCTGGCAAACAACGGAGGTAGTGCGGCTGCCGATGATGTGCTTAGCAAGGTTAAACAGGAAGTTCTGGAATTATGCGCGCGATTCCCAGTTTACGATTATTCCGATTAAAATTGGGATAGACTGAGAACGCTATGCGTTGCCCCTTTTGCCAAAATGAAGATACTCGTGTCGTTGATTCTCGCTTAACCGAGGATCGCGATGCAGTGCGTCGTCGTCGCGGCTGTGAAGCTTGCGGCGAGCGTTTTAGTACGCTCGAAGAAGCTAATCTAAAGTTACCCTTTGTGATTAAATCGAATGGTGATCGTGAGCATTACGATGAAGCGAAGTTGGCAAGGGGTTTGGAGCGATCCTTAGAGAAACGACCGGTGGAATCTGATCAGATAGATCTAATATTACATCGCATTAAGCGCAACTTGCTAACGTGTGGCGAACGCGAAATAAATGCTCGTGATATAGGTGAGCTGGTCATGAATGAATTACGCGATGTTGACCAAGTGGCTTATGTACGGTTTGCTTCGGTTTATCGTTCGTTTCAAGATGTGGATGCCTTCAGCGATGAAATAAAACGTCTGCAGCAAGAAACCCTGCGTGGACGCAGAGCGACCAAAGCCAAAGATTTGGGTAAACTGGAATCATAGGCCGTGAACTCGCAGCACAAAATTAATACAGCACTAGGAATAAGCAAGTGAGTTCCCAATCGGAGTCAGATTTAGATGACCAGGCGCTAATGCAGCGGGTCTTGGATTTGGCCAGTAATGGCCGATATACCAGTGATCCAAACCCAATGGTGGGTTGCGTCTTGATTAAAAACGGCAAAATAGTGGGAGAAGGCTACCACCATAGCGCGGGTGATCTGCACGCTGAACGCGAAGCACTAAAACAAGCGGGTGGGGCTGCCAGAGGTGCAACCGCCTACGTTAATCTTGAACCTTGTTGCCACCAGGGTCGTACACCACCGTGTACCGACGGCCTGATTGATGCAGGTATTTCAAAAGTAGTGGCGGCCATGCTCGATCCTAATCCTTTGGTAGAAGGTGGTGGTTTCGAGTTGTTAAAAATGGCCGGCATAGAAGTTGAATCAGGTTTGATGGAAGAACAGGCGGCGTGGCTGAATCGTGGCTTTATTAAACGCATGAAAAGTCAGAAACCTTGGGTGGTATTAAAATCCGCCGCTACCTTGGATGGCAGAACTGCTGCCTATGATGGCCAGAGTAAGTGGATTACTAGTGAGCAAGCGCGGCATCAGGTACAACAGCTAAGAGCCAGTAGTTCGGCTATTGTAACCGGTATCGACACCGTGCTGGCGGATGACCCTGAAATGACGGTACGCCTAATAGATACTGAACGGCAACCATTGAGAGTGGTGTTAGACAGTAATCTGCGAATTCCTTTAGACGCTAAAATAATTGGCAATGACCAGCTGTCAGTGGTGTTTACCCTGTCGACGGATGTTAATAAAATTGCCGCACTTACTGAATTAGGCGTTGAAGTGATACAGTACGAGAGTAGTGCCGCTTCGCGTTTGAACCTTACTGAGGTCTTGCATGAGTTGGCAAAGTGGCAATGCAATCAAGTAATGATTGAGGCTGGCCAAACCCTCAGTGGCGCATTTTTGGAAGCCGGCTTAGTGGACGAACTTTGTTTGTTCTATGCTGGAAGTATATTGGGTGATAAAGGGAGTAGCATGTTTCAATTTAATGCTCCAATAGCATTCTCAGACAGAGTAGAATACCGCATTCGTGAAGTAGAGAAGGTTGGCCCGGACGTAGTGTTATACGCGGTCAGAGAAAATTTCTCGCCATCAAAACTAGATTAAAATGTTTACCGGAATAATTGAGACTATTGGCGCAGTGCGTAGCGCCCAACGAAAAGGCGGCGATTTGCGTTTGCGTATTGCAGCGCCTGAATTGATTGGACGCAACATTGCGCTGGGCGACAGTATTGCATGCAATGGCGTGTGTTTGACTGTGGTAGAAATAGCCGAAGATGTGTTTGACTTTGATGTTTCGATTGAATCCATTAACCATTCTCTAATCGGCCAGTGGCAAGCAGGAACCAAAATTAATTTGGAGATGGCATTATTGCCAACTACCCGTCTTGGCGGCCATTTGGTTTCGGGTCATGTGGATGGAATTGCACAGCTAAAGGAGTTAAAGGAGGATGCGCGTTCATGGCGCATGCTTTTCGAACTGCCTAAGGAGCTAAGCAAATATGTAGCCCGAAAAGGTTCAATTACCATCAATGGCACAAGTCTTACTGTAAATTCAGTAGATCATAATTTGTTTGATATAAATGTGATCCCACATACCCTTGAAGTAACCACTCTAGGTGATCTAACGGAAGGTGATAAGGTGCACATAGAGGTTGATCTTATCGCGCGTTATTTGGAGCGGCTATTGGTGGGAGAGCAACAATCTGAATCAAATATTTCACAGTCTTTTTTGGCTGAGCACGGCTTTACATAGTTCTGTTATGGACTCTTACAATCATGCTCATATTCTAGCCTTGACGACAGCAAAAACACTTTTTAGTTTCACTCTTTCAAACAGTAATTAATACCATGCCTATTACACCTCTATTTGCTGCTATTTTTGCCATAATCTATGTTGTTCTCTCATTTGGAGTGATCAAGCATAGATTTGCGAAACAGGTTTCTCTTGGCGATGGTCAGGATAAGCAGTTGCAAACGGCAATACGGGCTCATGGCAACTTTGCTGAATACGTTCCGTTTGCACTATTGCTAATGTGGTTTCTTGAGATAGTTGCCTATGAGTTTACCCTGGTACTGATTCTGGGGACTGCATTACTGGTGGCACGTTTAGCACATGTGGTTGGGCTGCGTGACCCTAAAAAATACATCGTATTACGTCAGCTTGGCACGATGGCCACTTTTGCTGTTCTGTTGTTTAGCGCTGGCAGACTGATTTGGCAATATTTTCCAGTCTAATACTAGACGCCCTAGTACTGTTTAATACTAATACTAATACTCCCAACTCCAATACTAAGATTTTGCCACAATTGGCGAACAAAATACTATGTCTCTAAGTACCATTGAAGAAATACTCGAAGATTATCGTAATGGAAAGATGGTTATTATTACCGATGACGAAGATCGAGAGAATGAAGGCGATTTAATGATGGCGGCAGACTGCGTGACAGCCGAGGATATTAACTTCATGGCACGCTATGGTCGAGGGCTAATATGTCTCACGCTCACCGAAGAGCGTTGTGAACAAATAGGCTTGCCATTGATGGTCGGTGATCATAATGGTGCTCGATTTTCGACCAACTTTACTATGTCTATTGAGGCCGCAGAAGGGGTTACTACTGGAATCTCCGCTGCAGACCGAGCGCAAACCGTGCGCGCTGCGGTAGCAGCTGCGGCAAAACCAGCCGATATTGTTATGCCTGGTCATATCTTTCCTATCATGGCGCAACCTGGCGGGGTGTTGAGTCGAGCAGGTCATACTGAGGCTGGTGTGGACTTCTCGCGCTTGGCTGAGCGTGATCCCTCTAGTGTGATCTGTGAAATTCTGAACGAAGATGGAACCATGGCGAGGATGCCGGATTTAGAGAAGTTTGCTGCTGAGCATGAGCTTAAAATATGCTCGATTGCTGAGCTCATCAGATACCGGCTTGAGAAAGAACCGACTATTGTGATGGTTAAGGATTCGGAATTAGAAACTGAGAAAGGAAGACTAAGGACGGTGGTTTTTCAAGACACCGAGCGGGATGAAACTCATGTAGCCTTCGTCTGCGGCGAAATCAAAACTGATACTCCAGTGCCTGTGCGCATACATGTTGAATCAGACTTTTTGAACGTGTTGAAGGGCTTAAATAATAAGTCGTCTATACCGTTACAGGATGCAATGGACTATATAATGGAAGCCGGTACTGGTATTGTTGTGGTGTTGCGATATGTACAAAGTATTGAAGAAGTTGGTTTTGATATTGAGCAATTTATTGCAAAGAAACGACCAAGTGATCACGGTCATTTGCGTTTATTAGGTGCGGGTAGTCAAATTTTGACTAGTCTTGGCGCTGGCAAAATTCAAGTGTTGGGTAGAAAGTGGAAGACCCACGGATTATCAGGTTTTGATTTGGAAATCGTCGAATTTTTGGACTGTCCCAGATAAATACAGAATAAATACAAGATAAGTAAATATTATGATTAGGTTGTAAATAATGAGTTATACAATTATAGAAGGCGAACTACAGGGCGCCAATCAAAAGCTCGCCATCGTGGTAGGCCGGTTTAATAGTTTCATTGGTGATGCACTTCTTTCGGGTGCTATAAATACCCTAAAGCGTTCCAGTGTGAAGGAGCAGAATATTACCGTTGCCTATGTGCCGGGCGCTTTTGAAATTCCATTGCTGGTTAAGAAACTGGCTGCCAGTGGCAATTATGATGGTGTTATTGCATTGGGCGCAGTTATTCGAGGCTCAACCCCGCATTTTGACTATGTGGCTGGGGAATGTGCCAAGGGCTTAAACTCTGTACAGCTTGAAACCGGCGTGCCGGTAGGTTTTGGAGTGCTGACGGTTGATAGTATTGAACAGGCCATTGAACGAGCAGGCACTAAAGCTGGAAATAAAGGCGCAGAAGCCGCCATGACTGTGCTCGAGATGGTGAACGTCTTGAACAAGGTTTGACGTGTATGTTTTCTCAAGCTAAGGCCGTGGTGATTTACTTTGTCTAGTCGACACAACGCGCGCAGAGCAGCAGTGCAAGCTCTATATCAGTGGGATTTAACATCACAGGCTGCAGATCAAATCGAGAAACAGTTTAGCCAGATTCACGATATGCAAAATATCGATAAGAAGTATCTTCGCGAGATCTTGCGTGAAGTACCTAGATTACAAAGTGAACTTGAGCAAACCATCACGCTATACATTGATCGTGATTTTGCCAAGTTAGACCCAGTTGAACGAGCGATTCTTCGAATCGGTTGTTATGAGCTTAGCCATCGGCCCGATGTTCCAAAGAAGGTCGTTATGAACGAAATGATCGAGTTGGCGAAGGTGTTTGGATCCGACCATAGCTATAAGTTCATTAATGGAGTGATGGATAAAATGAGTTCGGCCTTGCGTCGAGTACCAAAAAGTTAAACTCAATAAGCTTGAAAATCGAAGATTGACTGAATTTTCACTAATTAATCGATTTTGTCGTGATATCGGAGCTTCGCATCCGCAGACAAGTCTTTCGGTTGGAGATGACGCTGCATTAGTGCAGATACCAGCGACTAAGGAGTTGGCTATAAGTGTTGATACCATGGTCGAAAGCGTGCACTTTCTGCCTCACATAGACCCTGCGACGCTCGCGAAGAAGTTGCTGGCGGTGAATTTGAGTGATATGGCGGCCATGGGCGCTGAAGCCAAGTGGGCCACACTGGCACTGACCTTGCCTTCTGTAGATGAGGCGTGGCTGGCTAATTTTTCTAATGCCTTGGATGACATGGCTAAGAGCTACGGAGTACAACTCATTGGTGGTGATACCACTCAGGGGCCATTAACTTTATCTCTACAAATCATGGGCTTAGTTGATAAAGGCAGGGCGCTACGGCGAGGTGGTTGTGCGCTTGGTGATGATGTCTACGTGAGTGGGTGTGTGGGCGACGCTGCTTTGGCGCTTGCCAGTATCTTAGGCCAAGAATCATTGGCCGATGGTGAATTCGAACAGATCGAAAGTGCATTCCACTGTCCAATACCACAGTGTACACTTGGGCGAAGCTTGATTGGCCTAGCAGCCTCTTGCATCGATCTGTCAGATGGCCTGCTTGGTGACCTGCAACACATTGCCAGCACCAGTGATGTTTCAATCAGCATCAATCTGGAGAACTTGCCCTTGTCTGACACCTATAGGCGTTATCTGAAAGCGGGGGGCAAACTGGACTATGCTATTTGTGGTGGCGAGGATTATCAATTAGCATTCACCGCTAATCAAAATAATCGGCAACAAATTGAACAACTTACCTCTCAGCTAGGTATACAAGTCACTCGAATTGGCGTGGCTCAGCAGCGCGGCGAAATAGGGGTAATCACTAAGATGAATGGGAAACCTTATCCAGTGAAAGCCACTGGCTACCAGCATTTTAACTAGGAACAACTAGATGGCTGATAATAGTAAATTTCGAGTAAGCAACCCTATCCACTTTTTGGCGCTTGGCTTTGGCAGTGGCTTGCTTAAACCTGCACCAGGGACTTGGGGTACATTGTCTGCACTACCGATTTATGCCCTGCTTGCAGTGACCTTGTCTGTTTCCTTGCAAAGCTATTTGCTGATCGTTGTCATCGGATTTGTACTGGGAGTGTTTCTCTGCGGGAAAACTGCCAGAGATGTCGGGGAACATGATCATTCGGCTATCGTTTGGGATGAAATCGTTGGTTTTCTAATTACCATGATCGCCATTGAAGTAAGTCTCGCCAATGTTGTAATCGGTTTTGTCTTGTTCAGATTTTTTGACATCGTTAAACCTTGGCCGATTCGTGTAATAGATAAACGAGTTCACGGAGGCTTTGGGATTATGATCGACGATGTGGTTGCCGGTATGTTTGCACTTATAATTTTGCACCTTGTCCAGCCTCTTCTGGGCTTTAGTTAGATCGTATTATTTGAG
>Ga0316189_10005139_pt1 | contig 12546 bp, 10 predicted proteins | sample LowCovwburrow_MG_FD_204930 | JGI IMG/M metagenome (GOLD analysis project Ga0316189, IMG submission 204930) | Coastal sediment microbial communities from Maine, United States - Lowes Cove worm burrow | ecosystem: Environmental > Aquatic > Marine > Coastal > Sediment | place: USA: Maine... | reverse complement strand
TTTGATGAGCAGGGTGTGGAAACGGAGTGATGGTTAGGCTATTGAGGCACCGCCAGACGAAAGGGGCGGCAACAGATAGGCAGAACCTTAGACCACCGCGCCACATCTCGACTCTACCGACAGCCGCCGATTAGAGACACTGCATCGGCGATATTTTCTGTGACTGGGATCGGCAACTCTACCCCGAACTCAGACGAAGGAACTGATTCTAAATAAGATTTCTCTAATTGGCGGGAGACGACCCTACCTTGCCGTTCCCGAAGTTCTTGGGTACTGTGAATATGTACTGAAGAAGGACATTCAGTGTTTTCTCAGCTAGGTTTGTAAATCATGCTAGGCTATGTAATATGACAATAACTTATTGATGCTAATGGATATGAAATTCAAACATGACCTAAGAGTCACATGACAAACCTGACTTTTTGGCCACCTAATTATTGTAGGCACGAGAAGATTGCATGAGCAGTGACGACTCCGACTGGTGCGCGGATGCAAGGCAAAAGCTGATCAATATTGAATCGACGGACCGACTTACCTCAGATTCGATTGGCGCTCTATCCGATCAGCCCAATCTGCTGAAGGCTTACCTGGACTCCGCACTAGGCAATACCTTTTCGGAGCTCATGTTCCGCCTGACGCACGAAGTATACTCCGAAGAGAAAGCCTCTGAGTTATGGCAACAAATCGCCACACACAGGGTCGGTCTCAAGACGCGACTCGATCGCGACGTGGGTACGCTTGTGGCCGCACTGGATTATCTCTCCAATATTTCGGGAGACATCTCGAGCCCCAAGATCATGGCCGATTTGCGAATCGAAGAGGCCGCGGCCATGGCAACACGCGATTCCTTGACGGGGCTGTACCTGCGAGGTGTATTCTATTTCTCACTGGACCGCATGCTTACGGAGCATCTCAGGTACGAGAGGTCCCTTTCTTTGCTCTTGTTGGATGTTGATGACTTCAAGCATGTCAATGATGATCATGGACATCAGGCCGGTGACGCCGTGCTGTGCGAAATCGGTAGGATAGTCAGGGAAGCCATTCGCAAGGCCGATTTAGCTGCTCGTTACGGAGGCGATGAGATCGCGATCATTTTCCCGGAAACGGCGATTGATCAAGCCGCCATAATGGCGGAAAGGCTTCGGGCAGATGTGTGCCGATACTTTGCAGACACTGGTCCGCGTATCACTGCTAGCATCGGTGTATCCTGCATCCACAAGCCAGATACTACAACGGCAATCGAATTGATTCGTCAGGCTGATAAAGCGTTGTACGAGGTTAAGCGCAGTGGTCGGAACAGGGTAGGGACAAGAGCCTAACCAGAGCATCGACACGTACGGTTCAGACCGGGACGCGAAGCGGCGCGGTTTGATCCGACGGTCATTCTGATCGTTAGTAACGAATGACCGTAGTTGCGGCATTGCCGTCCTTCGCAGGTGCCAGGGTAACGGTTAGTTTGGGGTGCTTACCTGTTCTTGAAGGGCTTATACCTGAGTAATTCACTCGGATGACCGGGATCAGTAGAGTAAAGATGTGGCGCTGTGGTCTAAGGTTCAGCCTATCAGTTGCCGCCCCATTCACCCGTGCTTTGCCACTTTCAATACCCGTCTTGAGCTAAGTCCCCTTTTCTCCACCGGCATTACCCCGCTTCTCCGGTACTACGGGCCTTTCCGCCACCCCATAACGCCCTATCTGACCGTCACCGGCCTCAGGTTGGTCGCCACGACCGACCACGCGATCGGGCTTCCCGTGTTGTGTGTGTTTCCCTTGTATGCATGCTGTCGCCACTACCCCGGCACATTGACTGGGGGCACTAGTATCGCTGAATGAGAAATTACCCTATATAAGAACGTGATTATTCACATTCTATTTTGATTTCTCTCTACTATCTTTAAGGTTATGGCCAGTAATCAGGAGAATAGTCTGGCTTACTTAACAACTCAACGAGCCTATCTAGGATGTTGTAAGATGCGGGAGGAGATACACCATGGGACAAGTATTACATAGCATAGAAAGCGAACCTGATCATACTGTCGAGATTGTTGTGCATATAACCGAAACCCTAGGAGAACAACGGCGAGGAGATTTAGTTGCCGCGCTGGAAGATAGTGGTGGCATCACCACAGCAGAGTTCTGTCCGTTGCGCTACCACCTTATGCTGGTGAGATATGACAGAGATTTGTATTCCTCACAAGATGTACTAGAGCATGTCACATCACAAAATGTAAGTGCCAGGCTCATTGGCCCGGTATAATTGTCGATCGGGAGTATAGGGACATGAAATACCTGGTATTGCTTCCTGCCTTCTTCCTTGTCTGTACCGCGGCACTAGCAAAACACGACAGTGACCATCCTTTGACAGCTGATGACTGGAAGGAAGTCATGGAGAAAGTGGTTCTCCTGGAAGCCTCTGGACTAATGCCGATGTTGCTGCCAATTATCATGGGCAATAAAGATGCACTCCAACTCACGGATAAGCAGGTAAATTCGTTCCGTTCATGGCGAAAGAAGAACTATACAAACATGGTTAATATCATGAATAAAATCATCGAGGAGAAAGTTCAATTCCGCATTGAATCATTATCACCGAGAATAACCAGTGATCGCCTGCTTGCATTCCAGTCGGAAATTCAGGAATTACAACGCCAACTATTAAAGATAAAGCTCTCTTGCAGGGAGCAGGTAATGACAAGCTTTACCGATGAGCAATGGGATACTTTTGCTTTCATTGTTTCTGATAACCCCGGGCTTGCGAGTCTTATGTCGCAGGTTGAAACCGTATCTTTAGAACATATGCACTAGTTAATCCTGAGTCAGGATGCAAAAGGTAATTCATGAAAACTATGCGAGTATTTATAGTTATGTTACTCATCACTGTATTTTCGAGTACATCATATGCAGGGCAATCTAATAAAGATGGAACTCGAGGAACAGATGCTGAACCTGAGTGTGATTACGCTTCAGAACCAGAATTCCTATAGTCGAATACAACGGTAGCTCAACACAGCTGAGGCTTTCGGGGCACCGTTTTTCTTTGTGTTAATCGCCTTCTTTTGGTCGGTCTTTACCGTCTGCAACAATTCCTGGTGACGAGACTATTCTCGCTCTGAACGGCAAGTATAGGTCCGGTATGCGACATAGGGACTGATTCTAAATAAGATTTTCCTAAACAGCGGGAAGCGACCCATTCCGGTCCTGCAGTTGCTACTAATATAGGCAACGACCTGGTGATATATATAGCGACAAAATGCGACCTTCGCACATGCATGTTATTGATTGTGCAACATTAGTCTTTACGCAATTTTCAGCGTATGGTTGTTTTGTGAAGAATATCTGTTGCTGATAGAATGTGTGCGATTTTAAAGAAGAAAAACATTCTGACACTAATAACTGATTAATAATTGTATGGAGAAACAATCATGAATAAATCGACTCGTTCCATTAGCTATTTTACGTCACTACTGACGTTGCTGATTGCCGGGAGTGTCTTTGCCCCGCTTTCGTCCCAGGCCGACGAACACTCGGTGGGTTACCAGTACGACATGCGCGGAAATGTTGTCCGCAATGCCAGCGGCGAATGTATCAGGACATCGATGTGGAGCCCGACCGTTGCCATTAAAGAGTGTGATGCGGCGGTTGTTGCAGACCGTAAAGACATGGTCCCCGTCAGGGAACAAAAGGCGAAGGTAAACAGTGTTGCCACCCAGATTAACACCCTGGTGCTACAGGCGGGTGATGCGTTTGCTTTTGATAGTGCCGAACTAAGCGCAGCAGGAAAGCAGCAGCTGGCCAAGGCCATGAGCGTGCACAATGACGTCTACATCTTTCGTGTATTTGTTGATGGTTATACCGATCAGATCGGTGATGATGATTACAATCTGCAACTGTCCCAGCGTCGTGCTGATGCTGTGCAGGCAGAACTGGTTGCACTGGGTCTGCCGAAGGAACGCACCCGGGTCGCCGCGCATGGTTCGGCTGACCCGCTCGTGACTTGCCCGGGCATGGCCGGTGAGTCCCTGATCAGATGTCTTGCGCCCAATCGACGCACGGAGATCAGGTTTGTCATTCCCGTAATCAGCACTGCCACTTCTGCCGAATTCGTGGCAAGACGCCGTAACGAAGAAATCAAGGATAAAAATATTGCAGCTGAGGCAGTGGTTGTGAACTCTCCGATTATCAACCGTGGTGTTAACGCCGCGGTCAAGATTATTGGAGACGGCTGCAGCAAGGATATAAACACCTTCTGCAAAGATGTCCCGATGGGTGAACATCGCATAATGAATTGCCTTACAGCGCACGAAAACCAGTTGTCAGACGGTTGTGAAGCGGCAATTGCCAAGGGTAAATCAACCATCGATGCAGCACTTGGCGAGGCCAATTTCTTCGGCGCAAAATGCGGCCCGGATATGAAGCTTCTGTGTTCCGATAGCAAGTCGGGGCAGGGACCGCTTGCCTGCCTGGTAGAACACAATACCAATATAACGATGCGCTGCTACCAGGCACTGGTTGATCTGAACCTGATTCATGAATAGTGTCAGGCTGACCAGTTCATAGACTGCGCATGCTGCAGGTGCATACTTGAAGGCAGCCCTCGGGCTGCCTTCTTGTTTGCGCAATAGGTAAACTATTGGCCGGACCCGGTAGTACATGAAGCTCTTGTATAAGATTCCGATAATCGGCAGGAGTCGACCCACAACGGAAGTACAGCGTTTCAGCTGGTTCGACTAATGGGCGTTAGCAGAAAACCATGAGTATCCGAATAGCAACAAGTCTGGATCGTGACGATGTAAGCGACCTGCATTTGTGCGCCTTCCCTGAAGGCGAGAGGGAGGTTGTCTCAAAACTCGCTATCAACCTGCTTTCTGAAAGAACAACTCCTCAAACAATCTCCCTGGTGGCTGAAACCGAAGGCGCTGTAGTTGGCCACGTGGCCTTCAGTCCTGTGACAATCGATAACAATGAGAATTTGCAGGGCTATATTATGGCACCACTTGGCGTGAAACCCGATTATCAAAAGCACCGCATTGGGTCAAAACTAATAGAAAGCGGCATACAACAGTTATTAAAAATGGGAGTAAATATCCTCTTTGTTTATGGTGATCCTGAATATTACAGAAAGTTTGGTTTCAGCGCGGATGTTGCTGATCGATACACGCCACCTTGCAAGCTTCAATATCCCTTTGGGTGGCAGGCCATCGTCCTCAATGAATTTTATATTGCAAAATCATCTATCAACATAGCTTGCGTCACTTCTTTATGCGACCCGGAACTATGGTAATCACGCTGCTAACCAGGCCGTGCGGCTGACGCCTTGGGCGCCGCTGACCTTTAGCGTTATGAATGTCCATATACGGTCGTTCACCGATGCTGCTGAACTGAATATCTTGATTGAACGAACCCAAAGTTGTACGAATGTGATTCTATGAGCTCAAGGGTAGGTCTTTCGACCCATCACCAGAACATCAAATGATTCAATGAATGACTGAAAGCCGCATAAGTTGCCGTTCCCCTGAGGCAATCTGTACTCACACTTTCGGGCCAGAAACTGGCATTCAACAGGCGACATCTTTATACCGCATAAATATCGTAGAAAAAGTACAACGTAATGCCGGTACCAGCAAGGGTCACAAAGTTTTTTACGTACACCTGAGATATTTGACGGAAAATACGAGCAGCAATATAGCCACCCGTCATTGTTCCAATAAGCACAATGCTCCCTTCGAGCCACACAATTTCGCCATTGTAAATAAACAATGCTATAGCTGCCAATGACACACAAGTAGAGGTCAGTAGCTTCAGCCCATTCATGGCATTGATATTGGTGTGACCCGCCAACACCAAATAGCTCAGCATTATTATGCCAAGTCCGGCATTAAAGAATCCGCCATAAACGCACACCCCAACCAACATCAACAGCAACAGCAAGCTCCCTATTGATGACGCATGCCGATGGCGGGAAGCAAGCTGTCGGAAAATGTCACTCAGCCGTGACCCAAAGGCAAAAAGGAATGTTGCGAACAAGAGTAGCCATGGAATGGCCTCACGAAATATTGATTCTGGTGTTTGCAGCAAGAGCCAGGCACCCGTAATACCACCGAACAGACCGATCAGAAGATACTTGGGTAGCTCGCTTATGTGTGCTTGCAATTCCTTTCGGAAAGCGTAGGCACCGCTTATATAGCCTGAACAGGAAGCAAAGGTATTGGTTGCATTAGCACTGATAGGTGGCACACCAGCAAACAGTAGCGCAGGGAAAGTGATAAAAGTGCCGCCACCAGCTATTGAATTAAGCGTACCGCCGAATAATCCGGCGATGAACAGTAGGGGTAATTCAGACGAAATCACAAATCGGCGCTCTCGTCCAGGCTTACAGCAAGATGTTCATCATCCGACGCAGAGGCTCCGCCGCGCCCCATAGCAGCTGATCGCCGCTTGTGAATACGTTGAGGTACTCGTCACCCAGGTTCATTTTACGGACCCGGCCGATCGTGACCTTCAGCGTACCCGACACGTATCTCGGGTTCAGCTTCTGGCGGGTCGCCTCGACCTCGTTGGGCACAAACTCGGTCCACTCGCTGTAGTTAGAGAGCAATTTCTCTATGGCAGGAATGTCTGCGGGCTTCTTCAGCTTGATGGTCAAAGCCTGGGAATGCGAACGCAGCACGCCGACCCGAACACAGGTTCCGTCGATGGGCACGGGGTTGTCCTCGCGGCCCAGAATCTTGTTGGTTTCAGACACGGCCTTCCACTCTTCTCGGGATTGCCCGTTCTCAAGAGGGCTGTCAATCCAGGGGATGAGGTTCAGCGCCAAGGGCACCCCAAAGTTTTCGGAAGGCAGCTCATTCCCCGCCAGAAAATCACCGATGGTCTTGTCCAGCTTGAGGATGTTTCCGTCCATCAAGGGCGAGGCCTTCTTGCCGATCATGTCCATCTGGGTCAGCAACTCTTTCATGTGCCGCGCGCCGCCGCCGGAAGCCGCCTGGTAGGTCATGGCAGACATCCATTCCACCATGTCCTCCTGGAACAGGGCTCCCACGCCCATCAGGGCCAGGGACACCGTGCAGTTACCGCCGATGAAATCCCTGATGCCATCCGAAACAGCCTTGTCGATCACCGTCCGGTTGACGGGGTCCAGCACGATGACACTGGTCTTTTCCATGCGCAGCGTGGACGCCGCGTCGATCCAATAGCCGTCCCAGCCCTCGCGCAGCTTGGCGTGAACCGCCTTGGTGTAATCGCCACCCTGGCAGGAAATGATGATATCGCAAGCGCACAGCGCTTTGATGTCGTTGGCGTCCCGCAGCGTGAATTTCTTGCCGTCGAAGGTCGGGCCATCCTGGCCGGCCTGCGAGGTTGAGAAAAACACGGGATCAATCTTCGCGAAATCCCCCTCCGCGGACATACGGTCCAGCAGCACGGAACCAACCATGCCGCGCCACCCAACGATACCAACCTTCTTCATCACTTCCTCCTGAATGTAGATGTCGACTAACTGAAAAAATGGTGGGGCGGTGACTACCGAAACTTAAGCCTATGTGGTCGTATTATAGGATATTAGTAAATTGGCGGTCAGGGAGTTGCACCCAGTTACTCACCATTGGTGCTTAGACATGGCTGGAACAACGTCGTTAACCTGAACTTCTTAAATGGTGCCTAAGAAGACATTCATAGGATGTCATAGGAGCACTATTTCAGTGATATCTGTATTCCCGAGTACGGCCAGAAATCGCCGTTTAGTGATTCCTAATATTAGCGGTTGGTGTAATTCCGGGTTCGACCCGAAACCGAAGTCCAGGATAAGCCTCTGTATGTCTGAAGGGTACTGTAATCAGACGATGAAACTCAAGTGGCCACCGGCCCATCCTAGTGTGGTGTAACGAATAACGTGTACATATCAGAGGCCCACAAATGAGTCAAGACAAGGCGCAGCCTGCAGTTAATGGTTATTCCCTTAACAAGGGCTGCAACGCCGTATTGGGTCATTTGTGGGCCTCCCTTCGGGCGAGACGAGAAGCCGTCATCTGCGGTGTTGCGTCTCTTGGAAAGGGCACGCCATTCCCGGCGAGACGCGCCTTGCAGCTAACGGCTTCTCGTCTCGCTGATATGTGCACGTTATTCGTTACACCACACTAGATCTTGATGCTGTTTGCCTGAACGGTAATAAATAGTGTTAACCTAGCCATCTTGCGTACAGAACATAATCAGTCAGAATATTTGGGTTTCAGACAAATATCATTTCAAAACCTGTAACACCATTATAGTGATCTGCACTGTGGATGATCTCAATTACCGTCGTATAAATTGCTGCCAGTTAATTACCTTACTGCTGGTGCAGATGCTGCTCCTGTTTTTCCCGCTAACTGCACAGTCTGCCGATGCGGAGTACGCTGATCTCATTCCCCAAGCCAAGACAACGCTTGACCGTATCGATAGACAGCTCACGTCCGCAGAAAATGCGACAAAGCAGGAACTCGAGTCGTACGAAAACGAACTCAATATTATTCGTTCTCACGCCCAGACATGCGTGGCGAGTACGGATAAAGAGCTTGCCAAACTGGGAAAAGAGCTCGCTATCCTGCTACCAGAGAGCGCCAACGGTGCCGATACTGAGAAGACTGCAGAGACCAAGCCCGAAGATCAAGCTCCAGAATCAGTATCGCCCGGTATAGCACGGCAGTTGAAAGAACTGCGTGGAGAAAAAGCAAACCTTGTTGAGCGACTTACAACCTGCAAGCTTACTTTGCTACGCGTCGCCGAACTGCAAGCACAAACCAGTAGCTATCTGGGTAATATCCGGAGCCGGTTATTGCTGGTTCGTGAACCTCACCTGATCGAGGTTATTCAGACAAACCTGGATAAACCCGGGCACTGGTTAGACTTCACGACCCGGCTGGCGGTGAAGTCCACAGGCTGGGATGTAGTCCACCCCCTGCATCTGGGAGGTGCTGCAGCTGTCGGCGTGTTGAGCTTCATTCTGGGCAGCCTTGTCCTTCGCAGAGCCCGAACCCGGTTGACCCGCGTGCAGGTGGAGAATAATGAAGTATCAGCGGGCCTTGTACAGGCTGTTTTTGCCTGCGCCGCCAGTTACGCGCCCGTTATACTTGCCCTGGCTGGCATCAGTGCCTACCTCTTAATTATCCCGCGTGCGGATGGTGATTTATCCTTTGTCATCTATCTGATACTCAGCTTGCTGGCTTATTTCATCATAGCAGCCGGTATCAGAACTCTGCTCAGCCCCTGTCCACCTGCGAGCCATTATCTTGCGCTCGATAAATCCATAGCGCAGCAGCTCAGCCGGCGGAGTCGTGTACTTTTACTGGTTGCGCTGATCTGGTGGCTGTTACAAAAACTCCAGGCTGACGGCCTGATCGATGAGTCCATGTTCACACTGGCCAGACACGGCGTCGGCCTGGCCTGGGTCCTGAATGTCATCTGGGTTATCTGGTTGCTGCGACGTTTCGAGGGTTGGCGGGACCAATGGACAGTACCGATGCTGCTCAGCCTCGCATTGCTCAGTGGCCTGGTCGCCAGCTGGATTGGCTACATAAACCTGGGCGACCTGGTAATAAGGGGCATCACCAGAACCCTGATACTGCTTGGTCTGGCAATGGTAGTGGGCCAGTTTTTCTCTGATCTGTTCGATGGCCTCGATGAGGGCCGTTATCAATGGCAAAAAACGGTACGTCAGGCCGTCGGGCTCAAGGGCGAGGAATATATACCCGGTCTTGACTGGCTGCGACTGCTTGTGAAACTCGGGCTCTGGATTGGCACGATTATGCTGGTGCTCAATGTCTGGGGTGCCGAGGAGACCCTGGGTATTATTATACGGTTCTTCAGAGACGGTTTCGAGTTCGCCGGAATTGAGATAAATCCCGGTCATCTGCTCTGGGCGATACTTGTTTTCTCCGTGCTGCTTGCCTTGTCACGCTGGATGAAAGGGCAACTGAATTCGAAATGGCTCGCCAAGACACGCATGGAATACAGCGCCCGAGAGGCGCTGGTCACCACTTTCGGCTATGTGACTATTGCGGTATCTATCATCATTGCCCTGTCAATAGCCGGGATCAAGTTTACAAATCTGGCCATCATTGCGGGTGCACTGTCGGTGGGTATTGGCTTCGGCCTGCAGAACATCGTCAATAATTTCATATCCGGACTGATTATGCTGGTGGAACGGCCAGTCAGAACCGGCGACTGGATCGTCGTCGGGAATACCGAGGGCCACGTCAAGCGAATCAGCATTCGCACAACATCTATCCAGACGTTTGACCGTGCCGAAGTGATTGTACCGAATTCGGACCTTATTTCCGGTCAGGTGACCAACTGGACGCTGCGCGGCCAATGGGGACGTATCAAGGTGCCTATTGGTGTGGCCTACGGCAGTGATACCGCCATGGTCAGGGACACCCTGCTAGAGATTGTGAACAACCATGACGGTATTATCAAGGGAAACCCGGATCTGCCTGAACCCAGCGTTCTGTTTATCGGCTTCGGTGACAGCTCGCTCAATTTCGAGGTGCGTGCCATTGTTCGTAATATCAACAAACGCCTGCACGTGATTAGTGACATCAATTTCGCTATTGATGCGGCGTTCCGAGAACACGGTATTGAGATTCCCTTCCCGCAGCGTGATCTCAATTTCCGTGGGCCCTTGCAAATCGAACGCGACCCGAAAGGGACGGGTGAAGCTCCTGATAGCGGGGCGCCTCACCAGCCATAGCGTATCTGTAGAAAATGGGAGTAAGTCCCGTTCATGTTTTCGTAAGAACCAGGGGATCTGGAAAATGTTACGTCTGTTGGTTCAATCAATCACTCTATTACAGTTCCTGCTGTTGTTGATCAGTTGCGCTGCCTCCCCAACACAGACCGAGTCATTTGACTATCGCGCCCGGGCAGAAACTCAGGTCGATGGTGGCATTCGGGTATCCGCCGTGGCCTTAAGCCCTAAGGAAACAATGAACACCTTTCCCACGCCGCTTGCACAAAAGGGGATACAACCGGTCTGGGTAGAGATCGATAACCAGGAAGAAAAGGAATTTGCATTAATGCTGCTCAGCATCGACCCGAATTACTTCACGCCATCAGAGATCGCCTGGAGGTTTCGTGGACAGGATGATATGAGCTTTGATGACATGATGGATTATTTCCTGGAAAGACACGTACCTGTGCTTATTCAGCCGCACAGCTCCGTGACCGGTTATGTATATACAAATCTTGATCCGGGTGCCAAGGCCTTTGCTGTCGAGCTTATCGGTGAGCAAGATATCCGGTCATTTGAGTTCTTTCAGGTCGTGCCGGGTTTTGAAGCGGACTTCATGCGCGTAGATTTTCATCAGCTGCATGAGTCAGGCGAGGTCCCGGACCTGGACCTTAAGGGGTTGCGCGAGTACCTGGAGCATCTACCTTGCTGCGTATTGGGTGGCGATCGTGAGACACCAGGCGATCCCCTTAATCTGGCACTCGTTGGTGATGGGACACATGTGCTTGCGACCCTTGTGCGCAATGGCTGGGACCTCACTGAAACGATGCGCCGCGATACAGTGTGGCGAACCGCTGCCTCGTCAGTATTTGGGTGGTACTACCGTACATCGCCTGTGTCACCTCTCTATCTCTTCGATCGGCCTCAGGACTTTGCGCTGCAAAAAGCGCGTAACAACGTAAATGTACGCAACCATCTTCGGCTCTGGCTGGCGCCCGTCACCCTGGATGGGCAGAATGTGTGGGTGGGCCAGATTAGCCGCGATATTGGCGTGAGGTTCACAAGCAAGACATTTATTACCCACAAGATCGATCCTGTCGTTGATGAGGCACGACTGTACATTACACTTGATATACTTGCCTCGGAGAGTTTGCACGCACTGGGGTATGTTAAGGGCGTCGGTTACTCCGACAAGGAGTCTCCCCGATTCAACTACACCGATGACCCTTATTACACGGATGGTCTGCGGGTGGTGCTGATCCTTGACGAAGAGCGTAATCCTCTCTACAACATGGAGTTCCTGCCGTGGGAACAACCAGAACAATCGGCAACTATGTCAGGTAAGGTCGACCCACCGACATCGAAATAGACGCCTTTAATTGCAATGGCACTTAGTTAAGCCAAAAAAGAGCCAGTTATACCTTCTCGTCATTCCGGCGAAGGCCGGAATCCAGGGAACAAAGCCATTGACGGCGACAACTGGATCCCGGCCTGCGCCGGGATGACGGTGATTTTTTGCGTGTGCCATTCCCTTTAATTGAGCGTTCCCAGACGTTGGGATTCTAATCGCTTCGTCGTTATTCCGGGTCACTATGACGCCGACCCTCGCGGCATCCAGAGGAATGAGATTCATTCTTGCGGATAGTTGATCTATATCAATGTGAATGATTCATTGTCAGGTAAACAATTACGACTACTGGCAAGTGATTGAAATATCGATTGAATGGAAAGACGATGCATCTGCAATCAACGTTGCAGATATACAAGGCATTGTTACTGGTTACCGTACTACCGACCTTCATCTATATCAACGATTACACAGAATAGGAAATATACAGGCGGAAGAA